>Ga0129308_1001993_pt1 | contig 18881 bp, 21 predicted proteins | sample L827metagenome_FD_94440 | JGI IMG/M metagenome (GOLD analysis project Ga0129308, IMG submission 94440) | Ring-tailed lemur group fecal microbial communities from Wisconsin, USA - L827 metagenome | ecosystem: Host-associated > Mammals > Digestive system > Large intestine > Fecal | place: USA... | reverse complement strand
GGGAAAACGATATTTCCCAATTCGTCCTCATAGATATCCTCTTTTGCCGCAACTCCGTATATGAGATCCTCTCCCATGAATCCCAACGGCCGGATATAGTTTCCTTCTCCAGCCGGAATTTCATCTGTCTTCCCACTGTTTAAATCCATCAGCATCAGGGATTCACAGGCAAACTCCGATCCGTCCTCCTGCCACACCAGCATACTGCCGTCATTCGCCACCCGATAGCTTTCCTCACTCAGGCCGCGCACCACAATATCACTTTCCTTCTCCTCCAGTCCGATATGATAAATGCTGCCATCCACCATGAGATACAGATCATTTTTCCCATTCACATAGGAAAGATTCTCCATATCCGCTTTCAGCACCTCCGCGGACCGCGAATAAGGAAGAAATGCCATTTCCTCCACCACATTCAGCGTGCTGCTGTAATGGCAGACCAAAACCCCGCAGATTCCTTCATGTCTGCCGCGATTCATATATCCGTAAACCAGAAATACCACATTGCCGGTTTCATCCACCTGCAGGATTTTGAAATCATGCTCATCATTCCATGTGCGCTCATCATTCAGCTCTTCATCATAAAAGGTGAATAACACCGCCAGCTTGCTGTCCGCCCCATTGTAGCTGTAAAGGGAACCCGCATGGGAAAAGGCAAATACGGTTCCCCCATCGCTTTCCATCAATTCCACATCCGAATCCGCGATGCCAAGGATCAGCTTATCGTTAGAAAAACCTGCCGCAGACTCCTCCAACAGTTGGGCCGCCGTTCTCTCATAATCCAGAAGATACATTCTGTCCGGAGTGTAGCGCACACGATAATATTCTTCCACCTGCGCATAAACCGTTTTCTCATTGTAGGGATAACTCACAAAGTAAGTCAGCACCACGGAGGCCGTCTGCGGCGCAATCTCCTTTATCTGTACTTCACTCCCGGTTTCCCTGGTGACTTCAAGCCCTCCCCAGGCAACCTGCTTCGTGCTGCAATGGATATTCACCTTTGCCAGCGTGGAGTTGTTCCCCTCCGAATTTGTTTCCAAATACCTGGAAAATTCCTGCATCTTCTCATAGTCAAACGTGGCATCCGAAAACTGTGTCACAAAATCCAGTTTTTCTGTCAGGAAATACTCCGCCTGCACCACTCTGGTATAATAGCGCACTTCTCTTCCATCCTTCAATGTCAGCAGAAAAATCAGGCTGTATTCCCGCCCCTCTTCGATCAGGTCTTTGAGCCTGAAGGAAGCCCGGATATCGGAACCGTTCTGAGAAACCTCTGTCAACTCTGTGTTTTCGATCAGCCTTGTCCCGTCCACGCTGCGCACTTCATATTCCATCTTTTCCACATCCTGTCCAAAGGTGTGAATTACGATGTCCACCTGCCGCTGCTGCCCCAGCGGCGTGATGCTCTCCCGCATGCCCGCAGGCTCCATCACGGCACAGTATCCGCGCATCAGATTAATATCCCTTCCATCCACGCACACCGCTATTGTAGGCAGAGTAGCCTTCTCCATGAGCGCGGTCATATCCGTATTTCCCTTATTCATAAAAAAACTGATCACTATCAGGGAAATCAAAAAGACACCCACAAAAGTTCCCAGCTTAATGATTACTCTTTTCAATCCAACTCTCCTTCCAGAAGCCGCTGCAACGTGGTATGTACGTGCAGGGTCTCAGACAGTCTCTGACTGAGCTGCGCATTCTTTTTCCTGTCCGTCTTTACCGCACGCAGTAAAATATTTTTCGGCGTATGCTCCATATCAATGAACTCCAGCACCTGCGTATCATATCCGTTCTCTTCCAGCAAATCCGCACGCAGCGCATCCGTAAACAGGGCCGAGAGACGTTCCCTGAGCAGGCCATAGCGCAATGCACCTTCCAGCGCCTCACACTCTATCTGCCCATTCACCTCATGCTGACAGCAGGGCACAGACAGAATCACGGCTGCATTCCATTTGATGGCCTTATAGAGAGCATAATCCGTGGCCGTATCACAGGCATGAAGCGTCACCACCATGTCCACCCGGTCAGTTCCGGTATAATCCGCAATATCCCCATGTAAAAAGTGCAGATTCTCATAGCCGTATTTCTGCGCCAGGGCATTGCAGTTTTCAATCACATCTGCCTTCAGATCAAGTCCGGTCACTTCCAGCGCAAGTCCCTGCAGCTCATGCAGATAATAATACATGGCAAAGGTCAGATAGGACTTGCCGCATCCGAAATCAATGATATGCACTGTCCTGTCCTTAGGCAGTATGGGCAGAACATCGGCAATAAATTCCAGGAAACGGTTGATCTGCCGGAATTTATCATACCGGCCGGAAACGATCTTCCCTTCTTTCGTCTGCACGCCCAGATCCACAAGAAAAGGAACGATGCGCCCCTCTTCCAGGATATACTTTCTGGCGCGGTTATGGGATAAATCCACCTCTTTGTGCACCGCCTGCACATGCATTTTTTTCTTAACCGTCACCTTTCCCTTTTTGCTCACTAAAGCTGTGGCCGCAAAATGCTTTGTGTCGATCTGCATCTGCTTAAAATCCTTCAACATGTCCTCACGCAATCTGTCCACAGCCTCTGCCGCCGTCAGATTTTGATGAAAAATCTGTTTACCCACGTAGCTGCTCACCTGAAAAAGGAGCTGCCCCTTCACCATGACCGGCCTGATCTGCTTTTTAGCTGCCACACCCGATTTCGATGACAGGCTTCGTCTTCCGCTTATCGTTATCTGATACAGGTTCCCATCCAGACTTTCCTGCAGCAGCTTCTTTAACTCGTCCATAAATACCTCATTTTTCCTTCACGCCCATGACGGCACCACTTTAAAAAAACCGGAAGAGCTTCCCTCTTCCGGTTCTATTCTAAAGCTTTTGTGATGGTTGCACAACTAAAATTTTAAGAAACCGTTCCCTTTCGCCCTCCGGCGCTTATAAATCTCATTGCACATCAGAATTTGAACAATTTCCGTCACTTCCGGTCTTTTCGATTCCGGTATTACGCTTCCGGCTTCCTCTTCCTCCTTTAAAATGACTGCCATCATATCCTGCGCCATCTTATAAACGGCCAGGCGGTCAGGATATTCGTCATAGATGACACTGCCGTCATAATCAAAGCGGTCCAAAAGCCTCTCCACCTTTTTCTGATACCTGCGCGCTTCCTTCGGATACATTTCCTGCAAATATTCCAGATCCCGCATCACAGTATCCTCTTCCTCATAGAACAGAGGGATCGGGTAGGTCATGTAAAACGGCAGTATTTTCGGGTTATAAAACATGATTTTTCCTTCCGATGATTCTTTACTTTATAGTATGCAGAATCTGTCTGGAAAGTTTACCCGCCCTCCTTGCCTCTTGTGCCGTTACCTCCTTTTCCGTATATCTCGCATGTTCATAAAGAAGAACCAGTTCCGTCCACGCTTCCTCAGATGCACCCACCGGAAGTTTGGCCAGCTGGCGTGCCGTCATGGATTTTATTTCACTCCATTCAGGAGCCTTCAGCGATTCCTGTACCGTCCGCCTGAAAATTCTTCGCACCCTCTTATCAGGAGCTCCCCCGATAAAAGGCAGCTGCTCACCGTCTCTCTTGCGCCTTCCTTCCAGGCGCTCCTCTTCCTCCACATACCCCTTTTCCTCAATCCTCGCATCCGTCTTCTCCCTGCCGTAAAATCCCTGAATCAGGAAACGGATCAGCAGGAAAACCAGAAAGAGGGCAGCTAAAACGATCAAAATCAGAACTGCGGCCACCAAAATCTGTTCCAGTATTCTCATCCATGCCGGAGGCACATCATCTTCCAGCCCCTCCAGCATCTCGATCATCCCATTTCCCGCTCCGTCACCCGCAGAATCAGGGCTGCCCATTCCTGCGAGCAGCTCCAGCAGGAGCAAAAACGCTCTGAGCAAAAAGCGCACGCATCTTCTGACCATCTCGGAAAGCCATGGCACCAACGGCGTTTTGGAGCCTATGGATAACAGAAATATCGAGATCGCGCTGTATAATCCCACCATGACTGCTCCGCTTTGAAAGATCCTGTCCTCCGGCATGGTTCCCGCCGTATCCCGGTTCAGCTCCACATAGCGCCTGTAATTGCCCAGATACTTTCGAATCAGAAGGCCCGGCAGCCAGATCAGGGAAATCCACAAAATCCTCGAGCATCCGCTGTCACTTTTTTGTATGCTGCACAGGAAAAAGGCAGCAACAGCCACAGCCGCTGCCAAACCAGGGGGGATCTCACCCTCTCCATCTTCTCTTTTTGTCACCCGTATCCCAATGGAATGCACGCTGTAAAAAATGCCGGTCATCACATACCCGGCCTGCCACAGCGCGCTCCCCGTCATCTGCCCGGCCAGAAAAAACAGCTCAAATACAACTGCCGCATGAAGTGCCAGAAACAAAATCAGGCTGCCGGCCCATTTTCTTGCCGCATAAAACACAAGCGGCGCTGTCACGGGAATGACCAGCACATGTATGGATGCTTGTCCTCCCACCATTGCGTCCAACACGGTTTCAACACATATCACCACCAGAAAATTCAGCACAATTTCCAGCAGGTCTTCTACACCCTTCAATCTGTGCTCCATGCTGTTTCTCCTCCACTGACCGAAATAACCGTCACCCTTTTTTCCAACACGGGCCAAAGCTTTATCTCTTCATTCCCGCTCTTTGGACAGATCCAGACATAATCCATCTGCCTTTGTTCACATTCACACAGCAGCTGCCGGAAATCATCCTGCGCATCAGGAGAAATGAAAATGCTGAATATTTCTCCGGCAGAATCCTGCCTTCCCAATACGGTCTCTCCCAGCAGCTTCACAAAGGACCCTGCCCCCTTTGAGAGTTCGATTCTTGCCAATCCCCGGTTTACATTCTCCATATGTCCAATTCCGCTGGAAGCTTCCAGTATGACCGGTTTACCCGTAAGAATATCCGGTCCATTGGTGTACAGGGCAGTGCGGACTCCCAGAGACAGGAAATGCTCCATAGCCCCTGCTGCCATGCGAATTGAAATCTCCAGAAGCTCCTCCTGGCGCCAGATCGCCCCGTCCTCCAGATTCAAAAACACCCTCACCGCCTTTTGCGCGGTATAATTTTTCATATTGACTTTCAGATCTCCGGTCCTGGCAGTCGCTTTCCAGTTAATATCCCGCATGGTATCCCACTGACTGTATTCACGGATTCCCCGGTATTCAAACGGGTCCTCCATCACATGACGCCTGCACAATATCTCTCCGCTCAGCTTCTGCATCGCCTGTTCAAATTCTGTTCCCCGAAAGGGTCTTGGATATACGTACAGCTGCGTATCGCTGGAAAAGCTTTTTACGAGCTCTCTTGAAAGAAAAACATTTCCCGCCACAAGATCCAGGCCGTTGATCACATAAAAGCCTCTCTTTTTGCACAGAAAGGAAAGCTTTCTCACATGCCGCATGTAGGGCCGGACGGAAAGCACATCATTGCGGTAATATTGATCCGTCACACTGCTTCCCCTGTCCGTCTCCTCAAACTGCAGTTGTCTGGATACCTGAAACTTTACCTTCAATGCAGGCAGGGGCAAAAGCTTCGCATTTTCTACCCGCTCACAGAGCGTACAGTGCTCCCCTTCCACCACACTCTCTTCCGAAAATTCCAGATTCACAGACAGATTTTTCTCCCAATAGTGTTCGTACAGCTTTTCCTCCAAAATCACAAGAAAAACCGCCCCCAATATAACACATACCACAATCATATCCGTCTCATCTCCCGGAAAAGTCTTCCGTAGGCACTGCTACGCTGTCGCAGATTTCCCCGATCAGCTTCACCGCATCCCGGTATCTGTTCTGTCCATAGGAAAGCACCAGCCGGTGCGCCCAAACAGCGACCGCAATTTCCTTGACATCATCGGGAATCACATGATTTCTGTCCTGCATCCAGGCCCATGCCCTGGCTCCCCTCATCATCGCCAGCGTCCCCCGGGGACTCACTCCCATGACTGTTTTCCTGCTGTCCCTGGTCGCGGCGGCAAGATCCACCATATAGCCCTCTACAACCGGATGCACATAGACCCGCTCTACTTCCTCCTTCATTTTCAGGAGTTCTTCCTTCGTCACGACCGCCTGCAGGCCCGTCAGCGGATCCCCATTCCTATAGGTATCCAGAATCCTGATCTCCTCCTCCCGGCCCGGCAGTCCCATGGACAGCTTCATTAAAAAACGGTCCGTCTGCGCCTCGGGAAGAGGAAATGTCCCTGCCGTCTCGATCGGATTCTCTGTCGCCACCACAAAAAACGGAGCTTCCAGAAGCTCGGTCGTCCCATCAATCGTCACCTGGCGCTCTTCCATACATTCCAAAAGTCCCGCCTGTGTTCTCGGCGTTGCGCGGTTGATTTCATCTGCCAGCAGAATATTCGTAAAGACCGGTCCCTTCTTTAGTTCGAACTCGTTCGACTGTCTGTTGTAAATATGCAGGCCCGTAATGTCCGCAGGAAGCATGTCCGGCGTAAACTGGATTCTGCCAAATTCCACACCCAGACTTACCGCCAGCGCTTTCGCAAGTCTGGTCTTTCCTGTTCCCGGCACATCCTCTAAAAGGACGTGACCGTCCGCCAGCATGGCTGCCAGCATCAGCTTCGTCACATTTTCTTTTCCGATGATGACTTTCTCCGTATTTCTAAGAATCTTCGCTATTTTTTCATTCATCCCGTTTATCCCCGCTCTGTTTCCCGAACACACAGTTCTTTTTCTTCTATCTTACCTGAATCCACCGAAAAAGAAAAGAGCAGGAAACAGATAAAACTCCATCTGTCTCCTGCTCCTAAAGTTTTCAGCGCAATGTATTGATACGCGCCATCGCCCTCTGCAGGGCGGTTTCCGCGCGGGCCATATCCGTGTCCGCCTTGTGTTCGCGAATCCTCTCTTCCGCTCTTTCCCTTGCAGCCTGCGCCCTTGCAATATCAATCTCGCCGGGCCATTCCGCTTCCTCCGCCAGAATCGTGATCCGATCCGGCAGAATTTCCGCAAAACCGGTATGAAGCGCAGCCTTCCTCTGGCCGCTTTCCTCCGTGAGAGTGAGCACGCCGGGCTTTAAGATAACCGTCATCGGGATGTGCGCAGCGTAGACGCCGATTTCGCCCTCCGACGTATTAAATTCTGCCATCACCGCCTCGCCTTCATAAAAGACGCGTTCCGGCGTGATGATTCTGATCGAAAAGGTTTTTTCTGCCATACCTGCCTCCTTATTTTACTTTGGCAAGCACGTCGTCGATGCTTCCGGCATTCAGGAAATAGCTCTCCGGAATGGAATCGTGTTCTCCGTCCAAAATCTCAGCAAAGCTGCGGATCGTCTCACTGATCGGCACATATTTGCCGGGAAGTCCCGTAAACTGTCCGGCCACGAAGAAGGGCTGGGACAAAAATCTCTGCACCTTTCTCGCCCTGGAAACGACCAGCTTATCCTCTTCGGAAAGCTCATCCATACCCAGGATCGCGATGATATCCTGCAGTTCCTTATATCTCTGCAAAATCTCCTGCACGCCGCGCGCCACTCTGTAATGCTCTTCGCCCACGATTCTGGGGTCCAGAATGCGGGAGGTGGACTCCAGCGGATCAACCGCAGGATAAATGCCCAGCTCCACGATGGAACGGGATAAAACCGTGGTCGCATCCAGATGTGCGAAGGTAGTCGCAGGCGCGGGGTCCGTCAGGTCATCCGCAGGCACATAAACCGCCTGTACGGAGGTGATGGAACCGTTCTTTGTAGAAGTGATACGCTCCTGCAGGGCGCCCATTTCCGTCTGCAGGGTGGGCTGATAGCCTACCGCAGAGGGCATACGTCCCAGCAGTGCAGACACCTCGGAACCTGCCTGTGTGAAACGGAAAATATTATCAATGAACAAAAGCACGTCCTTACCGCCCTTGTCACGGAAATATTCTGCCATGGTCAGGCCTGTCAGGCCGACTCTCATTCTCGCCCCGGGGGGCTCGTTCATCTGACCGAATACCATGGTAGTCTTATCGATAACGCCTGACTCCTTCATTTCATAGTACAGGTCATTTCCTTCACGGGTACGCTCGCCAACGCCGGTGAATACGGAATAGCCGCCGTGCTCGGTCGCGATGTTGCGGATCAGCTCCTGAATCAGGACCGTCTTTCCTACACCTGCGCCGCCGAACAGTCCGATCTTACCGCCCTTCTGATAGGGGCAAAGCAGGTCAACGACTTTAATACCCGTTTCCAGCATTTCCGCCTGTGTGGACTGCTCTTCAAATTTGGGAGCCGGTCTGTGGATCGGCTCATAGCTCACTCCTGTGGGAGCAGGCTGATTGTCAATGGGCTGTCCCAATACGTTGAACATACGTCCCAGCGTATTTTCTCCGACCGGTACGGAAATCGGTGCGCCGGTGGCTACTGCCTCCATGCCTCTTACCAGACCGTCCGTGGAGCCCATGGCGATACATCTGACTGTATCATCACCCAGATGCTGGGAGACTTCGACTACAAGCTCTCCTCCGTCCCTCGTCGCGATCCTGATCGCTTCGTTGATCTGAGGAAGCTGCCCCTCAGGGAAACGAACGTCCAAAACCGCGCCGATGATCTGCGTGATTTTTCCAATTCTTTCTACTGCCATATTTTCTCCTCCAAAGCCCGGGGAACACCTCCACAGGTTCAACCGGACCGTATTTTCGGGTAAAAATCAGTGTTTTCCGCTTCTTCCTGCTAGGAAATTGCCGAAGCGCCGGCAATAATCTCCGTCAGCTCCTGCGTGATAGAGCCCTGACGCGCTCTGTTGTAAAGCAGGGTCAGGTCGTCGATCATTTCCTCCGCATTGCTCGTCGCGGAATCCATTGCCTGCATCCTGGCACCGTTCTCGCTGGCTACGGACTCCAGCAGACCGCCGTAAATGAGGCTCGTCATATATGTGGGAATCAGCATTTCCAGAATGCTTTCTTCCTCCGCTTCATAATTCATGGGAATCCCCGTGCGGGATTCTCCCTCATCCTTCTCAACCGGAAGGAGCCTTAAGAGGCGCGGTTCATGCACCACCGTGTTCTTAAAACCGGTATAGGCCAGCCAGATTTCTCCGACCTCGCCTTCTGCAAAAGAATGCAGCACTTCCCGTCCCAGCGCAGCAGCATCGGCATAGGTCGGCTCCTCGCAGATATCGGAGCAGTCCATCGCAATGTGATAGCCCGCTCTCTGCAGCGCCTCCCTGCCCTTTTTGCCGATCGCATAGATATCCAGATCCTCGCCTGCCAGTTCTCCTCTTGTGATGAGCTTCACCACATTGGAGTTATAGCCGCCTGCCAGACCTCTGTTGGAGGTAATGACGATGACCGCCTTTTTGGGGCTGTCACCGCCCTGCAGGTAAGGATGTTGGATGGAATCCGAACGCTCCAGAATGGACTGGACCGTATCGTACATGCAGTCGGAATAGGGTTTGGTCTGCTCCGCCTTTCCCCTGGCCTTCTGAAGCTTTACGGTTGCAACCAGCTTCATCGCCTTGGTGATCTGCCCGGTGCTCTGAATACTGCTTTTGCGCCTCTTGATGTCTCTCATAGAAGCCATGCTGTATTACCTGCCCTTTCTAACGGAAATTCGCTTTAAACTCTTCTACCGCCTTGCGCAGCATTTTGTCGGTTTCCTCGGAAATCACCTTCTCCGTGCGGATCGCGCCCGGAATTTCAGGATACTTGGTATCCAGGAATTCGAAAAATTCGCTTTCGAAACGGGTGATCGCATCCACCTCCACATCCAGCAGGTATTTATTGGTTGCCACGAAGATGATGATAACCTGATACTCCACCGCCATCGGCTTATACTGAGGCTGCTTTAAAATCTCCTTGATGCGTTCGCCCTGCGCCAGCTTCTCCTTCGTGTCGGCATCCAGTTCGGAACCAAACTGGGAGAAAGCAGCCAGCTCACGATACTGTGCCAGCTCTACACGGATGGGCGCCGCAATCTTCTTCATCGCCTTGATCTGCGCCGCGCCGCCTACACGGGATACGGACAGACCTGCATTCACTGCGGGACGGAAGCCCGCATTGAACATTTCCGTCTCCAGATAGATCTGGCCGTCTGTGATGGAAATGACATTCGTCGGAATATAAGCGGAAACGTCACCCGCCTGAGTTTCAATGATAGGCAGTGCGGTCAGAGAGCCTCCGCCGTACTCTTCGCTCATTCTTGCCGCGCGCTCCAGCAGTCTGGAATGCAGATAGAAAACGTCACCGGGATAGGCTTCACGCCCGGGGGGTCTCTTTAACAGCAGGGAAAGTGTGCGGTATGCAGCCGCATGCTTACTCAAATCATCGTAAACAACCAAAACGTCCTCACCGTTCTCCATCCACTCCTCGCCGATCGCACATCCGGCATAGGGCGCGATATACTGCAGGGGTGCAAGCTCACTGGCTGTGGAAGCCACCACCGTGGTATAGCTCATCGCGCCGAACTCTTCCAGCGTCTTTACGATGGACGCAACGGTGGACGCTTTCTGGCCGATCGCAACGTAAATACACTTCACGCCCTGCCCCTTCTGATTAATGATCGTATCGATGGCGATCGCTGTCTTACCGGTCTGTCTGTCGCCGATGATCAGTTCACGCTGCCCTCTTCCGATGGGCACCATGGAGTCAATCGCCTTAATGCCTGTCTGCAGCGGCGTGTCCACGGATTTACGGGTGATAACACCGCTCGCCACACGTTCAATTTTACGGAATTTATCGGTCTGGATCGGTCCCTTGCCGTCGATGGGCTGTCCCAGGGCATTCACAACACGCCCCAGCATCGCATCCCCTACGGGAACTTCAACCACGCGTCCTGTGGTCTTTACCTGGTCGCCTTCGTTGATGTTTCCTGCACCCAAAAGTACGGCACCGACGTTATCCTCTTCCAGATTGAGCACCATGCCATAAACATCGCCGGGGAATGCCAGCAGTTCTCCCTGCATTGCATTTTCCAGCCCATGAATTCTGGCAATGCCGTCCGCCACCTGAATGACAGTGCCCACATCGGACACCTCCAGACGGGAGGCATAACGCGCAATCTGTTCCTTTATGACCGAACTGATTTCTTCAGGTCTTAAATTCATGGATTATCCTCTTTCCTTTATTTTATTTAAAGCTGAATCTTCAAAAGCTCACTCTTCATCCCATTTAGCTTATTCAAAATGCTTGAGTCCACAACCCTGTCACCGATGCGGATCTTAAGTCCGCCGATCAACGCAGGGTCCGTCTCATAATGCATCTGCATGGACACAAAATCTGTCGTAGAAAGCAGCTTGTCCGTAATCTTTTTCTTCTGCGCATCGGAAAGCTCAACAGCGCTGGTCACCCACGCCACACCGATCTTATCGTGCTCAAGCCGCCTGCCCTTAAAGTATGCAAGAATGGCTTCCAGGTCACGAAATCTTCCCTTCTGCAGCAAAATATGGAAAAAGCCCGTCACCTCGTCGCTGATCTTTCCTGCGAAAACCCGGTCAAATACCTGCAGCTTCTCCGGCTCATCCACCTGCGGATGCTCCAGAATCGCGCGGTATTGCGGATTTTCCTGAAGGATTTTCAAAACCGCCTCCAGCTCCTCGGAAAAAACAGTCAGCTTTCCGCTTTCTACAGCCAGGCTAAACAACGCCTCTCCATAGACCTGCGAAACTAACTTAGCCATGTGCTCTCTCCTATTTCTTTTAATGTCTCATCAATGAGTGCATTCTGTTTTTGCTCATCCATGGAAGCGGCAGCGATTTTGCCCGCCATAGCAGCCGCGATGGTGATCATTTCCTTCTTCACCTCGTCAGCAGCCTTCTTCTTCTCAAGTTCTGCTTCCACATTCGCTCTCGCGATAATTCTCGCCGCCTCTTCCTTCGCCGCCGCAACAATTCTGTTCTCGTTGGCGAGGGCTTTCTTTCTGGCAGCATTTAAAATTTCATCCGCTTCCTTCTCAATTCCGGAAAGCTTCGCTTCATATTCTTCTTTTAACTTTGCTGCTTCTTCTTCCTTTGTCTTTGCGTTTTCCAGCTCGCCCGCTATTTTCTCCTGTCTGCCCTGCAGGAATTTTCTCGCAGGATTGAACAGGAAGTAGGACAGACAGACGAACAGGACAAGCAGAGCTATGATTGACAGCACCGAGTCCGCCAACAGCTGAAAATCCAGATCAAATAATCTCGGCTCCATCTGAGCTGCCAGCAGCACACTCCCTAATATATGCAAGATTTACGCCTCCTTCCTTTCTTTATAATGAGGGTCAGGCGTCTCTGACCCAGAGGCTTATCTTACGGCAGTAAGGGTTTTACAAACAGCAGAAGCATTGCGATCAGCAGACCGTACAGACCTGTTGTTTCCGCTACTGCCTGTCCAAGAAGCATGGTGGATGTGATGTCAGACTTTGCGCCCGGATTACGTCCAACTGCCGCCGCTGCGTGGCCGGCTGCAATACCCTGGCCGACACCAGGTCCGATACCTGCGATAACTGCAAGTCCTGCACCGATTGCTGAACAACCTAAGATAAAGTTTTCATTGAAATCCATGTAAATCCTCCATTCCGCCGCCCTTTCGCGGCGCATTTTTGATGAATATTTTTGTACCTGCTGACAGCTGTCTGCCGTCAGTTTTGACCCTCAAACGGCCGTACCGCCCTCCGGTCAGTTATCTCCGATCGCATCGGAAATATATGTCATCGTCAGCATACAGAACACGTAGGTCTGGATCGCTCCCGAAAACAAATCAAAATAGACATGCAGTGCGGCCGGCCAGCCGATCGCAATGAACCTAAGCAGCCCATATACGAGCGCCATCATGACGACACCGGAAAGCACATTGGCAAACAGACGCAGGGACAGCGAGATCGGCACTGCGATATCACCAATGATGTTGATCGGCGCCCAGATGGGCCAGGGATCGCACAGTCCTTTGAGCACGCCGGAAAGCTTCTGGTGCTTGAGCTTATTATAATGGATCAGCGTAAAGGTCATTAACCCCAGCGGCAGCGTCACGCCGTAATCCGCCGTGGGCGGCCTGAGTCCGAACAGACCGGAAATATTGCTGATCAGAATGAAAATGAAGATCGATCCGATATAGTTCGCAAACTTCGCGGCACTCTTCCCCATCGAACCCTTCACCATATTGTCAAGCATCTCAACGATCAGCTCCACAATATTCTGAAAAAATCCCGGCACTTCCGTCGCATGCTTCATCGCTATGTTCGCCGCTATGGCAAACCCGATGATCACTAACAGCACAATGAGCAGACAGATATGCGTCGTCGTGATCCACACCGTATGTCCGAAAAATTCGTAGGGAAATACGCCATGGACCATAAAGTCAATATCTGCTGATCCTCCGAGCCAGATTCCATTTGGCATAGTTTCACCTCCTCTTCTCGATAAATTTATGAACGGCAGGCTGCATATACGCTGCCGTCTTCATCCCCATAAGACCTAAAAAAGCGGTGAGCGGATTTGCCCATTCCGTCACCATGAGAACGCCGAATATCACGACAAACACGCCGTAACGCATCCAGCTTCTCGCCGTCAGGTATTTCTGCGCGCCGTCCCCTAAGTCAAGCGCCCTGTCCAGCACCTTCCACATGTGCCAGATGCCCGCCATCGCAAGCAGGCAGCCGACCAGAATGCCGAGACTGCAGTTTGCTCTGTCCTCCACGAACCAGATCATCGCCAATTCGCACAGGACACCCCAGATTCCGATACCCAGCCACATTTCCTTCACTGTAGCATTCAAATTTTGGAAAAAATGCCTCATTCCCTATCTTCCCTGTTCTTTCCCATGTAAATCTGGCGCGCCAGTCGGTATACATTATTGAATCCCGCCAGTGCACCGACAAAAAAGAATGTTACTGTGAAAAAGGAGGTGCCAAGCTTTTGATCCAGCCAATACCCGGCTGCAAACATAAGCGCGATGGGTACCAGCATCGTGATCGTAAACTGCGTGATGAGCGCCAGACTGCGAAACACGGTTCTGTTGTACGGATGTTTTGCCACCGCCATCCTCCTTCCGCAATACTCGGGTTCCTTCCCAACCGCTTCGCTTGTCGGGAAGTAGCGACTATCAGCTCGCCACACGGCGCTCGCTGATTACGGGTTCCTTCCCAACCGCTTCGCTTGTCGGGAAGTAGCGACTATCAGCTCGCCACGCGGCGCTCGCTGATAGTCTTCATTTTACCAACTTTTACTCTGCGTGTCCACATATTTTCGCGGGTTTCTTTTTTCCCAAATAATTTTCTGTGTCCTAAAATGGGACATTGACTTCTGTTTGTTGACAAGGTAAAATTTGTGTAAGCAATGTGCGAACAAAAGTGAAAATTTCTTACAAAGGAGCCGCCATGAAAAATCTTTCTGAGAACCTTTCCGGACTTCATCTGTACCGCAGACGCTTGATTCCCGAGGAGTGTATTCCTTTGCCCGACGACAGGATTCTTTCTTATGACGGCGATGCGCTCGTCACGTCCTGGAAGACCATCCGTCCCAAGAAAGAAATGGATCATGGCTATTCCTGCTACTATCTCAAAGAAGGATATAAGATCAGCAAATTTTACCGTGCCGACCGTTCGCTTCTCTATTATTACTGTGATATTATTTCCTCATATTATGAAGAAAATACCAATACACTTACAGTAACTGATCTTTTGGCTGATGTCATCATCTATCCCGATGGATTTGTGAAAGTGGTAGATTTGGATGAGCTGGTGTCTGCACAAAACAGCGGAAAACTTTCTCTGGATCAGTTAAAAGAGGCTCTGGTCATCCTGGACAAGCTTTTAAAGCTCATTTACGCCGGAAAGCTGGACCGCCTGCTGGAGCCGATAAACGTTCATGAGTACGGGACCTCTGTGTGCCATCCTCAATAAAATGGAGGAGCAGTGCGGACGCACTGCTCCTGTTTTACTGTTCCATGCTTGTTAAGCCTGTGATAGACAGCAATCACTCTGCCTTCGAACGGCTATCCGGTAAATACGGCTGTCCTCTCCGTTTACATCCTTCATCATTCGCCAGAACTCATAGCCGTATTTCTCATAGAGTCCCGTCTCTCCGGTTGAAATATAGAGGTACTCTGCCCCACTCCTTCGGGCTTCCTGATAGGCGCGTTCCAACAGCTTACCCATACGCCTTTTTCCCCTGTATTCTGGAAATGTATAGACAAATCCAACCCAGGGATGCAGCTCCTGTGCCCTGACGTCATCCTGCTCGGCAAAGGTGCAGAATGACATCAGTTTTTCTTCTTCCACGAGCAGAAGCACCTTTGTATCAGCGCCGCAAAGCTCCCGCAGCCGGTCTGTGCGAAGCAATTCATATAAATAGCTTCCCGCGCTCCAATCACTCCTTTTTATTTGCTCCAGCCAAAATTCCGGATTGTCCGTACTGTAATATTCTATAATCTCCATATAAACCCTTTCAAAAAGATTAATAAAAGATGTGTCCCCCGATTTGTATTCCGGTCAGACCGGGAATGGGAGTGCGGAAATATACGCAGCGGCCCACGTTGGTATAGCCGGCCATGGCTTCATCCGCTGCCCTGTAACAGGCATCCGTGGCGCGGTTCTGCGCAAGAGCCAATGCCAGATGCCCATCCAGCACCGGCGCAAACTGCTTGTACTGATAAATCACGCCGGAAACCGTGTTGGGATAAACCGAACTCAACACGCGGTTGATCACGACTGCGCCCACCGCAACCTGTCCGTCATAGGGCTGATTGCCCGCTTCACAATATATCAGGTTCGCCAGCAAATATCTGTCATCATCTGTAAAAGTGACTTCTGAAATATCGCGCCACTTGGAATTAGCCGCCAGCCTGGATTTTGCAAGTTCTTCCTCTAACTGCTTTTGAAGAGCCGCAATATTCTGCTCCTGCTCTGCGATCTGGTCAGCCAGCGCATCCGCCTGCGCTTCTGCCGCTGCAATCTGGTTGGAATATCCTGCAATGCCGTTTTTCGTGCTGTTGACGCTGGCAGTGATCTTACCTTTTTCCTCCTCCGCCTGCGCCTGCAGGTCATCCAGATGTGCCTTTTCCTCCTGCAGCTTCGCCTCCAGTTCTTCAATCGCTTCCCTCTGCGCTTTAAACTGGAGCAGCATCTTGCGGTCATACTCATGCAGTTTCTCAATATAAGTGCTCTGATTCAAAAGATCCGCGAAGCTTTTTGTATTTGCCAATATCTCAAAATAGGTCTGGTTTTTATCCTCATAGAGATACTTGATACGGCGCTTCATATCTTCATACTGCTTTTTTTCCGTCTCCTTCGCCAGTTCCAGCTTCTTCTGCGTTTCCTCTATTTCCTCATTTTTTGCAATGATATTATTCTCAATTTCTTCCAACTCCTGACTGATTGCAGTCAGATCCTCCGTCAGGCTGTTCAGCTGCCCCTGCAGGGAATCCTTCGCGCTGTTTAAGCCGCCAATATTTTCTTCCGTCGCTTTCTTGGCGTCCTCCGTGGCCTTTTTTTCATCTTTTGCCTGATTCAGCTGCTCTCTGATCGAATCAACCTTACTGGCCTGCACGGTTATCCCGGGTATTCCAGTGCATATAAAACACAACAAAATCCCCAAAGCCAGCTTACGCCGCATTGGTTTCATCCCAAACGTTCCCTCCATACACGAAACATTTCTTCTCACAAACTCATGCCGGCATTTATGCCGGGCCTGTTGCCCGGCATAAATGCCATACATTTACAATTCCATCTTCACAACCCGCCCGCTCTTTGAATACGGACGATAGGCCACACCTGCCGCACGAAACATCTTTTTCGATGCCCGCACAGAAGGTGTTTCCGCATATTTATCACAATCGTAAATCACTTCTCTGATCCCGCTCTGAATGATGGCTTTCGCGCATTCGTTGCAGGGAAACAGTGAGACATACAGCTTGGCTCCGACCAGGCTTCCGCCCCTGAAATTCAAAATTGCATTCAACTCGCTGTGGGTCACATAAGGGTACTTGGTATCCAGCATTTCCCCTTCACGCTCCCACGGAAATTCATCATCGGAACAGCCGATCGGCAATCCGTTATATCCCATGGAGAGAATCTTGTTATCCGGGCTGACGATACAGGCTCCAACCTGCGTGTTGGGATCCTTGGAACGCATTCCTGCCAGTTTTGCGACGCCCATAAAATATTCATCCCAGGAAATGTAGTCCTCGCGTTTCATGCAGACCCTCCCTCGCTTATTTTGTGCCAAAAATACGATCGCCGGCATCCCCCAGTCCGGGAACGATATATCCGTGGTCGTTCAAATGATCATCCAATGCGCCGATATATACATCCACATCCGGATGCGCCTCTGTCATAGCCTTCACGCCTTCAGGTGCCGCGATGATGCACATAAAATGAATCTTCTTACATCCCTTATCCTTCAGCATCTGAATCGCCGCCACGCTGGAACCGCCTGTCGCCAGCATCGGATCAACGACGAACACTTCTCTTTCCGCACAGTCAGCCGGAAGCTTACAGTAATATTCCACAGGCTTTAAAGTCTCAGGGTCCCGGTACAGGCCGATATGCCCAACCTTTGCTGCCGGAATCAGCTGCAATACGCCGTCCACCATGCCAAGGCCCGCCCGAAGGATGGGAACAATCGCCATCTTGCGGCCTTTTAATTCCTTTGCCGTCGTCTTACAGATCGGCGTTTCAATTTCCACATCAGAAAGCTGCAGCCCTCTGGTTGCTTCAAAACAGATCAGCATGGCGATCTCACCGATTGTCTGTCTGAAATCCTTCGTTCCTGTCTCTTTTCTTCTGATCACTCCGATCTTATGCTGAATCAACGGATGATCCATTACCACAACCTTAGCCATTTTTATCCTCCTGTATTTAAAAAAGTTATTACAGCTTCAAGCGCCGGACGAAACCTCCCCCAGCGCACATCCGCCGTCAGGCCTCCATCTTCCCCACTCTTCTTGCATGTTTTTCCTCGCCTGAAAAAGGCGTATTTAAAAATGTTTCCAGAATGCCCAGCGCCAGATTCGTACCGATGATCCCCGCACCCATCGCAAGGACGTTCGCATCATTATGCTCCCTGGTCAGCCTTGCCGACACCGTATCCGCGCACAGCGCACAGCGGACTCCCTTCACCTTGTTCGCCACCATGGAGATCCCGATGCCGGTGGTGCAGATCACCACGCCCTTCTCGCATTCTCCGTTGGCCACAGCTTCCGCTGCCGGTCTTCCGAAATCAGGATAATCGCAGGACTCTTTGCTGTAGCAGCCAAAATCCTTATAGGCGATTCCCTTTTCCTCCAGATAGTTGATGACCTGACATTTCAGATCATACCCCCCATGATCACTTGCCAATGCAATCATAATAGCCCTCCTTTTGATTCTATATCCTTTATCGCAGCGCGCTGCGCTTTTTGCTCAGATTCTTATCACCTGATGTCCCGCCGCCTTTAAGAGACGGTTCATGATAGCCTGTCCAAAGCCGCTGTCTGAAAAGGATTCCGAATATATCACCGTCACCCCTTCATCGTCAAACTCCCGCAGAATGCGATACAGGCTTCTGCCCACCGTAGCCTCATCTTCCCGGCAGCCCACGCTCTTAATGCTTCCGGCCATGCTGTCAGCGCGATAGCGATCCACCGTCTCATCGGTGGCAATAACCCCCACCTTTTCCCCGGCCTGACAAGCCTCCCTGCTTTTTGCGCAGATGAAATCCGCCACGGCGGATGCCTCTCCTTCAATGATCGTCAGATCACCCTTGGGTGCATAATGTTTATAACGCATTCCCGGCGCCTTTGGTCGCAGATGACAGTTCATATCCAGTATCGTCTTATCTATGTCCACGCTTTCCAGCACTTCTTCCAGCATGTCCTTCGTAATGAAACCCGGCCGGAGAATCATCGGTTCATCCCCTGTCAAATCCACAATCGTGGATTCCAGCCCGATTCCGACCTCTCCGCCATCCAGAATCATCTCGATGC
>Ga0129308_1001992_pt1 | contig 18894 bp, 15 predicted proteins | sample L827metagenome_FD_94440 | JGI IMG/M metagenome (GOLD analysis project Ga0129308, IMG submission 94440) | Ring-tailed lemur group fecal microbial communities from Wisconsin, USA - L827 metagenome | ecosystem: Host-associated > Mammals > Digestive system > Large intestine > Fecal | place: USA... | reverse complement strand
CGCGAACATCAACGTCACGCAGGGACTGCCCCGTCTCATCGAGATCGTGGATGCCAGGCGTGTGCCCAGCACACCTTCCATGGACATCCCCCTCACCGGCATCGCAGCCGAGGATGAGAACGTCGCACGTCACGTCGCCTCGAACATCGAGATGACACTCCTGCTCGACATAGCCTCCGTGGAGACGGACATCACCAACATGAGGTTGATCATCAACCCCGATGTCCGCAAGATGGAGTCCAGGGGCATCAAGTCCGAGGACATCGTCGAGAGGCTGAACAAGGTGAAGGCCGTCCGTGGTATGGTCACCATGTCGGGATTCGACATCGTGGTCACATCCGACGAGCCCTCATACAAGAAACTGCAGGTGATGTATGATGCCATCAAGGGTGCCAAGATCAAGGGAATCGACGGCATCACGAGAGCGGTCCTTTCGAAGACGGAGGGATCCTGGAAGATCATCACTGAAGGAAGCAACCTCAAAGAGGTCCTCCAGGTCGAGGGTGTGGATGCTGACAACGTCATGACGAACAGCATCCTGGAGGTGGCGGATGTGCTCGGAATCGAGGCCGCCAGGAACTCCATCATCCACGAGGCGATGGGAACACTCGGAGAGGCAGGTCTGGACGTCGACATCAGGCACATCATGCTTGTTGCCGACCTGATGACCAATGATGGCTACGTAAAGGCCATCGGAAGGCACGGAGTGTCCGGAAAGAAGTCCTCGGTCCTTGCCAGGGCAGCTTTCGAGATCACAGCCGCGCACCTTCTGCACGCCGCGATGGTAGGAGAGGTCGACCACCTTGAGGGAGTCACCGAGAACATCATCGTCGGACAGCCGGTCACACTCGGTACCGGTGCAGTAAACCTTATTTACACACCCAAGAAGGGGGATAAAGAATGAGCGATGAGAAAATCGACATCGGCAGAGCATTGAAATCTGCAATCTCCACCGGAAAAGTGGAGTTCGGAGTAGATCAGACAACCAAGGCAGTCAAGGACGGAAAGGCCCAGATGGTCATCCTCGCCAGGAACTGCCCCAGCGCAGAGCTTAAGGGAGATATCGGAGTGAAGGTACACGTGTACGACGGCAACAACATGGAGCTCGGTGCACTCTGTGGAAAACCCTTCTCCGTTTCTGCCCTTGTGATCATCGACAAAGGTAGCTCCAACATCTTAACGCTGTGAGGAACATGTCCGCAGATATCGTACTTACCGAGGATACGCTCAGGTACATCTCTCTGTTCGAGCAGATCACCAAGGCGAACGCCATCGATTGTATGGACACTGAGGACAAACTCGTGTTCGTTGTCGAGAAGGGACAGGGAAACATCGCTGTCGGAAAGAAAGGAGAGCACGTGATCAAGCTCAAGGACAAGACCGGGAAGAACATCCAGGTCGTCGAGTACTCCGAGGATCCCGAGCAGTTCGTGAAGAACGTCTTCCACATCTACAATCCTCAGAAGGTCGTTATCGAGCAGCGCGGAAACATCACTCACGCAACCGTCACAGTGGACCCCAAGCTCAAGGGCCGCGCGATCGGGAAAGCCGGAAAGAACCTGCGCATTGCCAGGGACATCGTGAACAGACACCACGAGATCCAGAGCATCAGCGTCGACTGATCGGACCCCCTACGGTCAACCATCGTACGGTTGGGGACAGACCCTAAACCCCTTACCCAAACCCTTTCCAGATTCTGTTTTTTCGATGTCTGGCTATGTTGGAAAAAGGTGCCGGAGGATGGTCCTCCGGTTCAGTTGAGCGGGGTCCTCTCGACCTCGAGTCCGTCGGCCGTGGGGTACTGTTCGGAGATGTAGCACTTCTCGTCCAACGATGTTGATATCTCCTCAAGTATCCAGGGTGCGACCTCCACCTTGCCGTCGAGGGTCACCATCATCGCGTCCTCCACGCCGAGGCCCCTCAGCCTGTCCATGGTCGCTCCGACATCCTTCGTGTAGACATATCCCCTGACCAGGGTCCCGTCGTCGGTGATGGCTTGGTAGTCGGTGCAGATGTGCTCCGCCCTGCGGATGAGCCTCCTGCGGAGTTGGACACCGTCCTTGAAGGATGACGAGCAGAAGTGGATGTTCGCCTTCCTGTTCGCCTTCATGACCTTCCTGGCGGTCTCCTCGGAACCGAGGATCGCGGATGAGACGTCATCCCTCACCTGGTATCCCTGTTCCTCCATCATGCTCCAGTTGCTCTCGGAGAACTCCAGTTCGTTGAGGTTGACGAACTTCACTCCGATGGATGTGGCGTAGGAGATCAGCGCGTTGAGTTCAGCCTCCTTTCTGGGTATCGCAGGGACCTCGATCCCAACATCCATCTTCGTGGACGAGACGATCTCCGCGAGCTTAGTCTCCTGCATCCTTGTCCACATGGATACGGGTGGATGGAAGCGGATCTCGTCCAGACCGGCCACCTCCAGCCTTGCCACCTTCTCGGGGTCGATGGTGGCCGTGTACAGATGGATGTGGTGCTCCGGTCCGAACCTGTCCTTCAGGAGTTCGATCATGTGGACGGTGCGGTCGAGGACCACCAATGGGTCGCCTCCCGTGATCCCCGTCCCGGTAGCGTCCATTGATTCGGCCTCCGAGATGATCTCGTCGTCGACGGTCACCCTGCCCTCGTTGGCGTAGATGACGTCCAGCCCCTTCTTCTCCAGGGACACGGGGCAGTAGAAGCAGCCCCATCCGCATTTGCCGGTCACGAGCAGGACCATCTTGGATCCGTTGATGCAGTGCTCGCATCCCTCGGCCACGGGGCCTGTGCACAGCGAGCCGCATTCCATCTTCTTGAGCATGCCCCTTCCATTGTGCGAGGGGTTAATAAGGTGAGGGTGGATTGGAGCCGCATGAGATCCGACAGCAGGCTCGTGCTCGCATTGGACGAGACGGACGGGGAGAAGGCCCTGGCCGTCGCAAGGTCCGTGGGGGACATCGTGGACGCCATCAAGATAAACTGGCCGCTGGTCCTCTCCGAGGGACCGCAGATGATCACGAGGTTGTCGGAGATGACGGAGGTCATATGCGACTTCAAGGTCGCGGACATCCCCAACACCGTCAGGCTGATCGTGGAGAACGCCGTCTCCAGGGGGGCATCCGCTGTTATCGTGCACGCGTTCACGGGAGATGATTCCCTGAGGGCCGCGGTGGAGGCATCCGGAGGGGCGGAGATATACGCCGTCACCGAGATGAGCCATCCCGGGGCCAAGATGTTCACCGCCCAGCATGCGGAGGAGATGGCACGCCTCGGCGTCGAATGCGGCGTCAGCGGGTTCATCGCACCCGCCACCCGTCCCGACAGGATAAGGGCCATCCGTGAGGTCGTCGGTGACAGGAAGATCCTGTCCCCCGGTGTCGGCGCACAGGGCGGAAAGGCATCCGATGCCATCGCCGCAGGGGCGACATACGCCATCGTCGGCCGTGCGATATATGGTTCCGAGGACCCCCGTGCATCGGCAATGTCCTTCGCTGAGGACATACGTACCGTGCTCTGATACAGGTCTGTAGGGCCAGGGGATCCCTCCCCCTTCTCTCTTATATTATTAGTAAGCGAGAGCCATGAAGCTTTTTATACGAGTCCGAGTATGGACGCGCATTCTATAGACGGAGACTTGTAGAATGCGTAAATTCGGAAAAGAGTCAGCCGCCCCCAACGATACAGGGGGCAGTCGCGAGAAAAGCGACAAAGGGTGGTTGAAGAACCACTGGTGTGCACTCTCCCTAGGCGTCATCGTCATAGTGGCATTCCTGCTAAGGACGGTGTTCGCGTTCGGTCTCTCCGCGGATGGCGACTTCGCGCTGTCGGGCGGATCGAGTGCTCAGTATCACCTGCATGTGATCGAAAGTATCCTCAACGGCAACTATTCCCTTACGGATGCTGCCGTTAACTACCCTGCCGGCGGACTCATGGTCTACCCGCCCCTGATGGACTTCCTGGCTGCAATCGTCGCCATGATCCTCTCCGCAGCGGGCATGGGAACCACCGCCGCAGCCTCAGCCGGTATCGGTGTGCTCAACCCCATCATCGGTGCCCTCACCTGCGTCCCCGTGTTCCTCGTTGCAAGGGAGCTCTACGGAAAGAAGGCCGGAGTCGTCGCAGCGCTCGTTTTCGCGTTCCTCGCCCTGCCCATCTCCACTTCCGTGTTCTCCAGCGGAACCGAGTACGCACTTGCGGCCTTCCTCGTCGCGTTCATGTCCCTGTTCCTCGTCAAGATGGTCAAGGCAATGGATGCCGAGGGCGAGTCCCGCAAACCCGTCTACATCAACGCAGTACTGGCCGGAGTGTTCCTCGCCCTGGCCGCCCTCACCTGGAACGGATTCCGCATCCTGCTGGTCCTCCTCATCGTCGCGATGGTCGCCCAGCTCCTCGTGGACCGCTTCAAGGGAAGGGACGTCACAACCGCCCTCGTCGCTTATTCCGTCGCGATGCTGGTCGGTGTCGTCGTCGCGGCACTCTATTACGTGCCCGCCGGTCTCTGGGATGCGGTCTTCTCCGGACCCCTCCTCATCACGGTCGTCGCCATCGTCTTCGGATTCCTGTTCAAGGCAGTGCAGTCCAAGCCCTGGGTCGTCACCATCCCCGCACTCGTCGTCGTGTTCATCGCCTTCCTGGCGGTCCTCTACTTCGCGGTGCCCGACCTGTTCACCGCCTTCGTCAGCGGCAACAGCGTCTACAGCAGCTCCATCATGGCATCCCTGGCCTCCGGTCACGTGTCCATGTCCAACGTCGCCGCCTACTACGGGTGGCTCACAATCTGGCTCCCCATCTGCCTGGCGATCTACGAGTTCTACGCCTTCTTCAAGAAGGAGCGCTCCTGCACCAGGCTCTTCGCAGCCGTCTGGCTTCTCGTGCTCTTCCTGAGCGCATGGACCACCTACGCCAACGCCGCCGTCATCGGTGTCGTCTTCGGTGTCGGATCCGGAGCAGCCATCGTCAAGGTCCTCGAGAAGGCCGACCTCGGAACCTGGTACAAGAACATGAAGGCAGCAGGATTCCCCGGATTCCTCAGGAAGATGATCAAGCCCTTCCCCTTCGTGTCCGTCCTCGTGGTCGCACTCCTCGTGGTCGTCCCCAACTTCACCTTCGCAGTCGATGCCGGAATGCCCGCCAACGACGCGGACCATGCCTTCAACGGAAACACCAGCTTCGTCATCAAGACCGGTGACTCCTACCCCATCGGGGACCTCTGGGACCAGTACTCCGAGCAGGAGAAGTCCGGAGCCCTCGTCAACTGGATCGACTACACCTACGACGCCGTATCCCAGGGCAAGTTCACCACCGTCACCGACCTGGTCGGAGGCGGATCCAGCGCAGCCGCGCAGATCTACCTGTCCAACGGAACCGCCGGCTCGCTCGCGGCCATGATCATGCGCCTCGTGCTCGACAGCGAGGAGGACTGTTCCTCCCTCATGCCCGAGACCGTCAGGCAGTACATCGCCGACCCCGAGAAGGCCATCGCCGAGATCGAGGCCAACCCCTCCGTCTACGGAAACCTCAGGTCCGACATCACCGACGAGAACGCGATCTACCTCGCATCCGTCCAGTACATGGAGGAGAACATGACCGAGGTCCAGATCAACGATCTGTACGATTCCGTCTACAAGAGGACCGGCAACAAGATCTCCTACGTCCTCGCAGACGGATCCATGCTCCCTATCCAGTACGGTGACAGCAGCAGCTTCTCCACCGTCGCCTACTTCGCAGGCTACTCCGTTGACAAGTACGGTGCCGCCTCCCAGTACTACTCCATCAACACCTACTACGGATACTCCCAGTACACCGACGCCATCTACGACACCTTCCTCTGGAAGATGCTCATCGGACCCTCCGCGGCCGAGGCCGGATACACCAGCAGCTACAGCTACCTGGTCGCACTGTCCTCCAGCAACGGAGAGGAAGGATCCGCCAAGGCGATCCCCGGATACGGACTCTCCGGATACGAGGTCGCTTTCTGGAACGTCAAGTACAACCCCGACAACCAGGCCACCGCCACTTCCGACGGATGGGTCTACATGAACGGATACGACGCCATGGCCAAGCAGAAGGCCGAGGGAGGAGTCATCAACTACCTGTCCTCGATCGTCCTGCTCGAGTACGTTAGTCCCGACTTCGGATACCAGCTCGTCGATGTCAAGGATTCCGATGGAAACAACGTCGACGGTGCAACCATCTCTGTCTACCACTATGATGACAGGGTCGGACAGTACGTCCTCTTCTCCGAGGCCAGGGTCATCAACGGATCCGCTTCCGTCCCTACACCCATGACCGAGAAGGTCAGGTACACTGTCTCCGTCGGAGGAAACGTCGTCTCCACCGATGACAAGCTCGATTCCACGGTCACGATCGGACTCGTGGACATCTACGGAACCATCGAACTCGATGGAAAGGTCATCGAGAACGCTGACTTTGAGCTCAAGCTCAACGGAAAGGCCACTGGAGCTGTTGACAGCGAGAAGATCACCGTCGATGACGGGGTCATCTTTATCGATGGAGTCCTCCCCGACACATACACCTATACACTGTACGACTCCACCGGAGCATCCGTTGCGACCGGAACAGTCACACCTCAGTCCGGAGAGACCTTCGGATTCACCGTCTCTCCCAAATCGTACAACATCACAGTGACAGTCAACGACACCAACGGACAGTCCGTGGATGAGGGAGTGGTCATCGCCACCAACACATCCACCGGAGCACAGTTCCAGAAGGAAGTCGAGGATGGAAAGGCAGTTGTCGCGGTCCTGCCCGGAACCTACACCATCTCCATGGGAGAGGGAATGGTCACCACCAGCACGACCTCCAGCAACGCCAGCAGCGGAAACAGGTCCACCACCGTCACCGCATACCCTGCCCAGACCGTCACACTCCTCGGTGCACCCAAAGCTGTGTACACCGCAACAGCCGGAAGCTTCTCCACCGTCTCCTACATCGGAGCCGACGGAGACGTCAAGGTCGATCTGCCTGTCAGCATCGGTACCGACAAGATGCTCTACACCATCTACGGACTCGTTGACGGAAAGGTGTACCACGCCGACTACACGGTGGGCGACGGAATCAGTCTCTTCGACGACAAGATCGCCACCGTCACCGGAACCCTGAAGAACGGCGAGAACGGAGTGTCCGGAACCGTCAGCTTCATCTCCGACAACGACGAGGTGTTCTCCGTCTCCGCAGATTCCGAGGGTAAGTTCACAGCATACATCCCCGCGGACAGCTACACCGTCTACGCCGACAACGGCAGTGACAAGGTGTTCATCGGAGCGAAGACCGTCAGCGGATCCTCCGACATCGGGGACATCAGCCTCGTGGACGGAAGGAAGATCACCCTGACATTCAGGTACGATCCCCAGATCAGCGGATCCTCCAACGTCAAGATCCCCTACGTCATGTCCACCATCGCATTCACCTACAACGATGTGGAGTACGTCCTCAACGGAATGACCGGAACCGACGGAAGCACCTCGTTCTACATCCCCGACGACATCGACAGCGTCATCTCCCTCAACCATGGAGAGCTGGACAATGCCGCATTCAAGTGTACCGACCTCCTGAAGGAGATCTCCGCAGGAACCTCCAACAACTCCAACTACATCACCGTCAAGGTCCAGGAGAAGGATGACGACAAGAACGTCCTGAAGGACCAGGGAATCTGGGCGGACGATTACGAGATGACCCTCACCCTCTACGATGACGATGAGAAGGTCTATGAGTTCGTCACGGGAGAGATCCAGCAGATCCCCGTCGGACAGTACGATGTCGTCATCGACGGTTCCGATGGATACTATTTCAAGGGAACAGCCTACGTCTACCCCGGAATCGACAGGCTCGTCGGACTCGAGGTCGAGGAGGTCTACGCCGTGGTCATCACCAAGGCAGCCGGAGACATCCTCAAGATCGAGACCGAGGACGGAGCATACCACGTGTCCGGAACCACCTACTACTTCGAGAAGGGCTACGAGTACTTCCTCAAGTCCGAGAGGACCGACGGCGACAAGAAATACGTCGCATACGGATATCTCGACGCCACATCCGAGCTCCCCACCACACTGGACATGACCGCATCCTCTGAGAGGATGACCGTCACCGGATACATCGGAACCTCCGCCGACGGAACCATCACCGTGACCTACGGCGATGTGAAGGTCGACTTCGAGGTCTCCGGAGGATCCTACAGCCTCGTGCTGCCCTCCTCCGTCACATCCGCAGACCTCCACGTCAAGGTCACCTCCACCATCGACGGAAAGGACGTCACCTTCGTCGGTGACAGGTCCGTCACCGGAATGAAGGACGGAGACGTCCGCAACGTGTCCGTGCTCTCCTCCGAGGAGGAAGAGGCTGAGGCAGAGGATGAGCCCGACTACGAGGCCGAGCTCGTCAGCGTCGACATCGGTGCCGGACTCGTAATCTTTGACATCAAGCTCACCAACAATACCGACAAGGCAATGACCTTCCTCATCACCGCAGGGGACGACTGGTTCCTCGGAAGCGATGCAGATATCACGCTCTTCGCTGGTGAGACCGTCACTTTCGCCGCAGCCGGACTCTACGACGAGTCCATCGTCGCACTCGGATCCAAGGGAATGACTGTCACCATCGCGGACATCAACGGCTCCTGGACCGAGACCTTCAAGTTCGCTGACGCCACAACCGTCGATGAGGAGCAGAAGACTGCACTCGGACAGGAGATCCTCTTCGCCAACAACGGCGGAAAGAAGGACAAGGTCTCTGCCTTCGAGTACATGTACGCCATCACCATCGAGAACAAGGACGGATTCGCGAAGGATGTCATCGTCAACGCGACCGCCGCGACCGGATGGTACGTCACTATCATGGATGAGGACGGATGCTTCATCGGAGAGGTCGGATCCGTTGTCAAGGCATACGGATACCAGACCTCCGTCGTCTACGTCAAGGTCATGCCTCTCGACGGAATGGGAGACAACTCCAAGGTCCCCTCCATCACCGGAACCGTCACCGTCGGTGACGAAGTCAAGTCCATCAACCTCGATCCCGAGACCATCAGTCTCAGCACCGATTCCATGTCCGCGTCCGGAGACAACATCTTCAACGAGCTGTCCTCCATCCCCGCGGGAATCTGGTTCATGGTCGCAGTGATGGTCCTTCTCCTGATCGCCATCTTCTGGCTCGGAAGCAAGAGGGGGGTGTTCTCACGCAAAAACTGAAAGCAACATTCGGAGTCCTGGCCGTCATCATGATGGCCGCAGTCTGCCTGGTCCCCATGGTGGACGCCTCCGGTGATGCCTTCACCCCCATCGAGGGTGACAAGGTCATCGCCGTAGAGGGAAGCGGGGACTACACGATCATGTACAGCAACCCCAAGCTCGCCGAGATGACCGAGTCCGATATCTCGATCAGCTACACCGCTAAGCTCGTCGACTCCAAGGGAGAGACACAGTCCAACGCCGTGTCCCCCTCCACCGGAGACCTCGAGAACGAGGAGGCGGCCGAGCTGGAGATCACCGCACCCAAGACCGCGGGAACATACACCCTCGAGGTCGTCTACAAGTGCAAGGTCACCGACTCCGAGGATGAGGTGCAGTACGAGGACGAGACCACCGAGAAGATGATCATCAAGGTCGTCAACCCCGTCACACTCTCCGTCACCCTCAAGGGAGACGTCGGAAGCACTCTGGATCCCAGCGGGGTCGGAGTGTTCTTCTACGTCGACGGCGAGAAGGTCGAGGACAGCTACACCACCTTCACCCTCAACACCAACGGAACCGCCACCGTCAGCTACAAGCTGATCGATGACCTCTCCAACGGATCGCACACCTTCAAGGTTGTCGCGGCCGAGGGAGAGAACGCCATGATCCAGGGTCTGGGAGAGGAGCACACCTTCTACGTGGGCGACAAGAGCTACACTGCTCTGACCGCACTCGTGATCGTGGTCGTCATCCTGCTGATCGTCATCATGGTCTGGGTCTACCGCAAGCCCGTTAAGAACTACGGAAAGCCTAAGGCCAGGCGCTGAAACCATTCAAGGAGGGGGATGTCCCCTCCGAAAAACAATCCCCCTCTCCGCAAGGAGGGGGAGGAACCTTCTTCCTGTTTTCCCGTTGATATCGCCCGGATACGGGTGATCGACCACATCACCTGTGCATTATCGATGCGGTCGTCATGTCGGAGCGGGTCTTGTCCATGATCCCGCGTGCGATGTCCTGCTTCCTCCTCACCGGAGCGACGGCATCGGGTACATCCAGGAGCATGACCTGCTCGTGGATCGATTCCAGTTCCGAGAACACATCTCTTGCACCCTCCAGGTCACCGTCCATGAGCCTGGTCATCACTACCCTCCTAAGCTCCCCCTCACAGTCCGCCAGTCCGAGGATCCATGCCGAAGCGGGGATGCGGAGTTCATCGTGGCTGGGAATGCTGTCTCCTGACATCACTGCATTGAGGATCACCGCTTCCGCGTACTCGCCCATAGCATCCTGCACCGGGCCGCTGCAGAGAATCAGGGGGTCCCTGCACAGGTCGAGCATATCCGACATCTGACCGTTCAGCCTTTCCATCTCACCCGTCACGTCGGAACCTGTGTGGATCCCATGGATGACCACCTTCGTCTGACGTATGATGCGTCTGGAGCAGGCTATCGCCGATTCTCTCCGTGATTCCAATTCTGATAGTTCGGAGGTGGCAGCCGAGACTGATTCGGTCAGGTTCTTCATGTGTCCCCAATCTCTGGGGCCGTATTTCAGAGTGACCGATAGAAATCCCTGCGGAGGTCGCATCCGAAGATGCAGTCATCCCTTCTGGAGGCGACGACGGGTGCGGTGCAGGGTTCGAAGGTCAGCCAATCGTATCCGACATCCAACAGGGTGAGTGCGTCGGGTCTGGCGACACCGAACGTGATGTCCTCTCCATCCAGTGCCCTGCGGACCTGGTCGATATCAGCTCTGCCTCTCGACACCTTATCTATCGCGGCGGATATCCTGCGGATCATGTTCCATAGGAAGTACCGTGCCTCGAACTCCAGGACCACGGCGTCATCAAGTCTCTCGACGGTGATCGAGTCGATGGTGAGCGTCGTCAGTTTCCCATCGGGACGGCAGAATCTCAGGAAATCATGTTCTCCGACGAAGACCTCTGCGCATTCCTTTGCGAGGTCCATGTCCCTCCCATCATACGGAAGGATGTATCTGTATCTGCGACGGGAGGCGTGTCTGACATTCATGTCCTCATCGATTTCGCAGAAAGACCTGTAGAAGACCCCGTCCGAGACGGAGTTCAATGCCTTCAGAAGTATGTGGCCTTCGAGTTCGGTATGGAACGATATGGCGTTTCCCAGGGCGTTGACACCCTTGTCGGTACGGCTGGAGAATCTTAGATCCAGGGTTTCCGCATCGAGTTTGGTTATGAGTTTCAGGTTCTCGAGGACCTCTCCCTCGACGGTCCTCGAAGAGGGTTGTACCTGGGAGCCGGAGAATCCGTCCCCCAGGTATGCTATCTTGACTGCCAGGCGCTTCATGCACGGAGTTCTTTCATGTGGTCGACCCTGCGCTGGACCAGCTGGCGGGTACCGATGTCGTGACGTACGGCTATGGCGTCGCATTTGACATGCTCGAGTGCCTTCTCGCAGTTCTGCTCGGCCTCCTCGAGGGCGGGTGCTATACCGACGACACCGATGGACCTGGAGGTTCCGGTGACCAGTTTTCCGTCCACCATATCCACGTTGGCGTAGAACACGGTCGCTCCGCATTTCGCGATGGCCTCCTCATCCACGGAGATCTCGTGTCCCGATTCGGACTTGACCCCGTATCCCCTGGGGACGACGTACTTGCACACGGTTGCATCGTTGGAGAACTCCACGCTGTCGTCGAGTGTGCCGGTGGCCATCTTCCAGCAGATGTCGGTGAATCCGGTCTTGAGGATGGGCAGGACGTTCATCGCCTCGGGGTCTCCGAACCTTGCGTTGATCTCGATGATCTTTGGTCCTCTGACGGTCAGCATGAACTGTCCGTACATGGTCCCGTGGTAGGGACATCCCTCCTCTGCCATGGCATCCACGATGGACTGGAGGATGGCGATGGCCTCCTCCCTCTCGGACTGGGTGATGAACGGGAGAAGGTGGTTGCCGTCCGTGTAGGACCCCATTCCTCCGGTGTTGGGTCCGACATCTCCCTCGTATGCCCTCTTGTGGTCCTGGACCAGGGGCAGGGGGACGATGTGCTTTCCATCGACGAAGACCATCTGTGTGAATTCCTCACCGATGGCTCTCTCCTCGAGGATGACACCGGCTCCGCCGATGTTCTGGTCGAAGATCTCGTTGATGTACTCCATGGTCTCCTCGAAGGAGTGCAGGTGCTCTCCCTGGACCTTGACACCCTTTCCGCCGGTGAGTCCGACGGGTTTGACCACGATCTCGTGGTCGATGGTCTTCAGGTACGCCTCGGCATCCTTGGCGTTGTCGAAGTGTGCGAATCCCAGGTTGCCCTCTATGTTGTGCTTCTCCACGAGTTCCCTCATGAAGGTCTTGGAGGTCTCGATCCTGGCGGCGGCCTTTGTGGGTGCGGCGCACTTGATGCCCTCCTTCTCGAGGGCGTCCACGATACCCACCTCGAGGGGGGCCTCGGGACCGACGAAAGCCAGCTCCACTCCGTTCTCCTTCGCGAAGGCGCAGACCTTCTCCACGTCCTTCTCGTTGCAGAGGAGGTGTTTCACAGACCTTTTCAGGATACCGGGGTTGGCGTTCTTCATCACGGCGTAGATCTCCGCACCGGAACGGTACAGGGCCTCCACGGCCGCATGCTCCCTTCCTCCTCCACCGACAGTGAGTACCTTCATGTTGATGCACCTTAGAGCTTCAAGGCAGCGAGGATCTCGTCGAGACCCTGCTCCTTCTTGACGCTGCATTTGTAGATGTTCTTGATGCCGCCGGTGAGCTTGTTGTAGTCACGGGCGATGACATCGGGATCGACATCCACAGCGTCGGCGATGTCGACCTTGTTCAGTATGGCAACATCGGAGTGGATAAAAATGTCGTGGTGCTTCCTGACCATGTCGTCTCCCTCGGTGGTCGAAACGACGACAACCCTGTAGTCGGTTCCAAGGGGGAAGTCGGCGGGGCAGACCAGGTTTCCGACGTTCTCGATGAGGATGACGTCGTATTTGTCCAGGTCCATCTCGGAAAGGGTCTTCCTGATTAGGTTGGCGTCCAGGTGGCACTCGTGGCCGGTGTTACAGTTCACCGCCTCCAATCCGGACTTCTCGAACCTGGTGTAGTCGTCGGCTCCGGTGACGTCTCCCGCGATGGCGCAGACACGGACGCCCTTGGCCCTGAGCTTCTCGGCCAGTTTGATGATGAGTGCGGTCTTTCCCGCACCGATGGAACCCATGAAGTCGATGGATTTGATGCCGTGGCTCTTCATGAGGCGGTAGTTCTCATGGGCAACCTTGTTGTTCTCCTTCAGAACATCTATCTCCATACCGGGCTGGACTATGTGCATGGGTTCGGCATGCCTGCGCATACTAATAATGCTGTTGGTGTTACTGGAACCGGTCCCTGAAACACCGTTCAACGGTCAAGATGCTCGAGGAGCTGTACCCTGTGGCCGTCCGGATCGCGGATGATGAAGAACACGATACTCGGATCCGGTGATATCGGGCCGATGCATTGGGGGTCGAGCTTCCTCGCCAGACGGGCCGCGTTGTCCACCGAGAATCCAATGGAGATGTCCGGACAGTCCACATCACCGTCTCCGTCGCCGATGATCTCCAGCAGGGTCCCCTTCGGATTCCCGAGCATGGCTATGCTCTTCCCACGGGACTCGAAGCGGTTCACGACCTGCAGGTTGAGGTTGTCCCCGTAGAACGATATGCTTCTTTCTATGTCGGAGACGTGGATGGTGACGTGTATGAGCGACATTCACCATATTATCATGATTATCGGATAAAAATCCTGGTAACCATCACTATCCTGTGGCCCCATCACCTTCCATGACAGAGATAAACCCCAATCCTTCACCAAAGACTAAGCGTTCCGGGCACTCTGCGAGGTATATGATTCCAGTCAGTGGATGTCGAGGACGGGGTCATGGAGTTCAAGACCCGTTCCGATTCCAAGGCTCCTATGAACAAGCTCACGGAATGCGCGGTCGCCATCAATGTCGTCAACAAGAACCTGAGCTTCGGATCCATGTACGTGAACGATGGCGGTATGATCCGGTTCAGGTACCCGTACATCTTCTTCGATGCCTTTCCACCATCGGTGTGATCTCGACGATCATCAAGATCCGTGGAGACCATGGACAGGTACTACGACATCATCCCCCGGGGCATACGCTGACGTCCTCGCGCGCGCGTTAGCAATGATGATAAACAACCTTGGGCTACACCTATCCGAAAAGCATGAGCTACTCGGATTCACTCTCAAAACTGCTTGGAGACCTCGGTGCCACCGAGGGTTCCAGGCTGTCCGTCGTCAATGGTGACAGGACGTACGTGGGCACTCTGATGCCCCATCACGAGTTCAGCGCTCCCGACATCCTCATCCTGAAGATGAAGAGCGGGTACAATGTCGGTATCAGGATCGGGCCAGAGACCAAGGTCGAGGTCCTGGAGGCCCCCGTCGAGAGGACGAAGAAGGAGGGCGAGGTCGAGTTCAAGAAGGGCCTCCCCAAACTGGTCCTCATCGGAACCGGCGGTACCATCGCATCCTATGTCGATTACAGGACCGGTGCCGTCCATCCCGCCCTGTCCACATCGGACATGGTCAACGCGGTCCCTGAGATCAGGGACATCGCAAACATCGATGCCCGTGTCCTGTTCTCCATATTCTCGGAGAACATGAACGTGGAGCACTGGCAGGAGCTCGCACAGGCCGTCGCCGAGGAGCTCAACAACGGTGCGGACGGAGTCATCATCCCCCACGGTACCGACACCATGGGATACACCGCCGCCGCCCTGTCCTTCATGCTCGGGGATGTCTCCAAGCCCGTCGTCCTGGTGGGCGCACAGAGGTCCTCCGACCGTCCCTCCTCGGATGCTTCCAGCAACCTGATGGCATGCGCCAGGTTCTGCACCAAGGCCGACAGGGCAGGCGTCTACGTGGTCATGCACGACACATCCGGAGATGATTCCTTTGCGGTGCACATCGGTTCACGTGTGAGGAAGATGCACACATCCCGCAGGGATGCCTTCCACAGCATCAACGCCGCTCCCGCCGCACACCTGGACAAGGACGGGAAGATCGTCCTTAACATCGACGGTCCGAAGGTGTCCGATGCCAAGGTCGTGGCCAAGACCGGGATGGAGAGGGCCTGCGTGCTCCTCCAGTACTATCCCGGAATGGATCCCGCCCTCTTCGAGGACATCTTCATGAAATCCAAGGGAGTGGTCATCTCCGGTTCCGGTCTCGGACACGTGAACGAGAACATGATCCCCCTGATCAAGAAGGCATGCGACAACGGGACCGTCGTCGTCATGACATCCCAGTGCCTCAACGGAAGGACCAACCTCAACGTCTACAACACTGGAAGGGACATGCTCAGCGCCGGTGCGATCACCGTCCTCGACATGCTTCCCGAGACCGCCTACGTCAAGCTGATGTGGGCGCTCGCCAACACATCCACACCCGAGGAGGCGAAGGAGCTCATGCAGACGCCCCTTGCAGGTGAGATGAGCGACAGGAGGACCATCGATGTCTGAAGAATACGAGATGATGTGCGGTATCGAGATCCACCAGCAGCTCGACACCAAGAAGCTTTTCTGCTCATGTGACAGCCATCTGTGCGAGGACGGACAGGGAGCCGTCTACAGGAGGCTCAGGCCCACCACCTCCGAGATGGGAGAGGTGGACCGTGCGGCCCTGGCCCAGTTCCAGAGGCACATGGGATACAGGTACCAGTGCTGCGAGGGCACATCCTGTCTCGTCGAACTCGACGAGGAGCCCCCGCATGATGTCAACGCGGATGCCATGCAGATCGCCCTGACGTTCTCGGAGATGCTCGAGGCGGATATCATCGACGAGATCCACTTCATGAGGAAGATCGTCGTGGACGGATCCAACACATCCGGATTCCAGAGGACCGCCCTCATCGCCACCGACGGAAAGGTCAAGGTGGGGGACAGGGACATCTCCATCCTCTCGGTCTGTCTCGAGGAGGATGCGGCACGTAAGGTGGAGACCAAGGGTGATGAGATCCTCTACAGGCTCGACCGTCTCGGCATACCGCTCATAGAGGTCGCCACCGGACCCGACATGAGGACGCCCGAGGAGGTCATGGAGGTCGCCTACAGGCTCGGAACACTCCTCAGGGCCACCAGGAGGGTCAAGAGAGGTATCGGAACCATCCGTCAGGATCTGAACATCTCCATTCCCGGTGGTGCCAGGATCGAGCTGAAGGGTGTCGGGGACCTGAAGATGATCCCTGATTACGTCAGGAACGAGGTCAACAGGCAGAAGATGCTCATCAGGGTCAAGACCATCCTCAACGACAGGGGAACGAAGGCCGTGCCATTCGAGCCCGTGGATGTCACGGACATCTTCAAGACCTGCGAGTCCAAGGTCATCAAGGGTGCCCTGGACGATAAGGGCAAGGTCATCGCCGTCCGTCTTCCCGGATTCGCCGGTGTCATGAACGGTGACAACAAGACCCTCAGGCTTGGATCCGAGATGGCCCAGAGGGCCAGGACCAAGGGCGTGAAGGGAATATTCCACTCCGACGAGCTTCCGAACTACGGTATCGAGCAGTCATACGTCGACGACCTCAGGTCCTTCCTGGGAATGACCGGGGAGAACGACGCCTTCGTGATCTGCGCGGCCAGGGAGAAGAAGGCCACTGATGCGCTCGAGGCGGCTGTGATCAGGGCCAACGAGGCCCTGGAGGGTGTTCCCGAGGAGACCAGGGACCCTCTGCCGGACGGGACCACCAAGTACTCCAGACCCCTACCCGGAGCCGCAAGGATGTACCCTGAGACCGATGTGCCCCCCACCACCATCACCGATGAGAGGCTCCAGCAGGTCAGGGACAACATGCCCGAGTTCCCCGAGCAGATCGAGAAGAGGCTCGTGGACCAGTACGGCATCAACCAGCAGCAGGCCAGACAGATCGTCAGGCAGAGCAACGACGAGCTGTTCGAGAGGATCGCCCAGGACAGGGCCATGGCACCGATCGCGGCCACCATGTTCCTCAACGCCTACTCCGAGATGGAGCACGACGGTATCGACACCCACGTGTTCACCGACGATGACCTCCTCGGACTGTTCGCCATGCTGAAGGACGGTCGCTTCGCCAAGGAGGCACTTCCCTCGATCCTGAGGGAGATGGCCACCGGCACATCCGCGGAGGATGCCATCAAGAAGCTCGGCGTCGAGGCCGTCGATGCGGGAGAGGCCGCCGCCATCATAGAGAAGATCGTCAACGAGCGTGCCGACTTCGTCAGGGAGAAGGGCATGGGAGCCATCGGAGGACTCATGGGACCCGTCATGGGAGCCCTCAGGGGTAAGATCGATGGAAAGCAGGCCAACCAGCTCCTGACCGAGGCCATCAAGAAGATCCTCGGGTGAAACCTATCAAAACAGGGCCTTCGGGCCCATTCCATCATTTCTTCAGAATCATTCGGACGGTTTGACTGCGGTCACCGTGAAGTGGTTGTTGGTGAATCCGTAGGCGTAGTATCTGGACCCATGGAGGACCTTCCTCTGTACGTTCTCGATCACCCGTATCTCGCGGAATCCTGCCTTCTCGAGCATGCGGATGTCATCCCTCGGACGTACCGCATCGGATGACCACAGGTCCATCCGTGCATCGGATTCCTCATGCACCTTCTCGAGGTGTCTCCTGTCCCTTTTGGCGAAGTATGCGGACACCCTGTTCCTGAACGGTGTAGACAACGGGTCGTGGAACCAATCGCCATCGGTGTACGCGATCCTGCAACCGGGCTTCAGGACCCTGAACCATTCCGATATGGCCTTCTCCGGATCAGGAACTGTCCAGAGCATGTAGTCGCTCACCACCGCATCGAAGGACGAATCTGGGAAATCGAGGGCCAGTGCATTCCCCTGACGGATGTCGATATCCAATTCGTTCGCTTGGGAGTTGGCCTTCGCGAACTCAACCATCATGTCCGAGAGGTCCACGGATGTCATCCTGTGTCCCAGGTCGGCAAGTTGCATGGACACGATTCCGGGTCCGCATCCCACATCGAGGATGTTCAGGGGTTCCGTTCCGAGGATGGATGAGAAGTGGTCCTGCCAGGCCCTGCGTTCCCTCAGGTCGTTGTATCCCTTGACCACGAAATCATTGTACTCTGTGGAGCGAACATCCCAATGCATCCTTATGGGGTCCATGTTCCCGTGAATCAATGCATACTTTTTAAAGATTCGTAACACTCAACAATCGTCACAGCAGGAGCATCAGCGTTCCGATAACCAACAATGTCAGGCCCAGCCAGGACCTCTTGGACATCCTCTCCCTGAGAATCAGGACCGCGAACAGTACGGTGAATAGGATGCTCAGCTTGTCTATCGGCACCACCAGGGATGCCGGTCCCTCCTGCAGTGCCCTGTAGAAGCACAGCCATGATGCACCTGTCGCCAGTCCGGATAGTACCAGAAATCCCCCGTTCCTCACTCCGATCTTCTTTGTCTGTTTCCACGTGCCCTGCATGAAAACGATCATCCATGCTATGACAAGGACCACACATGTGCGGATCGCGGTTCCCAGATTGGAATCCACACCTTCGATGCCGACCTTTCCGAGGATCGATGTCAGTGCTGCGAAAACTGCCGATAGAACGGCATAGAGCAGCCATGACGATCTTTCCTCCTTTTTCTCGACATCCTTCCTCTCTATCATCAGCATGGTCCCGGTGAACATGATGACCATCCCCACTCCGGCGATAGGGGTGAAGCCCTCCCCCAGCATG
>Ga0129308_1001991_pt1 | contig 18911 bp, 8 predicted proteins | sample L827metagenome_FD_94440 | JGI IMG/M metagenome (GOLD analysis project Ga0129308, IMG submission 94440) | Ring-tailed lemur group fecal microbial communities from Wisconsin, USA - L827 metagenome | ecosystem: Host-associated > Mammals > Digestive system > Large intestine > Fecal | place: USA... | reverse complement strand
GAAGATGCTGACTCGCAACATCTGCTCTGAATATGGTGAATATAACATCCAATGTAACGGTATCGGTCCGGGTTACATCGCTACCCCGCAGACTGCTCCGCTGCGTGAAAAGCAGGCCGACGGCAGCCGTCACCCGTTCGACTCGTTCATCTGCGCCAAGACTCCGGCAGGCCGCTGGCTGGACCCGGAAGAACTTACCGGTCCGGCAGTGTTCCTGGCATCGGAAGCTTCTAATGCTGTCAATGGACACGTTCTTTACGTAGACGGCGGTATCTTGGCTTACATCGGAAAGCAACCGAAATAAATCTGAAGGATAATTGAGAAGGTGATAAAGTGGCACAGGATAATGTCACTTGTCACCTTTTTCTTTTAGGCGCGGATTACGCGGATTGCACGGATTTTTCTTGTCTTTTCCGCGAAACCCGCGCCTAAAAGAAAGCTATACAACTGATTAGGAAAAACAATGATTATATGAGAAACTTTCTTTTATTATGTATGGCGGCCCTCTGCTGTCTTGCTTGCAACGATAGCAAGACGGTGACTGTTACGGTAGCCAATCCGTTGGCGATGGACCGTTCCGATGAGATGGTAGAGGTGTCCATGACCGAAATCTCCAGCCGCCTGAATCTGGCAGACACCGCACAGATTGTGGTTCTGAATGTCGAAGGGGAGCAAGTTCCCTACCAAGTGACCTACGATGACAAATTAATCTTCCCCGCTACGGTAGCCGCCAATGCATCGGCTGCATATACCGTCAAGGCCGGTACTCCCGTCGATGTGGAGGTAAGGGCTTGCGGGCGGCAGTATCCCGAACGTCTGGACGACATGGCCTGGGAGAACGACTTGGTGGGCTTCCGTGCCTACGGTCCTGCATTGCAGGCAAGGGGTGAACGCGGTTTCGGCTACGACTTGTTCACGAAGCGGGGCACTTCGTCACCCGTGCTGGAAGAGATGTATGCCAAGGAACTGGATGCAGACTCCTGGAAGCAGGTGGGCGAACTGCGCAAGACAGACCCGAAGGCTGCCGATGAGCTGGTACGCACATTCTCCTATCATATAGACCACGGTTATGGCATGGACTGCTATGCAGTAGGCCCCACGCTGGGAGCCGGAGTGGCGGCACTGATGGTGAACGACACCATCATCTATCCGTGGTGCTACAAGGCGCAGGAGGTGCTGGACAACGGCCCGTTGCGCTTCACCGTGAAGCTGGAGTTCAATCCGCTGGCTGTGAAAGGGGATACCACGGTGGTGGAAACGCGCCTGATTACGCTGGATGCCGGTTCTCATCTGAACCGTACTGCCGTTTCGTACAGCAATCTGAAGGAATCCTTGCCCATTGTTACCGGTATTGTGCTGCACGAGCCGGACGGTGCTGTGGTGGCTGATGCCACCGGTGGCTATATGACGTATGTAGACCCCACTACCGGGCCGGATAACGGCAAGATATTTATGGGTGCCGCTTTCCCTGCCGTTGTGAAGGAAGCCAAAACCGTGCTTTTTCCCGCAGAGGAGAAGAAGATGCGTAACAATGCAGACGGCCACGTACTGGCTGTGAGCGACTATGAGCCGGGTGCCGACTACGTGTATTACTGGGGTTTTGCCTGGGACCGTGCGGACATCAAGACGGCTGAAGCCTGGAACAGCTATATGGCGGCATTTGCACAGAAGGTGCGCAATCCGCTGACGGTTGAAGTGGAATAAGAGAGTTTTAGAACAGTTCTTTTCCCTTGCGCACTAATTCCACCACGTTCCGGGCTTCCAGTTTCTCCATCAGTCGTTTCCGGTAGGTCTGTACCGTATTGGTGCTGAGAAACATCAATCTGGATATTTCGGGAGTGCTGAGTCCTTGCGAAAGGTAGGTCAGCACTTCCTTTTCGCGTCTCGACAGTTTGGGGAGTTTGTGCAGGGGATGATGTGTGGCATTTGCCTTTTCTGTATCCAGTTCGGTGAAGGCATCGCTGAAATATTTCTTTCCGTTCCTCAGTCTGCCGATGGCTGTGCTCAGTTCGTCGATGCCGGTATTCTTCGACACGGCTCCGTCGATATTCAGTTCGGACAGTTTGGCGGTTACCCACGGCTCTTCGTGCATGGTGTATATCAGTATGCGGCATTTCGGCATTTGCTTGTGCAAGAGGTCGATGAGCTGGAAGCCGTTGATGCCGGGCAGTTCCAAGTCGGCGATGCAGAGGTTGAACGTTTCCGCGTCGGGCAACTGTTCCAATTGTCCGGCTTGGCAGATGCCTTTGCACTCTACCCCTTCCAGTTGTCCGGCCACCGCCACGATACCTTCCGTTACGATGGGGTGGTCGTCCACCACTAATATCCTATACGTTTTCTGATTCATTTTCCTGTCGGGCGTTAAATTGTAGGGTAAAGACATTTCCCGTTGCCGCCGATTGGCTGTCGGCAGTGGCGTTGATGGTCTTGATGCGGTCGGCCACGGTGCGCAGGCCTATGCCGCCGTTGTTGTTTCTATCATTTCTTGCCGGTTCGCAGTCGTTGGCCGGCTTGCCGTCATCGTTTATTTTCAGGATGTATTTTCCCTCATCCCCGGCTTGCAGGCAGATGCCTATGTGGGTGGCGGAGGTATGTTTCACGATGTTCATGGTAATTTCTTGTACGATGCGGTATAGCTCGTAGGCAGTTTCGTTGGGCAGGTTGCGCGAGGCGTTGTCCGTTGTGGGGAGGTAGTTTACTTCCAGTCCGGCATTTTCGGTCAGTCTGTCGGCATAGCGGGCCAGTATCTCGTCCAGGCTGAGGCGCTCGAATTCGGGTGGCATCAGTTCGTGTGAGATGTCGCGCACATTGTTTCTCAGTTGGCCGACGAGAGCAGCCAACTCATGTCCGTTCTCCTTTCCGTTGGAGGTTTCTATCTTCATCTGTAGTCCTAATAGGTCGTTGGCTATACCGTCGTGCAGCTCTTTGGCGAAGTGTTTGCACTCTTCTTCCAGCCCTTCGATGTAGCGGCGTGCCGAGTTCAGCTCGTTTTCCTGTTTCAGCAGTTCTACTTTCTTTTCGGCCATCCTCCTCTTGTGTTGCAATGCGATGAGAGTGATAAGGGCGATGGCAAGCAACAGTCCTGCGGCGATGCAGGCTTTCAGCAGGAAAGTCTGATGTTCCAGTTGCTCTTGCCGAAGCCGGGCTATCTCCAGTTCTTTTTCCTGCGTCTGATATTTTACGCTGAATTCGGCCATCTGCTTTGTCAGGTTGTGCTGTGCCAGCGTGTCGGTCCACATGCGTGCGCTGTCCATGTAGGCATAGGCCAGCTGTTGCTTGCCCAGTCCGTTGTAGCACACGGCCATCTGCGTCAGCATTGTCTTGGGTTCGGAGCCTACCCTTCTGTTTCGCAGCCAGTGGAAGTCTTCCAGGGCTTTGGCGTAATTCTTCCGGGTGGTTTCGATGGCGGCTCTTGCCTGTATGTATCCCATTCCGGCAACGGAGCTGACGGGGACTTCTTTCAGCAGTTCGTCGCCCAGCTTCAGATAGCAATCCACCGAGTCGGGCAGTTCTTTTTTGTCAAACAGCTTCAGCAGTGCCGGGATGCAGCGCATTTTCCATGTATTGGCATTACCCTCGGCATGGCAGGCAATGTTCCATGCCTTGCGGATGGACTGCTCGGCCTCTTCCGTTTTGTTCAGTTCGTTCTTGACGCCTGCCCGTAGTTGCCAGGTGCTGAAGGTGACCCATGCTTCGTCGGTCTTGGCGGCATGTGTGGCGGCTATGTCGGCATATTTTTCGGCCTCTTCCAGTTGTCGTATGTTGAAATAGGCTGTTGATACATTGTTGCAGACGTGGGCAATCCAGCCCTCGTCTTTGTATTGCAGGGCCGCTTCCAGTGCTTTGTTGTAGTAATGAAAGGTAGAGTCGTTCATTTGCCGGTGCCGGTAGGCGATGGCAAGATCGTTGTAGACACTGATGTGTGTCTCCAAATCGTCTATTTTCGGCAGGTAGGGGAGTACTCTCTTCTTCATGGCGAAGGATTCTTCCGACTTTCCCACGTAGCCCAGCAGCGTGGCCTGTTCGTTGAGCAGGATAGGGTAGATGAACGAACTCTCCACTCCACGGGTGGCGAAGGCGCTGTCGAAGCTGCGTTGCGCTTCGTTGTAATGTCCCTTTTCCATGAGGTCGGCGGCGTGGTTGTAGAAATGCGCCAGCAGTGTGTCGGTGGGCAGCTTTTCGGCATGAAGCAGTGTGCCGGCCAAGAGGAGGATGGATAGTAGCAGAATCTTGTGGCTTGTCTTCATAGGACCATGGCTTAAGAGTGTTTTGTTGAGGCAAATATACAACTTTTGGGAATAAATGTTTCTTTTTCGGAAAGAAAATGTACCGGAAGCCGAAGAAGGACAGAATGGGCAATTGTGCCGATACCCGGTTGCATGGGCCGGAAGCCGTGTTCCGGGGTGCGGAAATGGGAATATGCCAAGGCAAGCAGTTCCTTGTTTGCAGACAGAAGTGCTGCAAAGATGCTGCACGCTTCTTGCAGAGATGCTGCACGCTTCTTGCAGTGACGCTGCAACTTCTTTGCAGTGCCTTTGCAGTGGTTGCTTGTAAGATAGGATACAGTAGCTTGTCGGCTCCGAAGCATGAGGGTAACTCGTTGCCCTCATGCTTCCCTCATAGTTGCCCTCATGGTTGAAATGCCGATGAATAAAGGGTTTCGGAGAATTTATGAAGGCATGGGAGCAAAATGCTTCACGACTTTTTTCTGTGAGAAGGAAGCGAACACTTTCATTTATTACTCAAGTCTTCTGTCGATTCCCGGCCATGAGTGATGCCGGTTAAATGAAAGAATCGTGGAAATATCTGAGGAAATCCTTACGGACATTTGCTTTCTCTAAAAAAAATGTTTTCCTTTGATGCGGACTAATAGACCTTTAAGTGTAAGGGATGTCCGTTTTATTTAAGAAAAGGCGTTTACGAAACGTTATCTTCGTGCATTCAAATCTCGCAAAGTTTTGAAATCTATCAAGAAGATAAAGCAACGGAAGCGTCCATCGTAGATGTGTATCTCGCATTGTGCATTGCATGGTGCTGCTGTATATCATATCTTGGCATGGACTCTGCAGATGTTGCTTATCCTTGATAGATGGGCAATGCGAGAGCCTGAATGCCGGGATAAGCTGACAGTACAGACTTCCATGCCTTTTTTGTATGTATATCCGAATCCGGGAAAGTCTATAGGAAAGAAACAATACGATAGCTATGGAGAACACACTCATCCTTTCTTTCCGGCCTGGAAAAAGAAATCTTTGCCTTGCCGGGCACAAAATCCGCTGTTTTTTCTTGGCTTATGGCCAAAAATCACCTTTTCGGGTGACAAAATATGAATGAAAAAGTTTATTAATTTGCAGAAACATTAACAGATGTGGAAGGGGAGCTGTCGTGCCTCTTCCATTGTTGGATTCGGCAGAACATTAAGACTATAGTTATATGAAGAAAAGTGTATTTATCATCGCTTGTGCCTTGGGATTGGGCGTAGCTGTCCCTTCGGCTCATGCCCAGTTCCTGAAGAAACTGAAGAAGGCAGCGGAAACCGTGGGAAAAGAGGTGGAGAAAGCTGCCGGGACTTCACGAAGTAGTAACGTAAACGCTTCCGATGGAAATGAAGCGGTACGGCAGGCCGAAGAGCAAGACCCGGAACTGAAGGGTTTGTATCATGGAAATCTGTGGTCGGATGCCGCAGCATTCATCGAACCGAAGGTGACGGCACAGACCAAGACAATTGTACTGGACAATAAGAACGTGGATTGTGGCCGTTTTTCTTGCGGGAGGGCTTTGGTGATAACGCCTTCCAATGGCTTGTTCTTCATCAATACTGCAGGCGAGAAGGTGTTTGAGATTCCGGAAGAAGATTATAGGAACCGTCCGGCTCCGCTATTCGAGAACGGGCGTATGATAGCACTCGACTCGGAGGCGAAGAAAGCACGTATCTATGACGTGGACGGGAAGGTTGTCAAGGAGCTGGATGGAATAAGAGAGGTCACCAATTTCGTGGGTGGAGTGGCTATTGTGACGACAGACACTTACGAGGACAGATATATCAATACGGCAGGCGAATCCGTATTCCCGGATCTGGAAGTTGTCAATCGCGCAGACAAGACTCCGCGCCCTTTGTGTGACGGCCTTGCAGCTTATGAAAAACCGAGAACAAAATTGTGGGGATTTCGCGATGCAAGCGGAAAGCTGGTCATAGAACCACAGTACGAGAAGGTCTGTGATTTCAGTGAAGGACTGGCCCTGGTGTGCAAGACTGTGGGAGAAGTGCAGAAGTGGGGATACATCGATACTGCCGGAAAGATGGTGATTGATGCGAAGTATAGCATCGAACCCTGTTCTTTCCATAGTGGGTATGCCCGTGTGTTCAATAAGGCCGGTGAAACTTTCTACATCGACAAGACCGGTGCTGCTGTCTACGGCCCTTTCAAGTTGGAGAGCTTTGATTTTAACAACGATTACACTTGGTGGATAGAATGGAGAGACTCCCCGCAAGGCTCGCGTACCTATACTGTGGATAAGAATTTCAAGAAAGTGGCCTATTTCCCCTACCTCGACGGAAGCATCAATTGGGTAGGAGATGACTTCTACTTCAAGGACATAAATGGGCATCGGTATCTGCTTACCGCGAAAGGGGATGAACAGTTCCGCGACTTAGGCGATTTCTTCTACGAAGATATGACATGCGTGAAGCGGGATGGCGTATGGGGATATATTAATCGGAAAGGAGAGTATATCGTCCGCTTTTTGGAGAATGAATTCTAACATTCACTATTCTATTCATTTGATAAAAACAATAATGAGGCTTACAGATTTTCATAGAATGGCAAGGACGTGCATCGGCGGGACGCTGGCTGCATTTGCTTGCTTGTGTGGGGGATGTGACGATGCATACGTGGCAGAGGCGACCCCGGACAAGCCGCTTGCCTTGGTGTTGCAGGGCAGTATAGAACAAGAATGCCTGACCCGTGCCGATGACGGCGGCTTTGCCGACGGCGACCGTATGGGCGTGTTTGTGGTAGATTATGAGGGTGACGTACCCGGCACTCTGAAAGGGGCGGGCAACCGTGCCACCAACTTTGCGCTGACCTGCCGTGCCGCTTCGGGCGTATGGGAGGGAAACGCCGAAATCTATTGGAAAGACGGGGTTACGCCCGTAGATGTCTATGGCTACTATCCCTTTGAGAGCGGCCTTACGGAAGTAGCCGCCCGGCCCTTTTCCGTTGCCGCCGACCAAAGCCTTGCCCCCGAAGGCGAGATGAGTGCCTACGAGAAGAGCGACTTCCTCTGGGCAAAAGTTGCCGGGGCAAAGCCTGCCGGAGGCATCATCCGCCTGAACTACAAGCACCGCATGGCGGGCGTGAAGGTGGTGCTGCAGAAAGGTACGGGATTTGAAGGGACAGAGTGGGAGAAGCTGCCCCGGCTGGTGACGGTGAACAACACCTGCCCGGATGCCACCATCAACATGGCCACCGGAATCGTGACCCCTGCCGATACAGAAAAACGCTCCATCGTGATGGCCGACCAGAGCAATGATACTTACCGCGCCGTGGTAGTGCCTCAAACGGTGGCTGCGGGCAAGCCGGTTGTGGGCATCACCATCGACGGCGTTTCTTATACGCTGAACCGCGAAGCGGAAATGGCATATACCTCCGGCAAGCTGCACTCCTTCACCATTCAGGTGAATAAGCGGAGCGGCGCAGGCGATTACGCCCTCTCCATCACCAGCGAGGAAATCACGGCGTGGGAAAACGATGAACTGACCCATAGCTTCAGCCTCTCGGCATATGTCACCGTACACGTGGAGAAAGAAGGTACCCTCGAAGCTTGCTTGGCAGAGCGCGGCACGGACCTCAAGGAGCTGAAGAACCTGAAAGTGACCGGCAAGCTGACGGAAGTTGATTTCCAGCTTATCAGGGAGAAGATGCCCTATTTGGCGGCACTGAACCTGCGGGAGGCAAGCATGGTACATGCGAATACCAAGAACCCGTACGATTTTGATGCACCGGATGTTTTTGAAGACAATATGCTGCCGCAGGGCGCACTCTACGGAAACAAATCCGCTTTGCGCACACTGATTCTTCCGGATAATCTGGTACGCATCGGCTCGAATGCGCTCCGCGAATTACAGCTTGCCAAGCAGTTGGTGATTCCCAACAGCGTGAAGCGCATTGACGGGGAGGCTTTTGCTTTCAGTCCTGAAGTTAATCTGGAGGTAGTGTTGCCCGATTCTTTGGAATATATTGGCGATAATGCATTCAGCAATACCAGCTTTTCTTGCGAACTGAAACTTCCGAACACTTTGCGCCACATTGGCGATTACGCTTTTGCCGATGCGCATAATGTATATGGTACTTTCCGCTTGCCCGACAAGTTGGAATATTTGGGTGAAGCGGCTTTCTATCAGATGGGAAACGACAAGAGGGATTTGAAGGGAGAAATTGTGATACCGCAGTTCTTGACAGAGATTCTAACACGTACATTCGATGGAATAGGCTTTGCCAACGGCACCGCCTTGACACTGCACGATGGGGTGACAACCATCGGGGAGGAAGCGTTCGCTAATCTGAAATTTTATGCTCCTGTGAGTTTTCCCGCTTCTTTGAGGTCGGTGGGAGTCAATGCTTTCACCTTTTGCCGTATGCAAGGGACATTGAATCTTCCCGAAAATCTAGTCGTAATGGAAGCTGGTGCTTTTGGAGGTGCTCACGAAGGAAGGTTTTCCAACGGATTGACCGGAGAATTGACCATTCCCAAGAAAATTTCGGTGCTTAACAACGGGCTGTTTTCGGGCCAAGGCTTTACTTCCGTCACTATCCCGGAAACCGTTACAATGATAAGGCCGTATGTATTTTGGTCTATGGAGTTTTTGAAAACAATTTCCATCGCCAAGAATGTGGATTATATAGGGGAGCATGCACTCGGTAATTGTCCCAATGTGCAAACTGTGGTATGTCTCAATCCTACTCCGCCCACCGTCTTTGACAATACTTTCGAAGGAATGTATTTCGACAAGGTCATTCTCGAAGTGCCCGAAGCTTCGGTGGAACTCTACCGCCGAACTCCAGTTTGGAATCAGTTCCTCAATATCACTCCACACAAAGAGCTGGCTTTCAATATCCCGGAGATAAATTGCTTGCACGCAGGCATGACCCGCATAGGCGTAGTGCGTAGCGAAGGAGAATGGGAAGTGACGGAATGTCCGGACTGGTGTACAGTAAGTCCCATGAAGGGAGGAAAAGATAAGCGTGAGGAAGTCACCGTCACCGTTTCTCCTATGACGCAGGGCAGCGGCAACCGCGAGGGGCGCATCGTCTTCCGCCTGAAAGGGAGCGACTACACCACCTACACCACCGTTGCCCAATACGATTATGAACATGCCGAAGACAAGGAGATTGTATTGCAAGAAGCTACGGCCGGTGGACGGGAGATACCGCTCTTCATCGTGGGCGATGGCTTCTCGGCAGCTTCCATTGCCGATGGTACCTATCTGGAGCAGATGAAGCAGCAGATGGAACACTTCTTCAACATTGAGCCTTACCGCTCCTACCGCAACTATTTCACGGTGTTCACTTCCGTAGCAGTGTCGCCCGAAAGCGGCATACAGATGGCTGGCACCTTGATACAATCCAACAAATTCAATACTCGCTTAGACGAATTCGGATTTCATGCTGACATTGAGCAGGTGAAGAACTATGCGCAGAGAGTCTCTTCCCGTGCAGCCGACTTTGGAAGGCTGACTGTCTTGGTGTTTGCCAATCACTCGGCCTTTCTCAGCACCACCGTGCGCGACTGGAGTGGCTGCAACATCACCCTTTGTTGCCAAAGCAACGACAGCTACCCCTACGACCAGCGCGGACTGGTTCAGCATGAGTTAGGTGGGGCCAACTTCGGTGACTTGGGCACAGAAGCTGTCAGTCATTTCGACTTCATACGCGGATGCACCTGCCCCGGTTGCAATGCTTTAGGTGCCTTCAACGAGGCAAAGTCAAGGGGTGGGTTCGCCAATCTTTCGTTGGCGGGCAGTGTCAATTCCGTTCCGTGGAAACACCTGATTTTTGACCCCCGTTACAGCGACATGGTAGATGTTTACGAAGGCGGTTACAACCATCAGCGAGGTGTGTTCCGCTCCGAGATAAAGAGCTGCATGGGTACTTATATACCTTATTATAATACCATCAGCCGCGAAGCCATCGTGCGCCGCATCCTCTCCTTGGCAGGTGAGGAGTTCAGCTTCGAGAAGTTTGTGGAGAAGGACAGCCGCGAGGGAAAACCGGAGAATTGAGAACGGACAGAATGAGAAACGAAGAATAAAACAGAAACGATGAAAAATATCAGAACCATTGTTCTCTCTCTTTTGGCTTTGACGCTTTTGCAGGCATGCCGGGAAGACAGCCTGTCGGGTGCAGGAGGCGAAAACAGGGAATGTGAAGTGAAAATCAGCAGCACGATAGAGCAACGCTCCGCTGCAACCACGCGTGCAAGCGACAGTGGCTTTGCCGACGGCGATGCCGTGGGACTCTACGTGGTGGACTACGTGAACGATGAACCCAGTCAATTGTTGCCGCAAGGCAACCATGCCAACAACATGAGGCATACCTACAACGCTGCCTCAAACTCCTGGAAGGGAACGGCTACCATTTACTGGACAGACGACCGGACAGCGGTGGATGCCTACTCCTATTATCCCTTCCGCGATGTGGTGGAGAATCCGCAGGCAATGGCGGTCAGCCTCTCTGCCCGGCAGGACCGGCAAGAGGAGAATGCCGCAATGAGCAACTACGAGGCAAGCGATTTCCTCTGGGCAAAGGCAACGAAGGTGATGCCCGGGGAGATTATCCGGCTGAACCACTACCATCTGATGGCGGGTGTGGAAGTCAACCTGGTGCCCGGACTCGGGTTTGAAACCGGCACTTGGGCAGGCTTGGATAAAAGCGTGATTATAGAGGGAATGATTCCCGATGCCACGATAGACCTGCATACGGGTAGCGTGAAAACAGGCGGTGGAGAACGGATTTCCATCGTCCCTGTGACAAAGCCCGACGGTGCTTTCCGCGCGGTGGTAGCTCCGCAAACGGTGGCGGCAGGCGTAACCTTGCTCACCGTCACCGTGGACGGTGTTTCCTACTCTTTCAAGCGCGAAAGCGAAATGGATTTTCTCAGTCGCAAGCTGCATACCTTTACCATCGAGGTGGTGAAGCGTTTGCCCGAGGGCGACTATGAGTTCAAGCTGATAGACGAGTCGGTGAAGGCATGGGAAGACGATGGAACCTCGCACAGCGGAACGGCACGCGAATATGTGGTGGTGCAGTCGCCGCAGAAAGGCGGACTGAAAGCTGTGCTGCAGACATCGGGCTGCGACTTGAACCAACTGGAAAACCTGAAAATCATTGGAGAGATGAATCCGCAGGACTTTGCCGACCTGAAGGAACTGGTGCCCAATCTTGAGGCATTGAATCTGCAGGAAGTGAAGTTGAGAGATGCTGAGTTTAAACGAAGTAGTGATGTGCGGGAGGATGATGTGCTGCCGAACTATGCTTTCTATTGCTGCCCAAAGCTGAAATATATCGTATTTCCCAAGGAAATGAAGAAAATCGGTGAATACGCCTTTCGGGGAGCAGGACTTTGTGGAGCATTGGACATTCCCGAAGGAATGACCCATATCGGCGAGTCTGCTTTCAACAACTGGGATGCCGGTGAAGGTGCCCACATGTATCTCACCTCCTTGTCATTGCCTACCACTTTGGAGTATATCGGTGGAACGGCTTTCCGTAACCAAAAGTTCAATTGCGAATTGGTGTTGCCGGAGAGTCTGAAAGAGATAGGAGAGGAAGCTTTTGAAGAATGCCTCTACCTCCACGGCCAGCTGAACCTGCCCTCGGGACTGGAGGTGCTGGGTAACGGGGCTTTTGCCGGACTGAAGAACTTGACCGGTCCGCTGGTGATTCCGGCAGGGGTGAAACAGATAGAAGGAATGGCGGGTATCGGTTGCTCCAGCCTCGTTCTGCCCGAAGGACTTGAAATTATCGGTGACTTTGCCTTTGGAGGCTCTCATTTAGGAGGAAACTTGCCTATGCGAGGCGAACTTTATGTGCCGAAGACAGTGAAGAAAATCGGTCGTGAGGCATTCTGTGGCACTCAGTTTTCACACGCATATCTGCCGGAAGGCATTACGGAAGTGTCTGTCAGTTTATTTGGTGGTTGCAACAAGTTGATAGATACCTTAAGTGTACCTTCTACAGTGAAACAGATACGTGCAGGTGCTTTCAACGGATGTTCTCGTTTGACTGCCATTCTCTTACCGGAAGGATTGGAGTCGATAGGTGGTGACAATCAAGATAGTGGTTGGACTCCGGCGGTCTTTGACGGTTGCTACGCCTTGAATCTTTTGCGTTGCGATGCCAAGGAGCCGCCCACGCTGATAGGCGATGTGTTCGGTGACCTTCCCAAGAACAACTTCACTATCGAAGTGCCCGCCGGGTCGGTGGAAGCCTACCGCAACGCCGAGGGTTGGAGGGAGTTCAAACGCATCTCTCCCTACAGCGGCTTTGTCTGCCGTCCGCAGTTTGCCAATCTGCTGAACAAAGGCAGTAAGCGCGATGTGGTGCTCAATGCCGACGGGGCCTGGACAGTAAAGCAGAAACCTGCATGGTGCAATGTCTCGGCAATGAGCGGTAATAAGAAGACACAGCTCACCGTCACCATCGATGACCTGCCCGACGGAGCAGGAACACGCTACGACAGCATTGTATTTGCCTTGGATGGCAAGGAATTCACTGCCTGCTACTACATCCGCCAGTACGATTCCGAATACAAGGAAGATGCTTCTTACACCTTGCAGACTGCCAAGCGGGGCAAGGGCATAGACGTTGTGCTGTTGGGCGACGGCTACGATGCCGGTGATATTGCCAACGGCACTTGCCTGTCTGCCATGCAGGAAACCATGGAACACTTCTTCGGTGTGGAACCTTATACCGCCTATCGCGACTACTTCAACGTATATACCGCCTGGGCCATGTCCTACGAAAGCGGCATCGGTTCGTTGAATACCTTGCGCGATACCAAGTTCAAGACGGAGTATGGCAACTTTACCCATGACAGCCGCATCCATTGTGAGGCCGATTACACCATGCAATATGCCGTGGAGAACTCTCCGGTGACGGCACAGACACTGAACAAGACATTGGTTATCTTGGTGCCCAACTGCGGCGTGTACGATGGCGTCACCTACATGTATTCCGACGGTTCGGCACTTGCCATCTGTCCCAAAAGTGAAATGGAATATCCCAACGATGCGCGCGGACTGGTGCAGCACGAGGCTTGCGGTCACGGTTTCGGCAAGCTGACGGATGAATACGTTTACCACCGGGCATGGATACAGACCTGCCCTTGCACTTGTTGTGCCCATGCGAGTGAGTTGCTTCAAGACCAGAGTAAGGGATGGGGGAAAAATGTTTCTCTCAAAGGACGTTACAACGATGTACCTTGGAAGCACTTGATATACGACAGCCGCTACAACGACATTGTGGACATTTACGACGGTGGCTTCTATCATAGCAACGGTGTGTATCGTTCGGAGCACAACAGTGTGATGAACAACAATGTGCCCTACTTTAGTACTTGGAGCCGTCAGCTGATAGTGGAACGTATCAAGCTGTTGGCGGGCGAGAAATTCGATTACGAGGAGTTTGTGGCAAGCGACAGCCGCGAATGGGGAAGGGACTTTACGGCTCCCGGCCTCTCCACCCGTAGCCAACTGGAGGAAGCGGCTCAAGGTGCCCTGCACGGGGCGCATCCGGTGATAATAAACAGAAGTCCTAACCTGCATACAAGAAAGAAATGAAACACAGAAATTTGATAATGCCGCTTGCCGCATGGATGGCTGTGGTGGCGGGCGGCTGTACAGAACGGGACTATCCCGTGGAGACGGGTGCGGGCGTACCCATCAACCTGGCTGCCGACTACCGGACGACAACCCGCGTGACCGATGCCGGATTCACCGATGAAGACCGTATGGGTATCTTCATCACCGACTACGTGGACGGCACGCCGCAGCCCTTGGGGCTGACTGGCAACCGTGTCAACAACATGCTTTATACCTACCGCGAAGCGGACAACCGTTGGGAAGGAACTACTACCGTCTATTGGAAGGATGACCATACGCCTGTAGATGTGGTGGGGTATTATCCTTTTGACGGCCAGTTAGCTTCTGTCAATCAATACGAATTCAGTGTGCAGACCCATCAGGAAACCTCTGCCACCGACGTGGCCAAGGGTGGCTACGAAGCAAGTGACTTGCTGTGGAGCAAGAACATGCAGGTGGCTCCTACCAAGGAGACCATCCGCCTGATGTATCATCATTTGATGGCAGGCATCACCGTGCGCTTGGAGCAAGGTACCGGATTTGCCGAGGGCGAATGGGCCAAGGCAATAAAGCAGGTGTGGGTGGACAACACGGTGCCCAAGGCAACGGTCGACTTGGAGAAAGGCAGCGTGGCTGCGAACGGTAGTGAGACGGCTTCCATTATGCCTTTATCCTATAAAGAAGAGTATCGTGCCGTAGTGGTTCCGCAAACGGTGGCAAGCAAGAAGCCGTTGATAGGCATCACTGTAGATGGGACAAACTACCAACTGACCAAAGATGCGGAAATGGCCTATACCAGTGGAAAGATGCACACTTTCACTATCAAGGTGGATAAGCGCGAAGGAAGTGGTAACTACGTCTTTACCCTCAAGGACGAGGCTGTAACGGCATGGGTGGACGACCCGGACTTTCACGACGGCTTGATACGTGAGTATATCGTGGTGGATGTAGAGACACCGGGCACTTTTGAACAGTGCTTGAAGAAACAGAAGTTGAATGCCAAGGCTGTCTCCAGCCTGAAGGTGACTGGAAAGGTGAATCATGATGACCTCTATTTTATGGGGCATTCCATGTCGACTTTGACTTACCTGAACTTATATGAAGTGCGCATTGATGATGAGAATGATGAGAACGATGATGTCATTACTGGGTTTGGCTCTTCAGTCGACGAACAGGGAAGTCCGTTGACACGTCTTATTTTGCCGGCCTATTTGAAAGGAATTGCCGGTTCTGCTTTTATTGAGGCTAATTTGACAGGGACATTGGAAATTCCGGAGGGAGTAACATTTATCGGTGATTATGCTTTTTGGGATTGTCCCTTTTATGCGGAAGTTAAATTGCCTTCTACATTGAAACGAATAGAGCCAGGGGCATTTAAAGATACAAAGATTGAAGGAGAATTGAAGCTTCCCGAAGGACTTGAATATATTGGAGAGGAAGCCTTCTGCCGTGGCACAAAATTCTCAGGTTCGCTTGTATTGCCGTCAAGCCTTAAGTTCATCGGTGATGGTGCCTTTTCTGCTACAACATTTACTAATGATTTGGTGATTCCGCAGGGAATTGAGATGTCAACAGGACCTTGGGGCATATTTAGTGGTTGTCTGTTTAATCATGTGGAATTTCCGGAAGGAATGGAAACGATTGAAGCAGGTATGTTCACAGGAAATCCGTTGCAAGGTGAACTGTTACTACCTTCTTCAATTAAGGAATTAAAACATGATTGTTTCAGGGGAACCACCATCTCTTCGGTAGTCTTGCCGGAAGGACTGAGGTTGTTGGAAAAAGGAGTGTTTGCTTATTGCAACCGTCTGGAAGGTGTCATCACCATTCCCGAAAGAATCGTGGTGATTCCGGAAGAAACCTTTATGGACTGCTCCCTGCTGGATGGTGTACATCTGCACAAGGATGTGGTTTTCATAGCCAACGGTGCCTTCCGCAACTGTTATAACATGAATACTCTGGTATGCGATGCCGTCACTCCTCCCGTAGTGGAAGAGGGAGCTTTCGATGGAGTTCCCAAGGACAATTTCAGCATAGAAGTGCCTGCCGAAGCAGTATCGGCCTATAAAATGGCGGAAGGTTGGAAGGAATTCAAGCGTATTACGGCCTACAGTAATTTTGTGTGCCGTCCTGCTACAGCGTGTGCCATCAACACGATGCACGAAGAAACCCTGATTCTGAATGCCGACGGTCCTTGGACTGTCAGCCACCTGCCTGGTTGGTGTGAGGTGACTCCGGCATCGGGCACGGGCAAGACAAGCATTCGCCTGCGCATCAATGCATTGGCACAGGGTGGAGAAGCCCGGAAGGACAGCGTGGTGTTTACCTTGACAGGCACCCCCTTCACTACCTATTGTGCTGTGAACCAGCAGAACTATGAATATGCCGAAGACCAACTGGTATCCTTGCAGAAGCATACCAAGGGAAGAGGCATCGACATCCTTTTCTTGGGCGACGGCTATGATGCGGAGGCATTGGCATCGGGCAAGTATATGGACTTGGTACGCGAAGAGATGGAATACTTCTTCGGTCTGCCGCCCTACGACCGCTTCCGCGACTACTTCAATGTGTATGCCGGCATTCCCCTCTCGCAGGAAACGGGCATCAACACGGTGAATACCTACCGGAATACCCGTTTCGGTACCATCTACGCAGGTAGCAAGCTGTGTGGCGGTCCGGGACCGAGACTGATGCCGGACGACCAGCAGATATTTCCCTACATCACGCAGACGCTGACCGACACACCTTTCAAGGAGAATGACCTGAACCGGCTGTTGGTTATCCTCATTCCGAATACGGAAGAGTATGGCGGAGTGACCTATCTCTACGAGGACAACCGGGCTATTGCCATCTGTCCGCGCAGCCTGCAAGCCTATCCGGAAGACACGCGCGGCGTGGTGCAGCGTGAAGCGGGAGGCTACGGCTTCGGCAAACTGGGCAACGAGGCAGTCATCTATAATAGATATGCACCGTCCAGTGTCATTGATGCCATTGAGAACGGGCACGAACGGGGTTGGTATCGCAACATCGCCACCACAGGCAAGATGGCGGAAGTGCCTTGGGCGCACTTCATCTTCGACCCCCGCTACAGTGACTATGTGGACATCTTTGAGGGAGCGTTTGAATATACGCGCAGTGTCTATCGGTCGGAGGCAAGCAGCTGCATGAATACGGGTGTTCCTTACTACAACACCATCAGCCGTCAGACTATCACCGAACGCATCATGCAATTGGCAGAAGAACCGTTCAGCATGGAAGAGTTCTACAACAATGACACGAATGCATGGGGAAGCACGGGCAGCCGGACAAGGACGGCAATTCCCGACGAAAACAGGGGCGAATGCCATGCCCCCATCCTTGTAAAGGGGAAGTACATCCCTAATAAACCTAAATTGAAAAACAAATAAAGGACAAGAAATATGAAAGCAATGTATCGCATTTGGATGGCTTCTGCCATCGTATTACTGGCCGCTTCTTGCAGCAACGAGAATGAGGTGATGGAGGACATCAATAAACAGGAAATCGAACTGGAACTTTTGCATCCCTCCACCCGTGTGACGGATACCAGCTTCGAGGCGCAGGACAAGATTGGGGTATATATGACGGCTGAGGGCACCGACCTGCAAATGGGAGGAAACGAGCTGAACAACGAATTGTTCACCCATAACGGATCTGCATGGACTTCGGCACGCAAGTGTTACTGGAACGAGGGCAAGCACAATATTTACGCCTATTATCCGTATGCCGCAGGCATCAGTGATACGGAGAACTATCCGTTTACTGTCAATACAGACCAGTCGGCTTCCGTTTCCGAAGGGCTTTCGGGGTATGAGGCGAGCGACTTCCTTTGGGCTTCGGCAACGGGAGTGGCGGCATCTGCCAATCCGGTGGCACTGAAGTTCGGCCACTGCATGAGCAAGGTAAAGGTGGTGCTGGCAAAGAGTACGGACTATGCGGGTGATATTCCTGCTAACTGCGAAGTATATATCCATAACATGGTTCCTACGGCTTTGATTGATTTGCAGAGCGGAAGTGCGGAGGTAAGTCCATACGCAGCGGTGAAGTCCGTGAAGTGCTGCAAGGTGAGTAACACGGAATTTGTGGCATGCGTGGTGCCGCAGCGCATTGCGTCGCGCCGTCCGTTGGTGGAGGTATGCACTTCCAATGTGTCGTATATGCTCGAAGGGGTTATTTCGTTGAAGCAAGGGTATCAGAGCACGATAACCGTCACGCTGTCGCAGAGTCCCGAACAAGTAGCCATTGAGATTGGCGGAGGCATTGACAATTGGGATTAACGGGCATAGAAACTTGCAAGTATAATTGTAATAGACAATCAATGAAAAATATAGTTAGATTTTTTGCAGGGCTTTCTTTGTTGCTGATTGTATTGTTTGCATGTGGTGGAGGGGGAGACGGCAAGAATGAGCCTGAACTCATCGCTGTGGAAGGAGTTACCTTGTCACAGCAGACACTGGCGATGAAGGTGGGTGAGCAGCAAACCTTGAAAGCGCAGGTGGTTCCGTCCAATGCGACGGACAAGACGGTGAAATGGAGTAGTTCGAAGACTTCTGTAGCCACGGTTTCGGCAAGTGGTACGGTAATGGCTATAGCCGAGGGTGAAGCTGAAATTACGGCGACGGCAGGAGGCAAGAAGGCCAAATGCATTGTCACGGTAAAGACGGATGTCGTCAGTGTAGAATCTGTTTCTTTGTCGGAAGAGAGCTTGACGCTTGAAGAGGGTGCGACTGCTACTTTGACGGCTACGGTTCTTCCCGCTGATGCCACGGACAAGACGGTAACTTGGAGCAGCTCCAACAGTGATGTTGCTACCGTTTCTGATGCGGGCGTTGTTACCGCCGTTAAGGAAGGCAGTGCCACTATTACCGCCGCCGCGGGTGGCAAGCAGGCCCAATGTACGGTAACTGTTAAGAAAGGTGTTGTTTCCGTAACGGGTATCACTCTTTCCCAGACCTCTCTCAGCCTTGAAGAGGGCAAGACCGCGGCATTGACGGCTACGGTTCAGCCGTCTGATGCCACGGACAAGACCGTT
>Ga0129308_1001989_pt1 | contig 18918 bp, 15 predicted proteins | sample L827metagenome_FD_94440 | JGI IMG/M metagenome (GOLD analysis project Ga0129308, IMG submission 94440) | Ring-tailed lemur group fecal microbial communities from Wisconsin, USA - L827 metagenome | ecosystem: Host-associated > Mammals > Digestive system > Large intestine > Fecal | place: USA... | reverse complement strand
GCATAAATCAGCGTATGTCGAAAAATCGTGGGAACGAACGTGTTTGCGCAGGAGATATCTGCTTGCTCTCTCGGCGTCTGCTCTCACTATTTCAAAGCCTATCATTCCTTGAAAAATATAAAAGAGACTATCGCAGTATTTATTTTGCGACAGTCTCTTTATCATACTATATTAAATAAACTAAAACCGACCAATTTCCCCTAAAATTATATATTAGTTTTATTGTAGAATACCTAATCTAAGTCTTCTCCATTTGTCTCAATTACTTTTTTAAACCAGTAAAAGGATTTCTTTGGAGTTCGCTTATAAGTACCTGTTCCGTCATCTTGCTTATCAACATAAATCAAACCGTATCGTTTTTTCATCTCTCCAGACGACGCACTGACCAAATCGATACATCCCCAAGCCGTATATCCCATGAGATCCACGCCGTCCTCTTCTACAGCCTCTCTCATCGCTTTGATATGTTCTCTGAGATAATCAATGCGATAATCATCCTCCACATGTCCATTTTCATCCACCTCGTCTTTTGCCCCCAAACCATTTTCCACAATAAATAATGGCTTTTGATATCTATCATAGACCTGATTCAATGTAATTCTCAGTCCAAGAGGATCAATCGGCCATCCCCACTCGCTGAATTTTAAATATGGGTTTTTTACAGAACGAAATAAATTTCCCTCGGCTTCTTCCACCTCTCCCCCAGGTGCCGCGATACATCTGCTATTATAGTAAGAAAATGAGATGAAATCTACTGTATTGTTTGCCAATATCTCCTCGTCATCTTGCTCCATCACAGGAAATACTCCCTTTTTTTGAAGTCGTTTCTTTGCGTAGGACGGATAATATCCTCTAGCTTGTACATCCACAAAAAAGTAATTTTCCTGGTCAATTACCAAAGCCTCCCATACATCCTCTGGCTTACAAGAATATGGATAAGCACTTCCCGCCGCAAACATACAACCAATCTTATTGTCTGGATTTATCTCATATGCCATCTTTGTCGCCAAGGCACTCGCTATCAACTCGTGGTGAGCTGCCTGATATTTGATCTGCTCTTCATTTTCTCCCTCTTCAAAATAAATACCAGCTCCCATAAAAGGCGCATGTAAAATCATATTAATCTCGTTAAAAGTAAGCCAATATTTCACATATTTTTTATATCGCAAAAATAATATCTCACAAAGATGAAGATAAGCACCGATCATCTTTCTACTTCTCCATCCCCCAAACTTCTGAATCAATCCAATTGGACAGTCAAAATGACAGATTGTGACAAGTGGCTCAATATTATTTTTCTGACATTCTCTAAAAATTTCCTCGTAAAAGCGAAGCCCCTCCTCATTTGGCTCCATCTCATCACCATTTGGAAAAATTCTAGTCCAAGAAATACTCAGACGGTATACGCGAAATCCCATCTGTGCAAACAGACGGATATCTTCCTGAAAATGATGATACATATCGATTCCATCTATTGCTGGATACTCATAATTTTTCTCAAGAGTAAGCATTTTCTTTTGTCCTGTAATAATCGCATTTCTATCCGCTCCCTTTGGACATACATCTACATTTGCCAGACCTCTTCCCCCTAAAAGAGCTCCTCCCTCACACTGGTTGGCGGCAGTTGCGCCGCCCCATAAAAAGTCTCTTGGAAATCCCATTTTTTCCCCTCCTATCTTAAAACAGTAAGTAGGTTTTCACCTGGATTTACTTTTTCTTCTTTTGTCTCCACAATATCAAAATAATTATCTGCGTTAGAAATTAAAACTGGTGTCTCTGTAGAAAAGCCCTGCTCTTCGATAAATTCTTTATCGAATTTCACTAAAAGCTGTCCCTTCTTTACAAAATCTCCTTGTTTAATCATAGCCTCAAAGCCTCTTCCCTCTAACTGAACAGTGTCAAGACCAACATGAATGAGAAGTTCTACTCCCTCCTCCGTTTTTAATCCAATTGCGTGAAGAGTTGGAAACATCGCTGAAACAACTGCATCAACTGGAGCATATACTTTGCCCTCTTCTGGCAAAATTGCAACTCCCCTTCCAAGTACTCCCGATGCAAAAGCAGCATCCTTCATATTTTCCATCTTAACTACACTTCCCTTAATTGGACTGACAATCTCTATTTGTTTTACGATAGAAGATTTTTCTTTCTTCTTGTCTACTTGCTCTTTTTGTGGCTCTACCTTTCCCTCTTCTTGAATTTCCTCATCTTTATAGACAATCATTGTTATCACAAATGCAATAATCATTGTAATTATTACACCTACAATGGCTACAATTAAATTGCCCATACTTCCGTCTGGCTCAATCATTGCTGGAAATTCAAAGATTCCCATTCCACCCATCATAAACTTGCGGAAGTTAAAAGCTCCATAAAAACCACCGCCGATACAGCCAGCGATACAGCTAATAATAAAAGGTTTTTTCAAAGGTAATAAAATACCATAGATTGCTGGCTCAGTTACACCAAAAATTCCAGAAATAAAGTTAGGCAATGCCATTTCCTTTAACTGTTTATTCTTTGTCTTAAAGAAGATAGCCAAAACTACCGCTGAGGTTGCAAATGTACATGCAAAGAAAGGCATCATTACATTGTCATATCCGTTTGTCATAATATTATTGATATATACTGGAATAAATCCCCAGTGTAAGCCAAAAATAACAAGAATCTGCCAGGTTAACCCTACAATCGCTCCAGCTAATAATGGACTAAAGTTTCGAATTGAGATAACTGTTGTCGCGATAATAGTAGATCCAAATGTCGCCAAAGGTCCAATTAATAAAAGACCAACTGGAATTGATACAAGTAAAGTCAACATTGGAACGAAGAAGAACTTCACTAAATCAGGAATAAATTTGCTAAAAAACTTCTCACATTTTGATGCAAAGTATACTACGAAGATAACCGGAATAACAGTACCTGTATAATCCATTGCGATCATAGGAATCTTAAAAAAGTCTGTGTACACAGCTGATTCAAACATAGAACCTGCAAATAGCGTATACATTGGTTCTCCTGTTGCAGATAAAGCGCTATTTTGAATACTTGGATAACACATAATCGCACCGATTACTAATCCAATCATTGGCTTTAATTTAAATTTCTTTGCCGCAGTATAACCTAAAAATAATGGTAAAAAGTGGAATAATCCATCTCCAATCGCATTTAACACAAGATATCCGCCACAGACATCTGAATAAAGTCCCATCGCCACAAACAAAGCATTTAAGCCCTTTATCATACCACAGGCTGCCATAACGCCCAAGATTGGCTGAAAAATACCAGAAATTATATCAATGAACCGATTAAATAAACTTCCCTTTGGTCCTTCTTCCTCCTCTTTTAAAACCCCATCATCAAGTCCGAGCAAAGGCATGACATCCGCATACACTTCAGGAACATGGTTTCCGATTACAACTTGGTACTGTCCCCCACTCTTCATCACGGTCACAACCCCGCTCATATTTTTGAGCACCTCATCGTTCGCCTTACTCTCATCCTTTAACTTAAAGCGAAGTCTTGTGATACAATGTGTCAGACTGCTGACATTTTCTTTTCCACCTACATTTTTGACAATATCCTTTGCCAGATTTTCATACTTGCCCATTTTCTTTTCCTCCATATTCATAAAATTGATAAAATAAAAATTTATTTATGAAGGTTTGGCCAACTTAATGTCACCACCCTGGCATACTTATTTATGCTGCATTTTTTGAACCACTCGAGCGATATGAATGGTCAGATAAAGCTTTTCTTCTTTTGAGAGCTGATGCTCATATTTTTTTGCAATAAATATTGTAATTTTTTCCACACAGCCATAGGCCTTCGGGTATTTATTTTGAATTACTTCAAGCAAATCCCCATTATCCTCATCCTCATAAAATTTCCGCTCCACAAGACGTTTTGCAAAAAATTTTAAATGTGTAATAAAACGATAGTAATAGAGGTCATCCTCGTTAAAATCTATATGAAAATAATATTTCACGATATTTACAACTTCCTGCATTACCTTTGTAATTTCGTACATATTATGCATGATACTCTCATCCATCTGTGCATTTGCCAAATGTAATGCGATAAATCCAGCCTCATCCACGGGAAGCTCTACCTTAAATTTTTCCTTAATTTGTTCTAACGCCCAAAGTCCAATCTGAAATTCTTCTTTATAAAAACGACGGATATCCCAGAGTAATACATTTTTTACAGTGACTCCATCTAAAAAACGAATAATTGAAGTATGGACATGGTCAATTAGTGAAATATATATCATATCGTTTAATTTTTTTCCAAGTCTTTTCTTTGCCTCAGAAATAATTTCTTCTCCTATGGCGATATGTTCTAAAGGTATATCCTGAATCAATACCTGAAATTTATTATTCGCATCTACATTCGAGAGAAAAAATGTCTTATCAATCATTTCAGGTGAAATTATATCTCCCATTTTTTTCTTAAAACAGATTCCTCGTCCCATAACAATTTTCTCCTGCCCTTTTTCATCTAAGACAATCGCCACATTATTATTCAGAACTTTGTAAATTTGCATTTTCTTCTCCTTCCACTGCATTTTTCTTTCTTCTTATGTTTTATTTTGAACATATAAAAAACCTATACACACAAATATACCCAAAGACTCCTGCCTTTGAAAATATTTCTGTATATAGGTTTAGCTTGTCTTTACAATCACTATCCTGTTCTGAAGTAGACTCTAGCATAGTTTCACAAAGAAGTCAATCTCTTTTTCACTTAATACTATATTTTTGATGTTTTTACTAATTTTTCTTTTATATTTTTAGTGAAATTGTCGTATACAACTACCAATACTATTATACTACTATCACATCAACAACAAATCAATTTGCATATAAAAGACTGGAAAGAGCAATGCTCAATCCAGTCTTTTATCCTCATTCGTTCTCATGCTCCATCTGAGATAATCAAACATTTTTGTAACCCAAATGCGAAATAAAACCACAGATAAATGAATACTTATGAATGATCAGGGCAAAACTCAGTGAAGCAAGGATTATTATTTTTTCTGTAAATGGAACTGGAATGTCGTGTACTCAGGCACCTCTCTGTTAATTGGAAGTCCTGCGTTCATGAGAGCAGATCCAGAATAAACTTCTTCTCCGTCATTGATTGTGTACATTGCATTAGGCTCTAATCCTTTTGCCTTAATATATTCCTGTGGTCCATTACAAGTAAGATTTGTGACAACAACACTCAAAAGAGACTCGCTCTTATCTTTTGATACATGCTGCCATGCAGTCATATTTCCAACTTCAAAAGGATTTGTCAAGCGATAATAATCGCCCAAGAAAATAAGGTCATAATATTTTCTAAATAAATCACTCTGCTGGCGACATACTTTTTGTTCTTCCTCAGATAAATGTGTGGCATCAAGCTCATAACCAAAAGTGCCGCACATAGCAACAACCGCTTTTGTCTTGAGAGGAATAAATTTTCCACTGTCGGAAATATGAGCACCCATTGTACAAGTTGGATAGACAAAAGATGTTCCATAGTGAAGTTTTAATCGATCAATTGGATGATTATTATCACTTACCCAGTACTGTGGATAATAATGAAGCATCGCAGGATCATAGCGGCCACCGCCGCCACTGCATCCCTCAAATAATATATCTGGATGAGTTTTAATAATCTTATCCATAACACGGTATAAGCCCAGAATATATCTATGGTAAACTTCTCCCTGTTTCTCAGCTGGAAGATCGTTGGACCAAATATCAGCAAGAGAACGATTGATATCCCATTTTACATAGTAAATATTAGCATCATCTAAAATTGCATTTATCTTTTCAATGAGATAATCTTGTACATCTTTGCGACTCATATCAAGTACCATCTGGTTTCGACTACGCACTGCATGTCTTCCAGGAATCTGCATCGTCCACTCTGGATGAGCACGGTAGAGATCACTGTCTTCTGAAATCATCTCTGGCTCAAACCAGATACCAAATTTCATTCCTAAGTCATTAATCTGTTCTACCAATTTATGTAATCCACATTTAATTTTATTTTCATTGACATACCAATCTCCGAGACTGCTATTATCATCGTCTCGTTTTCCAAACCATCCGTCATCCATAACAAGAAGGTCAACACCCATTTTTTTTGCAGCTTTTGCAATTTCCACAAGTTTTACATCATCAAAATCCATGAATGCGGCTTCCCAGCTATTAATTAATACTGGACGTTTTACATCTTTTACAAATTTACTCTTACATAAGTTAGAGCGATAGAAATCATGATACAGATGGGAAAGTCCTGTAAACCCATGCTCAGAAAACGCCATGACAACCTCAGGTCCCTCAAATACTTCCTGTGGCTTAAGTTCATAGACGAATTGCTTTGGATTAATTCCCATTACAAGACGAAGCTGGTCATACTGGTCAAGCTCTATCTCTGTAAGGAAATTGCCACTGTACATCAGAGAAAATCCATAGCATTTACCGTAATCCTCTGTGGCATTTTTGTCACACAAAATAACAAATGGATTTTGCTGATGACTTGAGGAACCACGATTACTTCCAATTGTATGGATATGATGAGTCATTGGCTGACGCTCTACCTGACGCTCCTGACCATAACGTCCTGGAAGACTTACAATATCAAAGTCCTTACCGTTCAAGAAATCAAGGCAGACAGACATAATTTTATTTAGATGAATTGACAACTCTCCGTCATTTATAACTTTTACAGCCCGAGTAATAATATCAGCTTCCTCAAATACGCTGTAGAGAAGAATAACCTTAACATTGCTCACAGAATCAGCTAATGTAACTTCTAAAGTATCGACAGTATCGTTTTCGTTTGCAAACACACATGGAAGTGTATCTAACTCATACTTACCTTTTGTAATCTTAAAATCCACTGCTTTTCCATGGAAAGAATAACTTCCGTCACTGTTAATAATCTCAATACTCGCAGTACGGAAATCACCTTGTTGTTGTGTGGAAAACTCCTGTGGCTGTGCGTCGAGGGAAAAAGTTCTGGCATTTCTAGATTCATATGGATTTCCTGAGAATCCACGATCATACTGCATAATCTGATAACTCATATCTGCATCGCAGATACTTGGTCCATAATACAGATGGAAAAGATAATCAAGATTTCCAATTTTCATCTGATAGGAAGAATGCTTTGTGTGCAAGGTGATTGTTTTACTTTTGTCGTTAAAAATAATTCCCATGATAAATTCCTCTGCTTTTCGTTTTTTTTAATATGTTACATATATACTATACCGCAGGAATTAAACACAATCAAGAAAAACCACCTTTCCAAAATAGCCAAATCTTTTTTCCTCTTTTTGGATTATTCTCTCATAATTTGTAATTTCAATTGTTTATCTTTACGCATATTTTTTTCGTTTTTTCTACACTTTTACTAGGAAAGTTCCATATCTTTATTATAATTCTTTTATATAAACTTCATTTTCCCTCTGAAATCCCATTTTTTTCAAATATGAACCATGCTTTTTAGATTCTTTTTCTGCATATATAAATGTATGTATCCCTTTCACTGGCATCTTTTCATATAAATATCCTCCCCTAATAAGGTATACCTCCCTTTCTTAAACTCCCATACAGCTTCTTTTAAATCTTCCATGGACATAATGATAAAATACTGTTATAATCCTATTGAATTCTATGCAAAAAATTATTTTACTTAAGGAGGAAATAAAAATGAAAAGAGAAAGTTTTGGCTCTCGTCTAGGATTTTTACTAGTGAGCGCTGGATGTGCCATCGGAATCGGCAATGTATGGCGTTTTCCCTATGTTGCAGGTGAAAACGGTGGCAGTATTTTTGTACTATTTTATCTATTATTTTTATTGATCATGGGAGTTCCAGTACTGACGATGGAATTAGCAGTCGGACGTGCTGGGCGAAAAAGCGCAGTCTTGGCCTACCGTGCCCTAGAGAAACGAGGAAGTAAATGGCATATTCACGGCTGGATCTGTATTGCAGGATGCTATCTTCTTATGATGTACTACACAACAGTATCAGGATGGATGCTAAGTTACTTTTTTAAATTTGCCACAGGATCTTTTAACGAACTTAATACAGAGCAGGTCAGCGGTGTATTTGATTCTCTTCTCTCCAATCCTGTTGAAATGGGAGCCTGGATGGCAATTACAGTAATCGCTGGCTTTTTTGTGTGTAGTCGTGGTCTTCAAAATGGTCTGGAACGTATTACAAAATGTATGATGCTCATCCTACTGCTTTTAATCGTTGTTCTCGCTGTACATAGCCTTCTTCTTCCTGGAGCTAAGGAGGGAACAGCTTTTTATTTGCTTCCTGATTTATCTCGCGCTGCTGAGGTAGGATATGGCAAAGTCATCACAGCCGCTATGAACCAGGCTTTCTTCACCTTAAGTCTTGGAATTGCCGCTATGGAAATTTTTGGAAGTTATATGTCCGATGAGCATACATTGGCTGGAGAATCTATTCGCATCTGTCTGCTAGATACCTTTGTCGCATTAATGTCTGGATTAATCATTTTCCCAGCCTGCTTTTCCTTTGATGTACAGCCAGACGCTGGTCCACAGTTGATTTTTATTACATTACCTAATATATTTACGAATATGACTGGAGGCAGATTATGGGGAACATTATTCTTCCTCTTTATGACTTTTGCCAGCTTCTCCACTATCACTGCGGTCTTTGAAAACCTACTCTCCGCATGCATTGACAATTTTGGATGGAGTCGTAAAAAATCCAGTCTCATAAACTTTTTTATTGTACTGCTAGCCAGCATTCCTTGTGTTTTGGGATACAATATTTGGAGCAATCTACACCTAATTGGAAGTCGAAATGTTCTTGACTCAGAGGACTTTCTCGTGAGCAACCTTTTATTACCGTTAGGTTCTCTCATCTATCTATTATTTTGTGTCAGCAAATGGGGATGGGGCTATGATAAATACATGGCTGAAGCGAATAAAGGAGATGGTCCAAAACTTCCAAAAAACAAAGGGTTTAAGATATATCTACAGTTTATCTTGCCAGTGTTAATTCTTATCATATTAATACAGGGATTGATTTAAGTTTTTTCTAAACTTTTGGTATACTCATATTCTCAAAAAATATTACTTATTTTGTCATACTTAAAAGAAATAATTGCGTTTTTTCTCAAATTTTTTTATAATACTTTTAAATACTAAAAAGGAAAGGATTATATACATGGAGATAAAACCAGTGAAAAAAGTCACCTTAACTGAACAAGTAATGCAGCAAATTGCAAATCAAATCATCTCAGGACAACTAAAACCTGGAGAAAAACTTCCTACGGAACGAGCTTTCGCTGAAATGTTTGAAGTCAACCGTGGTCGTATCCGTGAAGCACTGCGTGCTTTATCTCTGATTGGACTAGTTACCATCAAACCAGGAGACGGCAGTTACGTTAGTGAAAATCACTCCCGTATTTCTGAAGAAACTATTTTATGGACTTATCATGAGGATGTTCATAACTATGAAGAAGTCTATGCAGCGAGACGCTTAATCGAAACTGAGATTTATCTTTCCTGCTACGACCACCGCACCCCCGAAATTATAGAACAGTTGGATGCATTTGGAGAACAATTATTTGCAATTGATATAGAAGAAATATCTGCATCTGATTTTTATCAAATTATTTCAGATTTAGACTCTTTTGTAGGAAGTCACTGTGGCAACAGTATTTACGATAAGCTGATGCAGACATTAATTCTTCTTCGCAAAGAGTCGGCTTTAAAAATTTCTCAGCCTTTATCGTCAAGACAAACTGCCATCTATTATCGAAAGAAAGTATTAGATGCTTTTCATAATGATGACCGAAAACAATTGGAAAAAGCATTAAAGAATTTCTTTAAATATTCTATCCAAGCATTTACATTGAAAGATTAAAGTGACCATATAAAAGAGGATATTACAAAACGGAAACTCTTCATAAAAGATTGTACGAAATATTTCTATTCGTATTAATATCTTATATAAAGAAAGTTCATTTTGCGATATCCTCTTTTATAATCTTATTTTATATTGTAGCATTCGTTAGCTGAAAAAAATTAATTTCTACTTCCACTAAAACAGTCAGAATAAATTCACGATAAATTTTCCTCTACAATTTTCTCTAGATATTCTTTTTCTTTCTGCGTCAGTTCTAAAAATGGTTTTCGCATTACACCTGCTTGGATTCCTTGTCTGTTTAATATATGTTTAATTCCTGGAAATAATCCCACTTGAAATAATGCCTGCATAATATTATTCGCTTTGTTTTGTAATTCCCTTGCCTTTTTATTTTCTCCACTAAGATAAGCGTCATAAATCTTTCTATAATGCGTTAACATAAAATTAAACGTACTTCCAATAAATCCATCACATCCCATAGCTAGAAAGGAAACCATTTCATTTTCAAAACCTCCATATATCTTCATATCCAGATTAAGGTTATGAATTCTTTCCATCTCATAAAGATCTAAATTTGTATGTTTAACACCACTAATTGCACCTGATTGAAAAAGCGATATAATGTCTGGATGATTAAAATCTATCTGTTTAAATGTATTCATAGGAATATTATAATATAGTACTGGCATATCCACAGCTTTCGCAATTTCATAATAATATTCTGCAATTTCTTTTGGCTTATAACCATAATAAAACGGGGGAGTTGCAGCAATTTTCTTGTATCCTATTTCCTTTGCCGCTTTTGCATAATATATTGCTTCTTCTGTACTTAATGCACCCACATGTGCAAATAAATCTGCCTTTTCTAAATATTCGGCGTGAAGCTCAAACAAAGTGATTCTTTCTTCTCTTCTCATAAGAAAACATTCCCCAGAGCTCCCCGCCACAAAAAATCCAGAAGCTCCTTCTTTTACATGGCGCTCCATCAGACGTCTACTCTCATCCTTATTTAAATTACCTTTCTCATCAAATAATGCCATCGATGCTACATATAATCCATCCATCATTTTGCTCCTTTAATCTAATCGATATACTCTTTCCATATCCAACCAAGGACCATCCTCTGTATATGGATTTAAGCAAGGAATACATTCTCCCCACCATCTTTGTGTTTCTGGATCTGCTGCCATTTTTGCCATATCTGCCTCATAATCATCTCCAGTATATTCATAATAAGTAAATAATAGCCCGTCATGATAATAAATCGAATAATTTTCAAGATGGCATTCTTTAATCATTTCATTAATCTGAGGCCATGGATTTGCATGTAATTTCTTATAATATTCTAATTTTTCTGGTTTTACTCTTGAAATACTTCCAAAACGCTGTACTTTTCCCATCATTCTCTCTCCTTTTCTAACTGGTATACACGCTGTGCATTTTTATAAAATAATTTCTCTTTCCATTCTTCAGTTTGATTTTCTGTTATCTGAAGCAATGCCAAAATCCACTCTTCCAAGCTCATGGCCACATGAAGTACTGGAAAATTACTGGCAAACATGATTTTATCTTCTCCAAAAGTCTTTATCGCTATATCAACTGCTGGTCTTAATGTCTCTATATCCCAGCTTCCCGCTGGATTAAGACCCGAAATTTTACAAACAGTATTTGGCAATTTTCCAAGCTGTTCCATATAATGTTTCCATTGTTCCTGATAAATTGCCTCCTCTTTGGAAGGATTGGAAATTGCTATTATATCTGGATTAACTAGCCCCATATGATCTACAACAATCGTTGTCTTTGGACAGCTCCTTGCCAATTTCAGTAAATCTTCAAGTTCTTCGTTTCTCAGACAAGCTTCAAATACGAGACCAAGTTTTCCTAAATATTTTACATTCTCAATAAACATTGGAAGAAGACATGTTTTTGGTTTTGCAGAAGGTATATGAAGCACTTGACGGACTCCCTTAATTTCCTTATTTTTTACATATTTCTCAATATAATCTTTAAAATCTGGCGAAGTCAAATCTCCAGAAATAATTGCAGCTTCAATAAACATATTGGGATTTTTACATACGTCAATAATATATTCATTCTCTTTTTCTTTTTCATCAAAAGAAGTATCTACTTCCACATATACCGCTTTTTCCACTTTGTATCCATTTCCCGCTTTTTTATAATCTGCCAAAGTATAGGTTTGGTTCAACACGTCACTCTCTCCATCTAACCATGGCAGACGAAAGGTTTCCAAATCCCATATATGCAAATGTGTATCTATAATTTTCATGTTCTTCTTCCTCCGTTATGATTTCCACTAATATGTTACTGGTGTTCCGCCAGACTCACTAGAATCATAGCATGCTTCCACAACACACATTGTCTCATACGCGTCCTCCACACTATTCATATAATGATATTGTGGGTCTTCCAGTTTTTTCATTAATCCTCCCATAGTTCCAATAAACGCTTCTGGAAACCAACTTCCTCTTACTTTTAATTCACGCCATCCTTTTCCATCATCGAGAATATATTCTACCTTATCTGGACGTCCCTCTGGATAATCCAAAATCAATCCAAGTCTGACGCGGATGGCACCTTTCATTCCCTCAATTTTTAAAGTACTTTCTTGATATTCTGGTCCAAAATCATGGTTGTGATTTACATGTATGTTGACCCTTAAATCTTTTCCATAATCCATAATAATCGAAGTTCTTGTCTGAGTAAGATCTCTCATTTTTGGATGCTGCATTGTCTTACAATATACATAATCTGGATTTCCCACAAAGCTGCGGATACAGTCAATATAATGAACACTATGATAATTAATTTCCATTCTTTCTTTGCTAAATAAGAAATCCCACAAATGCCATGGATGCAATTCTACAACTCTCCAATCAATATCGACAATCTCTCCAATTTTTCCTTCCTCTATCAATTTTCTTACTGCAATAATATAAGGAGCTTGACGAAGCTGAAAATTTACGCCTGCGATTAATTTTTTTTCTTTACATATATCTAAAATTTCTTTCGCCTGCTCAATAGATTCTCCAAGAGGTTTCTGCATCAAAACTGCTACATGGTCAGGAAGCTGTCTTAAAATTTCAGCAGTGGCTGAAGCTGGCACTGCAATATCAAACACAGCCTCTTTTTCCTGGGCAATTTTCACCAATTCCTCTATCGTCTTTGCCACTTCCAAAATTCCATTTTCTTTTGCTACTTTTTTTGCAGTTTCATAATTCAAATCATAAATTCCCACTACTGGATAAGAAGCCAACTTATATGCTGGAAGATGAGAACCCTGCACAATTCCCCCTGCTCCGATAATTACAATATTTCTTGGATGCTCTGGCATCTCTGGGACATAATTTAACTCACTAATATTTGATACATTATCTACCATTTTTATAAACCCTCCTATACTTTATAATCCATTTGAAATTCCCACAACAACTAATGCTGCAATAATAACTGCATTTCCAATTAATGATATATTTCTAGCTCGCTCACAACCTTTCCATTCACCATCAGCAAACCCCCATATATTGGCAATAATTAATGCTAGGCCATTAAATGCCACCCAGCCAATACTTGGTCCGTACTCTCCTAATAAAGCCGTTGCTTTTCCATAAACTGCTAATGCCGCAAACCATACAAATGATGTTAACAAAACTTTAAAATAAGCTTTTCCACATCCTGGCTGTGTATAATTTACATAGCTCTTATTTTTAATCAACTTTATTATAGCATATCCAAAGTTTGCGAGAAAACCTCCAAAGAACACAACGACCCATGATAATAAGCTTGCACTCGTTGCATTGACTCCATCCGCAACCGCAAGGTTTACTGGATAATTAGATGCAGATGCTCCAATATTAATGGCAGCAGAACCTGCTCCAGAAGCTAATGCCAGAATCAATCCAGTTATAAAAACTCCACCTTTTTTTCCTGTCTCTTGTTCTTTTTCTCCATTTTCACTGTTTTTTATAAAACCTGCTTTTGAAAGAATCACTACTCCAATCATCAAAATTATTTGTCCAATTAAAAGGACTGTTAATACTTTTGCAGATGGAACTGTGTGAAGAATTGCCATAGGCACTAAACTTCCAAGTAAATTAGACAAACCAAGATTAATTCCTGTAACAAGTGATACACCAATCATATCAATAGCACGGCTATACCATATAGAGCTAACTCCCCAAAAAAATCCTGCTAATGCTCCAAAAAATAGAGTCTCTCCTGGTGTTTGCAAAATATACGACATATAGTGAGGTACTTCAACTGCCGCCCATATATGCGGAATACATAAAACTCCTACAATTGAAAATAATACCCAAAACGCCTCCCACGAAAATGGCTGATACTTTTTAAAGCAGATTCCAAAACTGCCCTGAAATAAGCATGCCACTAATAAAACAACAAAACCATATGTAGCCATGTTTTTATTTCCTCCTTTTTAAACTTAATAATTACCGCTTTTGTTTTTGGTATTGCGGTACTACCAAAAACCTTGTGACCATCATACTCTTTTTATCTCCATTCGTCAATTATAAAATATATTCAATTTTTACAATGTTTTTTTGTGTATTTTCACTATTGATTCTTTGATTTCAGTCCTTTATAATCACACCAAAAGTTATTTTTGGTAGTACCAGAAACCATTCAAAAAGACATTTTACCTTTAAGGAGGATTTAAACTATGAGTATATTACTAAAAGGAATTACCTGGTCACATAGCAGAGGCTATACTTCTATTGTCGCTGTCTCACAACGATACTGCGAGTTGCACTCTGATATAGATATTCAGTGGGAAAAACGTTCCCTGCAAGAATTTGCAGATGCTCCATTAGAAACATTATCAAAAACTTATGATTTATTAGTCATCGACCATCCTTGGGCGGGCTTTGCTGCCAAACATGGTATTTTACTGCCGCTAAATCAATATCTTTCCAAGGAATTTTTAGAAGATCAAGAGCAAAACTCTGTCGGTGCTTCTCATCTTAGTTATAATTTCAAAGGCTTTCAGAGCGCTCTTGCCATTGATGCAGCGACACCAATCGCAGTATATCGTCCAGACCTTCTTTTACAAGAAGAGCTTCCAAAAACATTTGACGATGTCTTATCACTTGCAAAATTAGGAAAAGTAATCTATGCAGGGATTCCACTAAACTTGTTGATGGACTTTTATATGTTTTGCAATACCAAAGATGTAGGCTTTTTCTCTGAAAATCAAGTAATCGGAACAGAAACGGGAATTGAAGTGTTAGAAACTATGCGTCAGCTTGCCTCCTATTGCACAAAATCTATTTTCAATTGGGATCCAATTCAAATACATGAAATTCTAGCTAGCCAAGAAAACTATTCCTACTGTCCATTCGCTTATGGTTATACTAATTATTCCAGAGCAGGTTACGCAAAACATTTATTAAAAGCTACAGATGTCGTTACTTGGCATAATAGACTACTACAGACGGTACTCGGTGGTACTGGACTCGCTATTTCCAGTCAATGTAAAAGTATTCATTCCGCAGTCTCCTTTGCAAAGTACGCAGCTTCCCCTGAAATTCAAAAAACATTGTTTTTTGATAATGGTGGACAGCCTGGTCACAGATCCGCTTGGCTTGATGAAGAAACAAATCGCCGCTGTCTAAATTTCTTTAAAGATACTTTAAAAACTTTGGATGCTTCTTATCTACGTCCTCGTTATAGTGGTTATTTGTATTTCCAAGATCATGCGGGAAATTATATTCAAGATTATATTATGAACGGCGGAAATCCAAAACATACTTTAGATAAATTAAATGCTTTATATGAAACATCAAGGAAGGAGTGTTAAATATGAAACCTTTAAATGGAATTATTGTACTAGATTTTAGTCAATTTCTCGCTGGACCATCCGCTGCTCTTCGTCTCGCCGATTTAGGAGCAAGAGTTATCAAAATCGAACGACCAGGCTCTGGAGACGGCAGTCGACAGATGAAACTACATAATCTATGTTCTGACGGTGATAGTGTTTTATTCCAAACTATTAATCGAAACAAAGAAAGCTACTGTGCTGACTTAAAAAATCCTAATGATTTTGAAAAAATAAAAAAATTAATTCAGAAAGCTGATGTGATGATTGAAAACTTTCGCCCTGGAGTTATGAAAAAAATTGGTTTAGACTATGAGGAAGTCAAAAAAATAAATCCATCCATTGTTTACGGAACCGTTACAGGATACGGTTCTGTTGGACCTTGGGTAAAAAAACCTGGACAAGACCTTTTAGTACAATCTCTTTCTGGGCTTACATGGCTAAATGGAAATCAAGATCAACCTCCAACCCCTTTTGCCCTCTCGGTGGCTGATTCTTATACTGGAATCCATCTAGCAGAAGGAATTCTCGCCTGTCTCTTTCGACGTTTCACTACCAAGACTGGAGGATATGTGGAAGTCAGTCTACTGGAATCCATTATTGATATGCAATTTGAAGTTTTAACAACCTACTTAAATGATGGTCACCAGGCTCCTATCCGAAGCAAGTTTAATAATGCTCACGCATATCTAAGCGCCCCTTATGGCATATATGAAACATCTAACGGCTATATTGCTCTGGCCATGGGGTCTATCACAGACCTTGGAAGTTACCTAAATTCAGATATTTTACAAAGCTTTACCTGTAAAGAAGATTGGTTCAAGCGAAGAGATGAAATTAAAGAAATTTTGTCTAAAATTTTAGTAACCGATACAACTCAACATTGGCTCCATCTTTTACAATCTCATAACTACTGGTGCTCCGATGTACTTAGTTGGAATCAATTACTTGCACAGGATTCTTTTCAGAGTTTAGAATTCCTGCAAACAATTAAGCGACCTAACGGTCACAGTTTCATAACATCACGATGTCCGATTTCTTTTAATTTTGAACATCTGTTTTCCTCCAAATGGGCACCTGTCCTTGGAGAAGATACCGAAAAAATCAATTATGAATTTCAATTATAAAGGAGAAAGTTTATGAAACCTTTAGAAAATTTAATAGTTTTAGATTTTAGCCAATTTCTTTCTGCTCCTTCCGCGGCTCTAAGACTTGCCGATTTAGGAGCAAATGTAATTAAAATAGAACGCCCAGAAACTGGTGATATTTGCAGAACTCTTTATATTTCTAATTGCAAAATTGATGGAGACAGTTCTTTATTCCATGCCATTAATAGAAATAAAGACGGAATTACTCTCGACTTAAAAGATATAAATTCAAAAACTATATTAGAAAAACTAATTCAAAAAGCTGATATTATGATTTTAAATTTTCGCCCTGGCGTCTCTCAAAAGTTAGGAATTGACTACGAACATGTCCTTACCTTAAACCCGTCCATTATATACGGTGAAATTACTGGATATGGTTATACAGGTCCCTGGAAGGATCTTCCTGGACAAGACCTTCTAGTACAATCCCTTTCAGGTCTTACATGGCTGAATGGAAATCAAGACCAATCTCCGCTTCCTTTTGGTTTATCGATTGCAGATATGTGTGCTGGTCAACATCTTGTACAGGGAATCCTCTCTGCATTAATTCAAAGAGAAAAAACAAAAGAACCATCCTACGTACAAGCCAATCTTTTGGAATCTCTTCTAGACATTCAATTTGAAGTATTTACTACCTACTTAAATAACGGGTATCAAACACCGAAAAGAAGTAAAATCAATAATGCCAATGCCTATATTGATGCGCCGTATGGCATTTATGAGACTGCCGATGGATATCTTGCATTGGCAATGGTCTCCATACCATACCTTGGTACTTTAATTGGATGTACAAAATTAACAAACTACATAGATTCAACAAAACTTTCTGAGCAAAGAGATGAGATTAAACAAATTTTGGCTGATTATCTAAAAAATAATACAACAAAACACTGGCTTTCTATCTTAGAGCCAGCAGATATATGGTGTGCAGACGTATATACTTGGGATAAATTATTGAGTTCTGAAGGATTTCAGTCTTTAAATATGATTCAGACTGTCAAACGAAAAAATGGAACGAAACTCCTCACAACTCGATGTCCGATTACCATTGACGGACAATATTTTATCTCGGAAAAAGCTGCACCCGACCTTGGTCAGAACAATCATGATTATTTAGATTTATAAAAAGGAGTATATTTATTATGGAACAAGCAATTTATTTTGAAGACTATAAACTTGGAGATAGCCGTATAACGACTGGAAGAACAATTACGGAGACAGATATTGTTCTTCACGCAGGACAAACTGGAGATTTTTTCCCTCACCATATGGATAAAGAATTTGCAAAGACAACTGAGTTTGGCAAAAGAATTGCACACGGGACTTTGACTTTTAGTGTTGCAGTTGGAATGACTGCCAATGTCATCAATCCTGTAGCCTTCTCTTACGGATATGACCATTTACGCTTTATTAAACCAGTATTTATCGGTGATACAATCTACACAAAAGTGACAATCCACCAAAAAGAAAATCATAAAAAAAATCCAAATATGGGACTTGTCACAGAACGATTAGAAGTTATAAATCAGAACAAAGAAACCGTTCTAGTTGCCGACCATCTCTTAATATGCCAGAAAAAAACAAATTAATATTTCCTTAAATTTTAAAAAGAGGATGTCACAAAATATAAACTTTTAACAACATACCGTTCCGAATCATTTCAATGATATCAATATCTTGTATGAAAAATTTATTTTGCAGCATCCTCTTCTATTTTTTTGAAATTTCTTTTATATCAAATCCGTACTTTTAAACTCTTTCACATTATTCTTCCTATCTGCTTACCAATTCCTGATACATCTTCATTAATTCCGCCACACACTTACTCTCCGTCATATCTTTGACGGAAAAGCCATATGCCTGCATAACAGCTCTGTCATTATTCTGATGAGCCTTACGCAATTGCGGTGGCATCGCAACTTCATCATATAAATCAGCAAGTGAACTATCAGGATATAACGCACGAGCATCAAGAATTGCTTGTGCAGTCTGCTCAATCTTAGATTTCTGTAT
>Ga0129308_1001986_pt1 | contig 18938 bp, 9 predicted proteins | sample L827metagenome_FD_94440 | JGI IMG/M metagenome (GOLD analysis project Ga0129308, IMG submission 94440) | Ring-tailed lemur group fecal microbial communities from Wisconsin, USA - L827 metagenome | ecosystem: Host-associated > Mammals > Digestive system > Large intestine > Fecal | place: USA... | reverse complement strand
GAAACCGGTGAAATCTTGGTGACAACAATAGATGAAGCAATTAAGAATAACACGGCTATGGTATCTGTCATCTATGTAAATAATGAGGTTGGAACCATTAGTAATATTTCGGAAATTGCTAAGTTATGTGCAAAAAAAGGGATTGCAATTCATTCTGATCTGACACAGGCCATTGGAAAAATGACAATAAATGTTCATGATTTGGGTATTGATTTTGCATCATGTTCGGCACATAAAATCTATGGTCCTAAGGGAGTCGGAGCTGCTTTTGTAAAGAGTGATGCATATGGTATTCCGCCTATTACAGCATTCATGCATGGCGGAGAACAGGAGAATGGTTTTAGGGCGGGAACTTTGGCTGTTCATAATATTGTTGGATTTGGTAAAGCTGCAGAAATCGCATTAAGAGATTTGGCTGCAAATGAAACAAGAATTTTAAGCCTTGATCAGATGTTCATTGCTGGTGTAGCAGCAATACCGGCTATCTCTTTGACAAATAAATCAGATAATAGACTTCCTGGAATTATAAGCATAGTGGTTGATAAGAAGGATTTTAATAACGAGAGATTTATTAAGCGCATTAGTGATAAATTTGCTTTGTCGACTGGTTCTGCATGTAGCGCAGGGGAGCCTTCATATGTAATAACAGCATTAGGATTGGAAAATAAGGTTTCAAAGGTGCTACGAATATCATTAAACAAATATACAACAGAGGAAGAAGTGAATCAGCTGATAAAGATATTGAGAGAAGAATTGTAGAAGGTGAACGTATGAGAATTGTAGATGCATTGGTTGAAGTTCTTAAAGATAATGAGAGTCTAACATATAAAGAAGCATACTTAAAAATTAAAGAGAGAAACTTATACCAGTTTGGTGCAAAGGATCCAGAGGCGGCAGTCAATGCAAAACTACGGTGCCATTGTGAAGGATTAGATTTCCCGGGCGCATCACCAGTTAAATACTTTACCATCGTTGGTCAAAAAGGGACGAGAAACCTTTATGCCTTGGTTAAGGAGAATCAAGAAGGGCAGATTGAAAAAGAAGAGCCAAAAAAGAAAAACAAACCTGTATCAGAGGATGATTTATTACCAGAAGAAAAAATAGATCTTACCTATCTCTTTTATAAAAACAATATTAAGAGACAGATTTTAGACCATATATTAGATTGCCATCCAAGTTTCTTTGAACAGTTGGTAGTTAATCTTTTACTTGAAATGGGGTATGGATCTGATGAATTATCTGGTCGTGTATTGGGCAAATCACACGATGGCGGAATTGATGGTGTTATTTATGAGGATAAGCTCGGATTAAGCAAGATTTACATACAGGCGAAAAGAAATGATAGTGGAAACACTATTGGCAGACCGCTGTTGCAGGCTTTTGTTGGAGCTATGCAGGATGTTCAAAAAGGTGTGTTTATAACAACATCTTCTTTTACAAAAGAAGCAAGAAATTATGCTGAGAAACAGCAGCAAAAGAGTTTGAAGCTTATAGATGGAGATTTGCTCGCGGAACTGATGATTAAATATGGAATTGGCTTAGAAAAAGTTCAGACATACACGGTATATAAGATCAACGAGGATTTTTTTGAGTAATACGTGTCGGGGGTAAGCATCATGGCAATGATGATAGATAAAAAACCTGAATATAAAGGCGAAGGTAAAGTATGGGAGAGTCTTTCTGATAATTTACCGGGCGAGGCTATTGTATACAATAGTCGTGAGGTTAACGGAAGAGAGTTTGATTTCTGCATCCTAATGAAAAATGTTGGAATGATTATTATTGAGGTAAAAGGCTGGCTGGCAGACAGTATTTTTGATGTGGCTGGCGTAGATGAAATAATAATTCAGGGATATGACAAACCTGAGAAATCCCCAAAGAAGCAAGCTAGGGCTTACAGGTTTGGCTTACTAAATTTAATAAGCGACAAGTACAATGTTAGCCCATTGATATTTGATTTGGTTTGTTATCCGTTTATATCAAAGAAAGAATATTACGATAAAAGGTTAGATATTGTATCTGAAGAGGCACTGACTCTTTTTAAGGAAGATTTGTCAGATCCTATCCGTTTAGGCGATAAGTTGCTTAATGCATATAATCAGTGCAAATCTATTCCGCATGCTGAAATGGATGAGGAATTAATGGGAAAGATTAGACAACATTTTGAACCTCACTTCCAGATGAAAAAACCTTTGGAATTAAACAATCAGGTTCCATACTCTGTTGTTATTGCTGATGCAAAGAAAATGGCAAAAAAACAGATTCATGATATTGTTGATAGCTATTTAAAGGGAACGAAAACGGTTGTATTTGTTGAGTCAGAAGATGTTGCTGATTCGATTCTCTATGTCTTAGAAGGAGAGTTGAACGATAGAGGCGTATATGCTGAAAAGAATAACTTGCGATTAAAAAAGGGGGCCAACAATGAGTTTTCCCTAAAGGGTAATGCATTCAGAATCTTCAATTTTGAGTTGTATGTTGTTGATGTTTTGTCTAATTTCCTTGAAGAAGCAGTAACTATATATGAAGGCGATTGTACTTTTGAAGAAAGAACAATTTTAGAGAAGTTATCTCAAAAAACATCATTTAATATTCAGCAATATTTTATTGAGCATGCTTCAACGGTAAAGAATATTTTGGTTAGAGCTGGCGCCGGCACAGGAAAGACGTATTCAATGGTTTCGAGAATAGCTTTTCTCTGTAATAAGTTTGTAAACCCGACAGTTAATCTTATTGATGATATTGCTATGGTTACCTTCACAAACGACGCTGCAGACAATATGAAAAATAGACTTAAACAGATGTTTATTAACTATTTTGTATTAACATCAAATCCTAAGTTCTTGAAATATATAGAAGACACAGATTTTATGCGTATTTCAACAATTCATAAGTTTGCACGTGAGATTATCAAAGAAGCATCCATGCAAATGGGGTTGGGTGATAACTTTGCGATTACATCAGGAGACTATATAAAGGAACAAATATATGAGAAATATCTGAATGATTTTATTGCAAAAAAAGAAGCGGAGAATCCGAACTTTATTAATGAAATAAAGCTGCCTTTATACCAGTTCAGAAGAATGTTGGTGGAATTTTCAAATCAGCTTTATAACAAGAGTATTGATATAAAAAAGATAAAGGAAGAGGAGCTGGGAAATGCTCCGGGATTACTTCCATTTTTCAACGAGACAATCATGGAGGTTATTATTGCCGCAGAAATCGAGTATGCAACAAAAATACAAGAAAGTAATAAGATAGATCTTCGTGAAACCATGATTGTTCTTAATGATGTGGTTAACCAGAAGGACAAAGATAAAACTCATTTGGACTATAAATATATTTTTATAGATGAATTTCAGGACACCGATGATGCACAGATTGATTCATTCCTAAAAATCCAACAGCTTATAGGAAAGGATTGCAACCTATTTGTTGTGGGTGATTTGAAACAAAGTATTTATCGTTTCCGTGGTGCAACGATAAGTGCATTCAAGAGACTTAATGCAACTCCTGACAAATGGGAAGAGCATACAATAAATACAAATTATAGAACTGATTCAAGGCTTCTTGAAGTGATGGATGAGATATTCCAGAGCATGGGCGCGAGTGCATGGCTTCCATATGTTTATGATGCAGATCATTTGGTTAGCAATCTGAATGGTGGAGCCAATGAGGATGAACTGTATGAGTGCGTTCCTTATCATGGGAAAAATGATGAACAGTTAGAAGTATTGCTTGGCTTATTAAAAAGGGAAAAATCCAAAATCGTTGAATTGGAAAAAACAAGAAAACTCAGCAAGGAAGAAAAGACAATTGCTATTCTTGTACGAGAAAATTGGCAGATTGAAGAAATAATAAAAGGCTGCAAGGAATTGGATGAAGAGGTTGAAATTGAAACAAAAGTGGGTGGAGATTTGTATCAATTGGATTCAACCATTGATTTTTGCAAACTTTTAATGGCATTGACAAATCCTGATGATCCAGTTTGTCTTGTAAATTTTATTGAGTCGAATTATGTTGATATGCCACTGTGGTATCAAGGTCTTCAAAATGAGGAGAAGCAAGAACAGACTGCTAAACTAGTAGATGCGTTAGATAAATATTTTATGGCAAGGATGAATAAAACATGGAATGGATTGGTTGCATATGTACAAGCTAATCCTGTTCTTGTAGTGCTTAAAACAATATTCGAGACTCTGCAGCCATGGAATAAGTATAGTGAAGATTTGGACAAACAGAGATTTTACAAATCAAACTATGAGCTTCTGATAGAAAAAATAATTAAGTCATATAGTGTAGATTACTTGACCTTAACTGTAATAGCAAATTCTATTCAGATAAATATATTAACAAAGCAGCAGGAGCTTGCTCGTGCGACAACAGAGGATGAGACCGGAATAAAATTTCTTTGTACTACAGTTCACAAGGCAAAGGGACTTGAATATGGAACCGTTATTTTGCCATTTACAGGACAGGCTATTGATAATCTGAAAAAAGCGAATACAGATGTAAATTACAGCGGCTCAAAATTGGCGTATTCGATTAAGGTGGATGAGAATAAAAAAGATTGTAATTCAAATTATGATTCCCAAGAAGAAATTGGTCAAAGAATATGCGAAGAAGCAAGAATTCTTTATGTAGCGTTAACGCGAGCAATTAGGAACTGTATTTGGATGAAGGATACAGATAAAAAATCCAATATGAGCTGGAGCAAGTTTTTGGAGGTGTAAGGGATGCCGTTTTCTATTTATACATACAGTAATCCATATGAAATAAATAAGGAATTATACTGGGATACCATTAAAAACTGCCCTCATTTTTGTGTTTCGCAGACTATGGCTAATGGAATGATGGGGACCTATGAGGAAATGACAGCGGGAAAAGTATCTACCGTTGAAAATCTGGTAAAAGGGCTCTTTGCTTACTGGGAGAGCAGCGAGTGCAAGATAAAACAATATACTGTTATTGATGAAGCCATAAATAGATTAGACATTACAGATAATTCTGAAAAGATAAAACAATCCTTAAGATTCAATAGAAAGCAATTGTGTAATAGCTTACGTATCTTGTTTGAACTAGATATGAGCATTGAAGAGATGCGTACTGAGCTAATGACAGAAGAACAGCGTCATCTTGTTGGGATATACAAAATCATCAGAGAATCCGAGTTGCTTCAGGCTTTTAAGATAAAGAAACATTTCTCTGAAACAGAAATTGAAAATGCAATTAGAGAAGGAATGAAATTGGAGAGAGAAAATGCAGATATCAGTAGTGTTGATGTTGACACTATTGTTATTCATGGAGTGCATCAATTTTCGCCAATGATACTTCAAACAATTGAATTGGTGGCAAAGTACAAAAGGGTAATTCTTTTATTTAATTATCAGCAGCAGTACAAGAATGTATATCAAACTTGGATAGATGTATATTCATCTTTTGATTTGCCGATAAAGAGCCAGTTTACTAACGAATTCAGACCTAATCCTTTATTGGCCAATAGCTATGCTGGCAATTTATTGGCTGATAGAATGGCTAATTTGATTGAGGGACGTTCTGAGGAGAACGATGAAGAGTGTCCTTTTGAAATAATCGAGTTTGATAATAATACTGAATTTGCTAGTTATGTAGCAGGTGTCTTTGAAGATGCAATGAAGAGACAGGAAAGAGATAAAGAAGCAAAACGCTCCACATTATATTACATGCAGGAGCAGTTTTATGCGGCGAATAATAGTGTTAATAACATTCTCAAAATATACTATCCGGGACAATTTGGTGAGAGACACTTTCTTACATATCCGATAGGACATTTTTTCCTTTCCATCACAAATATGTGGAATGCGGATGAAGGTGGAATCCGGATTGAAAACATGAACGATATTGTTGAGTGTTTGAATTCGGGATTTATTAAGGAAGAAACTCCAGGAAAACTATATTCTATTTTTAATAGGACAAAAGAGTTTTTTGTACGTGCGGAGACGATTGATCAGATAACGGAACTTTTAGGAAAATTAAAGAAAAGAATTGGTAAAGCGGAAAAAGACCCCAATGAGAAATGTATTGGAAGCAGATTAGTTTATTTTGATGTTACAAGTGACGAAATAGACACGCTTGTTGCTGCATTGGAACAATTAGATCAGATTACTAAACTTTTTTATGCAGATTTTGAAGATTCAGAGAATAACTTCAAGAAGTTTTATAAGAGAATAAAAGAGTTTCTAGAAACAAGAATACTTGAGGCGGAAGATCTGGAGGACGAGTTTAGAGATGTGGTAAAACGTGTCCTCATTCGCTTGGAAGAAATAGATAAAATTGATGCTACCGGTTCATTTGATGTTCTGAAAGAGACGATGGCTTATTATCTGAAACAAGAGGCTAAGAAGGGAATGAGTGCCAATTGGATTGTCAGAGATTTTGAGCAGATTGATGGAGATATCTTGAAAAGCAGAAAGCAGAATAAGGATATCGTGTATCATTTTGCCTGCTTATCGGATAACGATATGAATGTTACAAATAGAGATCGTTTTCCTTGGCCGTTAGATGTTACTTTTTTTGAAGTGGCACAAGATCCAATAGATTGGAAGTACCAGGTATATGTTAAATCCAGACGTGAGTATAAGAATTTCAAAAGATATGCTTTGATTTATGGACTCCAGTTTAATCGCGTGAAGTTCAAATTGAGTTTCGTAAAAAATGTCGATGATAAAGAGAACGAGATGTTTTATTTGATGAAAATACTGGAAGCGAAGAAGGTGTATCCGAAGGAAAAACCTGCAGAGAAGATTCCGGATGCAATTAGACATTTGCGACTTGATATTGATGCTACAAATAATTATGGCCAATTTGATTTCTTTAGATACAGAATATGCAAGTATCGCTTTTTGTTAGAATCTACAATTGAGAAAAGGGCAGTTTTTAGAGACCATTTTTTGCTATTGAAATATTTCGAAATTCTTTTGGAAAATACTGCCAGAAGTACTCTTCAGGGTCAGATTGCTACAGAAGATATTTTACTTGCAACATTAAATGATGAATATAAAAAGTTAGAAAGAAAGTTTGAGTTTGTAAAAGATATGCATACGGAGCGTATGGATATTATTACGAATGCCAAGAATTATTTACAGAAAAGCGTGTTAAAAAATAACACCACATTTCCAATGATAAGTGCGACTGACGATATCTACATGAAGAAGAGAGAGGAATTTATATATCTTCAATTGGGAAATGGTGACGGAAGTTTTTCAGGCAATTTCAAAGACGTTCCGCAGGGAGAAATTGATACAAGACTTAGCAGTAATAGGGTAAATGCAGCCGGTTATGCTAAATCCTGCGATGAATGGTGCCAGTATTGTGCAGTTAGAGAGATATGTTTAGAGCCATACAAGTATGGAAAAAACTAGAGATGAAAGGGTGAGACTATGTTGTTAGAGAGGATGTATGTACGCTGTCCGATTGATCATGACATGATTAATCCGCGTGATTTCTTAATGGGGCAGATTGTAAAAATAGATAACTTCGCTGATACAGTGGAAGTAGTATTTAACGATCCGTTCAATTATAGGGTTTATTATGACAGCTTTCCGAAATCAGCACCTCTTCCGACATCAATGGTTCAGCGTTGTCAGTTTTTTGTTGGATCAATTGTTATATACGAAAAAGAAAAATATAAGGTTGTGGCATGTGTAAAGAAGGAAGAATCATACTATGACTATTATATTGAGAATGTATATGATAAGACTTTGATTTGTGTTCCAGAAAGTAGAATAATTGCACCTTTTACTGTAGGGAAAGTGGATCCGGCGGTACAGTTGCAAAATTATGAATTTCAAAATCCATGCTGGTTGTTTGGTAGAAGTATTGTTACAAAGACAATGAATGTACTTGATAATTCCATCATGGGATTTAAGGAACTTGCTGGATGCAAGATTTTTCTTATGCCACATCAGCTTAAATCAATTATGAGATGTCTTCAGGATGATGTATGTAGATATATGCTAGCTGATGAGGTTGGTATGGGTAAAACAATCGAGGCTGCATCTATACTTAAAGTATATTTCTCAAGACATAGTGATGTTAATGCCTTAATCGTTGTACCAGGATCATTGCTTGAACAGTGGAAGACAGAATTATTCTTAAAGTTTGATTTATACGAAGGAGAGAATGCCAATAATAATCGAATTACTTTTGCTGAGTTGGAGAAAGCTGCAGATAAAGAATGCAATAGCGAATGGGATTTCACAATAATTGATGAGGCACATAGACTTTTAAGATATAGATCCTATTATGAGGCATTTCATAGGTTAAGTAAACACACAAGTAATTTGTTATTACTTAGTGCAACACCGGTTCAACAAAAAAGAACAGATTATTTGGATTTACTCCGTCTTATTCTTCCGGAAAAATATGATAACTGCAGTAAAGAACAGTTTGATGAACTGGTTGAGAAACAGGGGAATATTACTAAAAGTGCTGCAATGGTATTGTCAAATATAGAGGATTTGGATGAAGTTCTTCGTGATTCGGTAGAAGCAGAGGAAGATCCTCATGATAATGAAGATAGTGAAGATTTCTTCGAAGATATTTTGAGCGGTTTTAAGAAGCTGTACCAAATGGTTGGAGATGAAATGCTTAAGGAAATGTATGAAAAGGCAGACTTTGATACTGAGGATATGGGACTGCATCATTTCAAGGTGGCGATTTCATATTTGTGTGAGAACTATCAGATTGAGAAAAATATAATTCGTAACCGAAGAGATACGTTAGAGGATTTGCCTGAACGTCAGTTGATTTCTTTGCCATATGCGTTAGATCCAGATAAGAATTTCTATGAATACGGAGCATATCAGGACTTAGTGACGTGGATTACGGAAAAGGAATTAACGGAAGAAGAGTTTGACAAAATCTTCAAGCCTCTTTTTGGCGCGTTTTTTAGTTCTCCATGGGCATTTGAGGAACAGGTTCATATTGTTGAAGGAGAGGGTGTTATCATCCCAGATAGTTTAAAAGAGAACCTTCGCAGATGGAAAATGTACGAGCAAGACATTGCAGAGAATATAGTGGCTACACTAGATGAACCTGAAGAGCACACTTCAAGAATTGTGCAAACTATGTATTATCTGGATGAGTATGCAAGTGACTCAAAAATAGTTTTGTTTACTAATTATAAGGCAACTTTTGAAATATTTGAGGAGATGCTTACTGACTTTTATACAGAGGATGGATTTAGCTGCTTTAGACGCGGAATGTCTGCTGATGAGTTAGAGGTTAATGTATGTAAGTTCCAAAATGATAGAAATTGTACAATTATGCTTTGTGATGAGTCCGGAGGAGAAGGACGAAATTTCCAGTGCGCTGATTATGTTGTACATATTGATTTACCATGGGATGCAAATGCTATAGAGCAGAGAATTGGTCGTTTGGATCGTATGGGAAGAGAAAGTGGCAGACCTATAGTTTCAGTGGTTCCTTATGCAGAGGAAACGCTTGAGGAAGAACTATTTAAATTCTGGGATAACGGATTAAAAATATTTAATCATTCATTAAGTGGTCTTGAGATTATTATGAATGATATTAATACAGCAATCGTAACAGCTATTATCAAGGATTTTAGATTTGGTTTAACAAACGAAATTCAGAATGTAATTGACAGGTCTGCAAAACTAAAAGAAGAAGTACGGGAAGAACAGCATTTTGATACAGCGGCGTATATTTACAGACCAATGAATCAGGAATTAATAAGCTTAGTTAAATACTATAACCGTAATGAAAATAAAATGTTTGCGGATGCAATGCTTCAGTGGGCTATGCTTTCTGGGTTCAGAGATGTTGAGGAAAAGGATGAGGTTATCAGTTTTAATGACAATTCATTTTCAACGAGATCTGCCGAGAATTCACTGTTGATTCCACCGGATTGGGACTCGTATTTTGCTCAGAGACAAAACCAGTTTATCAGTAAAATACATGAATTAAGACAGGATAGAGCTGATAAAAACACTTCGCATTATAGTCGCTCAATTGATGGAACGTTTAGCCGTAAGAAAGCTATAGAGAATGATTATCTTCATTTCTTTGCTCCGGGTGATGATATATTTGATTGTATTGTTGATAACGCAATGAGATCATGCCGAGGACAAGCTGCGGCATTTGCTATGAAAGCCAGTGTTAATTGGACAGGATTTGTTTATACATGGTCATTGTACCCGAATGAGAAGCTGCTTATTGAGAAGGGAATCCCTTTATCCTACTTGAGTGCATTTAGGAACTACTTGGCGGTTGAACAAGTTCAGGTTCCGGTTAGAATCCGCGCTGAGGGTGAAATCTCAGATGATAAGGTAATAAGAGAATTCAATAGTATGATTCAACGTGATTTTGAAAGTAGCAAGGACGATATTGATCATCTTGGACGAAGAAGTAGAAGTGAAGGCTTCTTACATATTTTTTCGCAGTATAAGGCCGCTAATATTGACTACTTTAGAAGTGCTTACCCTCAAGAGCGTTGGGTGGATTTTGTCAAGAAATCTAGAAAAGTCAGCAAGGATAAGGCTCTAAAAGCACTTAGAGAGAGATCTCATATTACCGAAGCCAAGGCAGAAATGGATAGAATTCTTACATCAATGATAGCTACGTCAGAATTCTATAATCAGGAACTTGAAAACTATGACAAGCTGAAAGAAATATACGAAATTGTGTTGGAGAGCCTTGCAAAACCGACAGTTAGGCTTGAGTCAGCATGCTTTGTTTGGATGGTGAAAAAATGATGGACACAAAGACTATTGAAAGCTATGTTGAAAACTTCATAAACGGCAATCCAAGTGGTGTCTTTCCGAGTCTTGCAGGAGAAAATGATGCGATAAATCATTTTATGTATAACACGGCTAAAAGATTGACAATCTATTTTGAAAAATATATGTCCGGAAGAGCAAGTAAAGACGTCATTTTATGTTCTCTTAGAAATTATTTACTTGTTTTCCAAAATGAGATGGTTGTTCCAGAAGGATTGATTCCTCAAGAGAATGAATATGGAATCATGCGGAATGCAGAAGGCAAGTATTATGCAAATCTTGAGCTGCCAGATTATATTGATTCTTTTTTTGTGGATCAAGCTTTCCAGAGGAGAAAGGTTAGTGGAGATACAGAAAAGCAGAAAGATATTTTTTACGGAAATAATGCTTATATATACGGTCTGACTCAATATAAAGAATTCAAGTCATTAGAGCAGAAGCTTGCGGTAATTGGAGCATTAAATACTCCAGAGGGATATACAACATTAGTTTCCCTTCCAACAGGAGGCGGAAAGAGTTTGATTACACAGACTATGGCTTACCAGCAGCAGGGGCTAACAATAGTAATTGTCCCTACTGTATCCTTGGCTATAGATCAGGTGCGTAATGCGAAAAATAATGTAAAGCATAATGCTGATAATGAAATTTTTTGCTATTACAGCGGAATTGAATTAGAACGAAAAAATGCACTAAAAAATGCAATCAAAGGTGAAACGGCAAGACTGTTATTTATATCACCGGAAGCACTTATTAGAAATACTGAATTTGTCAGTATGATAAACGAGGCTAATGCCAAAAAGTACTTAAAGAATTTAATTGTGGATGAGGCGCACATTGTAATTGAGTGGGGAGATTTCTTTCGAGTAGATTATCAATGTCTGGAACCATGGCGAAATGAATTGCTGGCAATTAACTCCCAGCTTAGGACAGTATTGTTGTCAGCAACATACACGAAAGTCGCTGTAGTAAAACTCAAACAGATGTTCGCATCAACTGACAAGTGGATTGAAGTTAGATGCGATGCATTAAGACGAGAACCACGCTATTTGCTTGTTAAAGCTAAGAGCTATTCAGACAAGAAGCGCAAAATGATAGAGCTAGTCAAGAAGTTACCGCATCCAATGGTTGTTTATATCAATTCACCTAAAGAGGCTGAAGAAATAAAGAAAACACTAGTTGCAGCTGGACTTGATAATTTGGAAACATTTACAGGAAATACGAAATCTGCTGAAAGAGAAAGAATAATTAAAGATTGGACAGATAACAAAATTGACCTGATTATCGCGACTTCTGCATTTGGTGTAGGTGTTGATAAGGGGGATGTTCGTACTGTTTTACATTTATATATTTCTGATACGCCAAATCAGTATTATCAGGAACTTGGGCGAGGCGGACGCGATGGCTTAGTGAGTTTGAGTGTTATGTGTATCAATCCTGTAGATGATATTGATTCAGCGTATGGCAGAATGAACGTTGTATTAAAACCGGAAACCATTTGGAAAAGATGGGTATTTATGTATAGGAGTCCCAAAACATCATGGTTCAAAGGAATGATAACAATAGATACTTCCGTAAAGCCAAAGGAAGGTGTAAATGATGACGGTAATGCTCTGGATATTCAATGGAACGTTTATGTAATATTGCTGCTCAGACGGCATAACCTTATTTCAATCAAATCAATGGTTTATGATGCTGATAAGGAAAGCTACAAGATACGTATAGATATATTGGAAGATGCATTGAGAAGCGAATCATTAGAAGTTCCTCAGATTATCATAGATATCAGAGATAAGGAATCAGCTGGTTTTGAGAAAGAAATCAAAAGGATTAAAAACGGAATAGATTTTAGTGATAGAATTTGCTGGTCTGAAATGTTTTATTCCACATATGATAAAGTTTCCATGTATTGCGGAGGTTGTGCAAAACATAAATATCCGGAAATGATGGAAGAGGGAAAATTTCCATTGTTATTGCCCGTAAAGGAGCCTAAGAAAACAATTTCGGCTGAGTTAAACAAATTATGTCAGGGCGAAAAAGAAGTTCTTGTAATTGGAGAAGAAGATGACTATTCATTGATGAATCGCTATATAAGCGCTGGTGCAAACATAATTGTTGTTGAGGATACAAGCATAGAAAGTGATTTTGATTTAATTCTCAATATGAGTAAACAGAGTAATGTAATGATTCTTGGTATTAAAGAATATAGAGATTTGTGCAGTCAAGGATCCGCGTATTACATTTCCGGTGGAGTTGTAGCTTTATATAATTCTGGTGTAGACAAAGCTTATGAATTCTGTTCTACGTTGAGAAAATATAAGAATGCAGATATGCGTTTAATACATATCGTTAAAGAGGATTATTTTATTCAAAAGGTTCAAAAACCGATATCTGCTATGGTTGAAGGACCAAAGATAGATAGTTATATTTTGGAAAGGATGTAGAAATATGTTTGGAAATAGAATGCAAACATCTGCAATACCTGAAAGAGTGTATGCATTGTGTAGAGAAGTGGCAGGCAAACCAATGGATGAAAATACATTGAAGTTATTACTTGAGCCACAAAATCTTGGAGGAAAGACTCCTTATTTTGGTATTGTAAGGACAGCAGCAGAGCAATTGCAGCTTATTAATACAAAGGAAAATACTATCTCTTTGGCAGTAGATAAGGATGTTGTTAAAAGCATGGATAACATGAGGCATTATATTAACACACATCTTGAACGTGTATCTGATAGCTTGTTTTACAAAGTTACTCAAGGATATTTGGATATGGGAACTGAAGTACTTGATCACAATAGCGTTTCAAAAATGAGCGATTTGATGGGGCGTAACATTGGAGAAAAAGTTATAGAGGACGATATGCGTGCATGGAGATTCTGGATGGCATTCTTGGGATTTGGCTATATGCACGATTCGCAGGCTGGAGCTGCAGGTATTTTATTACCTAATACTGCAGTGTTTCTAAGAGATATTATTGAGAGCTTAAAACTTAAAAAGAAGGCAGAATATCGAATCGATGAGTTTGTAGATTTGGTTATACCATACGCTAGGATTGCTTTGCATAACGCAGTTGATACAAAAACATTTAATTATGGATTTTCAAATGCAATTAGAATGCTGAATGATCTTGGTGTTATTAAGGCCGAGCATAGATTGGATGCGCAAGAAATATGGTCTTTGCATCCGTGCGAAGGTCATGATCTTGAGACGACAGTCACCCATATTACGATAGGGGGTTAAGTATGAATTCAGAAATTGCAAAACAAAGATTATCAGAAGTAGTGAGAATAGATACTATTACCAGTTCATATGGTGATTTTTTGGCTACGCATGTTCCTTTTAAGCAAATTCAATTGCAAAAGGAATATGACTCAAGTGCTGCTTCAAAGACATATACAGAGGAGCAAATATATAAGAAGGTAGTTCTTAATCCTAAAGACCAGCATCAATTTGTATTGGTAATAGGATCCAGTGGTGCAGGAAAATCTCATTTAATTAGATGGTTTGATGCAAAGATTGAAAGGCAGAAACCGGAGAGTGAGGTTGTTCTTTTTGTGCGAAGAAGTGATAACACATTAAAAGGAACAATAAAGCAGTTACTGGAAAAACCAGAGGTGGCATCTATTCAAAACAAGGAACTATATGAGCGCTTGGTTAATGCTACTTCTACAATCAGTGAGAGTAAGTTGATGAATGCCATATATCATCAATTTATTGTTGAAATTGAAGATGATAATGGTGAAGACATTGACTATATTAACAATGCTGACAGAAAACGAATAGCCCCATTATTAAATAATGAGTTATTTAAGGCAAGAATGATGGCTGAAGATGGACCGATAGCTAGAATTTATTCTAAGGTTGCAGAAAGCAGTGCACCAGATAATCGTGATATTGTTCCAGAGTTCCTACCAGAAGATTTTCAAGTCGATATTGCTTTTTGTGATAAGGTGCAGTATGACGGAGGAGATAAAAAGGCAGTACGCTTGCTTGAAAAATTATATATGGAACCGGAGGTTGCTGATGCAGTAGCGAAGTATTTGAATTCGAAAGTCGATACAGTCATTCAGAGCTGCGCAGGTTTGGAACCAGGTGATTTCGAGCAGGTATTCAAGGAGATTAGAAAAGAGTTAAAGAAACAGGGAAAGTCTCTGACATTATTGATTGAAGATATTACGGCATTTACAGGTGTTAATGAAGCCCTTTTGAATGTATTAACTACTTGGCATACAGGTGATTATGAACAAGAGGGTATGTGCAGGATATCATCAATTATTGGAACAACGAGCGAATATTATAAGAGTAATTTCCGTGATAATTATAAGGATCGTGTTACACAGTTTATTGTAATTCCGGATGATGTGTTTGGTTCTAGTGAAGCGGATTTGTGTGAATTTGTAGGACGATACTTAAATGCAATGTCTTTGACAAAGGATGAAGTAGATGCATGGGCTAATTCGGATGGGTCAGGAGATACTCTGCCTGTGCATGAAATAAAACAGGGAATTGGTTGGGATGTGGCAACAACTGAAGAGGGAAAAGAACTTAATCTATTCCCGTTTTCACGAAGGGCTATTGTATATCTATATAATAATCTTCTTCAGGAGAACTATAGAACTCCTAGATATTTGCTGAGAGATGTTGTTGAAAAAACGGTCAGAGATGCACTATGGAATTTTAATAATTTCCCAGGCTTTAAGATCGTAAATACAAACATCAATTCAAGCCTAAGAGACGCGATTCAAAAAACTGGTGTTTCAAATGACCAGTTTGAGAGGATGTATCTGTTCATGTGTGTGTGGGGTGATGCTACAACCGATACATATCAAGAAGGCGATAGGACATTTATATCAGGTTTGTCAACTAATGTTTATGAGGATATGGGATTTCCTTTAATTAGCGGTAAGAAAGTGTCTGGAAAACCAACATCGACAAAGCCCGTAAATCAACCTTCTGGACAGGGTAGTACAACCACGACTGTAGTGAAAACCCCTGCACAGATTGCAGCAGAACAGAAGCTTCAGGCTGAAAGAGCTCAGCTTAATGAAAGCTTGCAGGTAATAGAAAATTGGATTGCTGGCGGAACTATCAATGTAGGTGCAACTACTGGAAACGTCGTACTTATTTCGAAAGCCAGAGAAGACATGTGTAGTTATCTTTACTCAGCTATTGATTGGCAGGCTGAGGGAGTATCAATGGATAACATTGATAAAATCAAAAAGGTAAAGGATCGTTTGGTTGGTTTTGATCGACAGAAACGAGGCGCTGACCAAATGTTTTATAAGCTTCCGGCTGACAGAGAAACACAGGCTGTAATAGAAGCCTTTCTGGAGTGGAATGTACTTGGTAAACGTAGTTGGAATTTTGACGGGGCTGATAGACGTGTTTACAGGGTTCAACTCTGGACTGAGAAAATCAAGAAGCCACTGATAGAAGCTATCACAACATTTGAAAATAGAGAGATTGATTATTTTAAGTGTGCGATGATGGCAGAGTTCTACAGAGTTATTTTATTTGGATCATCAAAGGCAACAACTGTAGAAGGATTAAAGTCAGAACACATTTTAGATAATGGAATTAGAGGATTAGGTGTAAATTCGCATTCAGATGCATGGAATTCTCTATTAGGTATTATTACAAGAAGTGAGAATGACAAGATAAACAGAGATACTGTTATACAGTATTGCAATGTTATCCAGGGCGAGAGCCATGCACAGGTTTTCTTAGATAGAGAAAAATTTGATGCAATGGTAAGAACTGTTAAGAATGAGAGACTATCTATAGAATCAACGGTATTAGATTTAGTGGATCCAGTAAAGCCGCGTAGAGATGCCAGAGACTATCTTCGCATGATTCTGGAGAGACTTGAAAAAGTACAAGAGGATGAACTTGCAAAGGCTGAACTAATAATGACTACCATAAAAGAAAACTTCGGCACAACAGATGTTGATGATGAAGATATAGAAGATATGGTGGAGAAGATTGTTGAGTTCTATAGAACTGCTGAAGATGGCAAACTACCTGGAAAGTATGATCAGGAATTGTTTGATGAAGTGAAAAAGTATTCAACTTCAACTAGTAAGGCAATAAGAGAAATTGCTGTGGCCCAGAAGACAAGCAATGCGTTGGATTGCATCATGGCATTTTCACAGGATCCTATTAGAAAAGTTGAGAAGCTGGATCAGTTACTGAAAAAAGTCACGGCTGATATTGCAAAGATTCAGGCTGAACTTGAAGTCAGGAAAGCGAAGCTTGGCGGAGGAAGTAATCCATCTGGTTCAGAAAATGTATTTGAAAATGAGAAAACTATTATTAGTGAATGCAGTGCAATATTGGCAAGATTGGAGGGGGCAGTATGTTAATAGATACCTTAAATGAATGCATTATTGATATGAAAACTGTCCACGAGATGGAAACTGCATCTGCAGATACTAAGAAGCAGGCTATGGCGGATTACAATTTTAAACAGCTGATTCTTAATTTGAAGCAGATGGTGGATGAAGTTAATCTTGCTGTTGAAAATTCAGAATTTAAGCCATCAACTAATGTTATAAGCGCGTTAAAGAGTTTTCTTGGCGCATGCGAAAAGGTGGTTCAGACTGGTGCAGCAAATAATGCTACCACGCAATATATTTCTTCCGAATCTAAGAAATTGTACACGGTTATTGGTCAGGAATGGACGGAGTATTATTTTAAAGCAACGGCAAATATTTTAAGCCTTTTGGATACTGTAAAGGGAATTATTCCGGATGAAAATAAAGCCGTATATGCAACAAACAAAATAAAAAAGGCTGCATCTTGGAATACAACAATTGATAATTATAATTATCTCAAGCAGGGGATGGCAGAGGCTGATAAAATCCTTGAAGATTTGGACTTAGATGAAGATTCTGAGATTTTGGCTTTTTTGAAGTTGGTTAGTGCAGGAAAGGCAACAATCTTGAATCTGACAGATGAAATACTTGCTTGGATAAAGACCGAGAACCTAGCAGATAAGATGTTTATTAATTTTTAATGTATGGTGACAGCTATGGATGGAATGTTTATTTATGATTGCAATTTGAATATAGAAAGTTTCATCCATATGCTGGATGATCCAACGGAATGTTATAAATTTTATTGGCTTGATTCAATTATGCAGCTTTTGTCAGAACAGGAAGATAACATTACTTTTGATAAAATTATTTCTGGAATGATAGCAGATGCATGGTATTCAGTAACGGAATATCATCTTAGAATGGGTACTAAAGACAATCAGGGAAATAGTGTCAATAGCATCGAAAGGGCAGTTAATAAGTTGGATGCGCTGAACTGCCTCGAACACACGGCTGATAGGTGGCAGGTTTTGGAGAAAATTGAAGAAAACGAGAAGCTACTTCATGATGAAAAATATCAGATATCTAAAAATGTTCCATATCGCTTGCTATCATCTTTTATGAAAGAGTTGGGAGGAAATGATCCTCTATGGGATCAGAGAACTCGTCTCATTGCTTATATGGAACTAATTAACAAAAGTTGTTGTATACCGTATACGATAGGTGCGGAAAGAGGATTAAGTAAGAGAGTAATTATAGAAGATAGATGGAAACATTTTCTGATTGACAATATGGTTTCAATCAGAGGCTGGATTCAGATGAAAAAGATAAAATATCTTCAAGATAGAAATCCAGGGGTTCCAGGCATAATATATAAGCTTGAACCAGAGAATGAGAAGCAAAGAAAACTTCAAAATGTTAGGAAACTTTGGGCAGCGGTTATTGATGTTACAGGCATTTATGATATTTACTCTGGAGGTTTGCTTGGAAAAAAGGATTACGAGATTGATCATTTTGTTCCGTGGTCTTTCATTACTAATGATGAGATGTGGAATTTAATGCCGGTGAACTCATCACTTAATTCAAGTAAACGTGATAAGCTTCCAGATTGGGAAAGATATTTTGTGGGGTTTGCTCAAAACCAGTTTAAGCTGAATGAGATGATTTATACTCACGAAAAATTAGCACACCTCTTTGGAGAGTGCCAACGAGATAATCTGTAAGCGCCAAATATTCCTGCGGATTTTCTAAGCAGTCCGAACTTCCTATAATTGTAGATGAAAGATATTTAGATTATTTCACTACAATCATGGAGGATAGGTTATGGCAGGTACTCGCAAAG
>Ga0129308_1001985_pt1 | contig 18944 bp, 19 predicted proteins | sample L827metagenome_FD_94440 | JGI IMG/M metagenome (GOLD analysis project Ga0129308, IMG submission 94440) | Ring-tailed lemur group fecal microbial communities from Wisconsin, USA - L827 metagenome | ecosystem: Host-associated > Mammals > Digestive system > Large intestine > Fecal | place: USA... | reverse complement strand
TTCGTTTTTTCAAAATATCCTCCTGTGCGTAAAATTTCTTTTCTTCATTATAACGCAGCGGGAGGAATTCTGCTTAAAATCTGGCTATTTTATTGCGAAAAGTTTTTATTCTTTAAAGCTGCCGCTTCCTGCTCTTTGATTATAATCTCTTTAACAGAGCTTCTCTGGCCTCTTCATAGCCCGGTTTGCCGAGAAGTGCAAACATGTTCTTCTTATAGCTCTCTACGCCCGGCTGGTTGAACGGATTTACGCCCAGTAAGTATCCGCTGACGCCGCAGGCAAACTCAAAGAAGTAGAATAACTGACCTAAGTTATACTCATCCACTTCCGGAATCACTACCTTTACGTTCGGCACATTACCATCTGTATGAGCCAGGATGGTTCCATTCATTGCACTCTTGTTGACAAAGTCAACGCTCTTTCCTGCCAGGTAATTCATGCCGTCTGTGTCTACCTCTTCCTCCTCGAGAATGATCTCGGCCGGGGAATCCTCTACTTCCATAACGGTTTCAAACATAATTCTGGCACCGTCCTGAATAAACTGTCCCATGGAATGAAGGTCAGTTGTTAAATCAACAGAAGCCGGGAAGATGCCTCTCTGATCCTTGCCCTCGCTCTCGCCGTAAAGCTGCTTCCACCACTCGGATACATAATGAAGGCTCGGCTCATAGTTGGCTACGATCTCTACCATTTTTCCTTTTCTTAAAAGGATATTGCGGACAGCTGCATAAAGCAGTGCGGAGTTCTCTTCATACGGAGTCTCCAGTGCTTTCTGTCTTCCGTAAGCAGCACCTGCCATCAGTTTCTCAATATCGGCGCCGCTGACAGCGATTGGGAGCAGACCTACTGCGGTCAGTACGGAATAACGTCCGCCTACGTCATCCGGAACAACGAAGGACTCATAGCCCTCCTCATTGGCCAGATTCTTAAGAGCTCCTCTTGCCTTGTCAGTGGTAGCATAGATTCTCTTGTTGGCTTCCTCTTTTCCGTATTTTTCAATCAGCATCTTCTTGAATACGCGGAATGCGATGGCCGGTTCTGTGGTGGTACCGGATTTGGAAATAATGTTGATGGAGAAATCCTTGCCATCCAGCATATCCTTCAGATCCTTGATATATTTGCTGCTGATGCTGTTTCCTACGAAATAAATCTCCGGTGTTTTTCTCTTATCCTTCGGTAAATTATTGTAAAAGCTATGGGATAAGAATTCGATAGCTGCTCTTGCGCCGAGGTAGGAGCCGCCGATACCGATCACCAAAAGTACATCGGAATCACTCTGAATCTTCGCTGCCGCTTTCTGAATACGGGCAAATTCTTCTTTGTCATAATCTACCGGAAGATCAATCCAGCCCAGGAAATCATTGCCGGCTCCGCTCCGGTTTACCAGAGTATCTCTGGCAGAAAGAACGCTGGTCTTTAAATTTGCAAGCTCCTCCTGGCTGATGAAACCACTTGCTTTGGAATAATCGAATCTAACTTCTCTTCCCATTGTCTTCGTCTCCTTTTTTCACTTGTTCATAGCCGCATTCCGGCGGCCATCCTATCTATTTATTATAACAATCTGTCTTTCATTTATCAACCGGAAACCGTGAAATTCTTAACAAAAATATTGACCAAACTTGCTGGCAGGAAGCCGTGAAATTCTCGATAAAACTATATCCGAAAGAAACGGCCTCACGTCCCCGAGAAATACTGCTTCATAATTTCTCCAATCAGTTTTAATTCCTCACTGTTTAGATTTTTAACCCAGTCCGGTTCCTTTGCCTCCGCTTCGCCCTGAAGCTTGTCCTTACTGGCAGCAATCTGTTCCAGACTCTGTTTTAGGTAATCAATATCCCTTCTCGCCGGGCTGTCTCCCCTGGCGGAGTCATATCCCCCATCGCGGCCCGCTCCCTTCATCCTGCTCAGACCGGGACCGGAAGCGCTCAGCCGGCTACTGTCAGGCCGTTTTGCAGTTTCTGACATTTCCTCTTCTTCCTTCATGGTCCGGACAGCCCGCAGCAGCTCCTCTGCTTTCGCGTTTCTGCTTTTGATACTGCGGATTGCCCCTCTGCGCGGCTCGTCCTCCTGCACTAGGCCGTTTTTCAGATCCTCTTCGCGGGCCAGACGATCCTTCCGTTCTGCGTCCCGCATCATACGATCCTTCCGTTCTCCTTCACGGGTGATACGATCCTTTAAATCTCCTTCGCGAGACAGACGATCCTTTAAATCCCCCTCCCGGGTCAGACGCTCCTTGTCCCGCTCCTGTACCGTCAGCGCTGCTCTGGCAGCCGATGCGCTGTCGCGGCCCGCATTCTCTCTGGCAGCTCTCACAAATACAGAATTGTCCACATATTCCAATAATGTTGTTTCCAGGCGCTGCCTTTTCAGAGCAATATTAAAGCTCTTGTCCACAAGCGTCAAAAACAGCCCGCCCAGAACGCCGATGGATGCATACAGCACTATATAGTAGGAGTCCAACCGGTACCAGTATGCCAGAAATGAGCCGGCGCCTCCGGCCAGAAGTCCCAGAATCACCATTTGAACCGATACATTATTCCATGTATCCAACGAAAGATACATAAAACGGAATCCATACATCTGTTTTTCCAGGTACGCCTGCGTATTTACAATATTTTGATTTAATCGATAGGCATTTTCCAATTTCTGCTTCAGTGCTTTCAGATTTTTGTTCTTTGTCATCGCCATGTTATCTGTTTCTTTCAATAATCTTTTGTAGAGGCTCCGTGTGATCATTTTGCTCACAATTCCGATGACTCCGATTGCGGCAAGCACGGATAATGCTTTTCCTGTTTGTAAAAATTCCAGCATAAAAAGCTCCCCTTTCTTCTCCAGATTTTTCCAGATGGCTCTTATTATAGCCTCCGGGTCCTTCTTTGGGAAGATGAGAATGGTAAAAATCGTTCGTCAAATATAGCCTTAATTCGATTCTCAACGCCTTCCGTTTCTATATAAAAATCCGGCCTGTTGTTTCATACAGGGGGTCCTGTCCCTCTATAAAACAACAGGCCGGATTTGATTTATCACGGTTGGTCCTATTCTGTTTGCCCGTCCCTTAACCTGCCTTTATGATGCTTACTCCTCATATCTGGATGCCATTTCCAGCAGCAGATTTACTGAATGACGGATTGCCTGCTCTTCAAATACAGCGTAGTCCATTCCCGCACTGTCATCCGCCTTATCGGAAATCGCCCGGATTACCAGATAGGGGATACCGTTTAAATAAGCTGCCTGTGCAATTGCTGCGCCCTCCATCTCGGTGCAGCTTCCGTCAAAGGTCTCAATCAGCCATTCCTTCTTTGCCTTATCAGAAATAAACTGATCTCCGCTGACCACGCGTCCGGTGAAGGCCTGAATTTCCGGATTCACCTTCTGATTGCATTCTAAGGCCAGTTTTATCAGGTTCTTATCTGCCTCAAAAGCAAAAGTATCCACCCGCGGAATCTGTCCCTTTTTATAGCCGAAGCCGCTGGCATCCATATCATGCTGAACCGCGTCTGTGGAAAGAACAATATCGCCGATATTAATTTCATTTCTTAAGGAACCTGCAATTCCTGTGTTAATGATCGCACTGATCCCAAACCGGTCGGCCAGGATCTGGCTGCACATCCCAGCATTCACCTTTCCGATACCGGAACGAACCACAACCGCATCCTTTCCGCCTAATTTTCCCTGATAAAAATCCATTCCGGCCACAGTTGTAACCGTAACCTCTGTCATTGCCTCTTTAATTTTTGCAACTTCCTCGTCCATTGCGCCGATAATTCCAAGCATATGTTTCCTCCGTCTTTTCCGCTCATTCATCCATTCGGATTATTTCGATTTTTTGCTTCATCTGCTTTCTTTTGCTTCTTTTTTTATTTCTTTTTTCGTAAAAATTATAATGTAATTTTCGAATCTTGACAACACCTTTCCGGCAGGGATATAATCATTCTTTGTAACACCGGAATCCTATATTCAGATATAAAATTTTATCATGCAAATCGGAGGTAGAGTGATGAATTATAAGACTCAGGGCGTCTGTTCCCGTGAAATCAGCTTTGAAGTAGAAAACAACAAATTAAAAAATGTCCGTTTTGTCGGCGGCTGCTCCGGCAATACTCAGGGCGTAGCCCGGTTAGTAGAAGGCATGGATATCGATGAGGTTATCGCCCGCACCGAAGGCATCAACTGCGGTTTCCGCCCCACATCCTGCCCGGATCAGCTGGCACGGGCGCTGAAACAGTACAAGGCACAGCAGGGCGGAAATTAGAGAATCCAACTTGCCCTATTCTTTAAAATCAGGTCTGAAACACCGGAAATCGGGTCTCAGACCTGATTTTTCGTAATTTCCTTACAATACTGCTCTGCAATACTTCCCATTCCAGACAATTTCCCTGTAATTCCTTTGATCCGTATCCCCTTCTGTGCTGAAAAACAGTACCCGGGAGGATTCATCCAGCTTAAGTTTTTCTTTCAGGGCCCTAAGAGCCGGATCCCGCATAATCTCTGCCACACACCCAAATGCAGAAGCACCGCTCTCCCCGGAAATGACTCTTTCATCTCCCGGCATCGGATTTCCCAATATCCGCATTCCCTGCGCTGCTGCATAATCCGGACAGGATATAAAATAATCAGCATAATCCTTTAAAATATCCCAGGCCAGTCCACACGGCTCACCGCAGGCAAGCCCCGCCATAATGGTATTCATATCTCCGGTCACGGCATGAAGCTCTCCATCTGCAGCCTCTGCTGTCCTGAACAGACAGTCTGCCTGATTGGGCTCTACAATTGTGATAATCGGCCTTTCCTCTCCATACACAGAGGCAAAAAATCCTGTCATCGCTCCTGCCATAGCTCCAACTCCTGCCTGAAGGAAAATGTGAGTCGGCTTTTCCGGAAGCTGACCGTATACCTCATAACCCATGGTTCCGTATCCCTGCATAATCCAGGACGGGATTTCCTCATAACCGTCCCACGCCGTATCCTGAACCACAATCCAGCCGTTTTTCTCAGCCTCCCGCCTTGCCATACGAACCGTATCATCATAATTAAACTCCGTAATCGAGGCGGCCGCGCCCTCTGCCCGTATATTGGAAAGACGTTCATCGGCGCTTCCCTTTGGCATATAAACAACAGACCTTTGTTTCAGCTGTTTTGCCGTCCACGCCACGCCGCGTCCATGATTTCCATCCGTAGCGGTCACAAAAGTAATCTCACCTAAAGCATGCTTTACCTCATCGGAAATCAGTTTTTCATAACTCAGCTCAGAAAGCGGAGTATTCAGGCGCTGTGCCAGGTATCTTCCTATCGCATAGCTGCCGCCCAGGACTTTAAACGCATTTAATCCAAATCGGTAGGACTCATCCTTCATATATACGCTTCCCAGTCCCAGAGCTTTTGCCGTCTGATTCAGCCTTACCAGCGGAGTCTCCCGATACATCGGGAAGCTGGAATGGAAACAATGGACCTGTTTGACAGAATCCAGCGTCAGATGCGCCGGGATTGGCGTTGGATGGGATGAATGAGGGCTGGAAGCTATTTTGAATGTTTGTTTCATGGAGATGATCTCCTTTTTCTTTTACTGGTAGGTGCAATTCTTTTTTTACACACTGCCGACTTATCTTTAGGTTATAGACAATATCTACGTTATCAATATCTTTCCTGATATGTATTTGTCATCTTTCTGAGAGTTGCTTTCTGTGGTGAATCTTTTTCCTTGCCATAAAATAAACCTCCAAACTGAGTAATTTTATCTTACATTAGTTTAGAGGTTTACACGATCTTTGGGATACTCTTTTTTTATATTGGGAAGCAAGAAATATTTGCTTATTTTTCTTTGCTTCCCAATAATATTTCATAAAATTAAATCAAAACTTTTTAGTGCCTGTCTCAGAGTAATTTCATTTTTAATTAATCACCGTACTGAGTAATTAAAATTCCATTTGTTTTTGTTGAATATGTTTCAGAATTACCATTTGCGACAACTGCATGTATACCACGCACTCTATAATATTTCCCTATAGTTTGATTTTTAACAGTAAATGCATTAGTAAGACCAGTCAATTTTTCATTAGGATAATCCTCTTGTAAAGCAGTAAATTTATATCTTGCCACTTCTTCCCATGATCCACTATCATTTTTTCTTTCTAATACTGCTTCGTGAGTAATTTTACTACACTGTACATGTGCAAGGGTTTCTATTGTTATACCTACTTTTCCTCCACCCTCATTTCTAATGGCTACTGTACCTGTAGAAATAATCGTACCTCTCTCTCCTCCGTAAACAGTATCAGAGGAATCAGCTTCCTCAATGGTAAATATATTATTTTCGCCTCCAATAACAGTACCATTACGCATAACACCTTCTGCCGCGTTTACTGGAATTGCAAATAATGTAGCTATCACTGCTGTACAAATAATTTTTTTAACAAAACTAGACTTCATAACGTTTCCTCCTTAATTAATATTTCCAAAATGTAATGCTTCTACAACTTTTCTAAATTCTTTCTCATCCATAATTCCACACAATTGATAATATGCATCATCACACACAATATCAATGCTCATCTCTACTTCATTATTTTCTGTAATGGCCTTTTCAATAGAAATTTCTCTATTTAACCATTCGTTAAATACTTTTTCATCAACTTTTCGGTCTGAGACAGTATTAATTAAACTTCCAGTTTCATCAACTTGCTGAATAATATAAAACATATTATTTTTATATTCAAAATACATGGTTGCTCTTTTTCCATTTATTGCCGTTTTCACATAAACCAAATCTTCTGGCACATATCCCAATTGCAACACTCTTAAATCTAATAAATCTGATATCTGTCTATATGCTGCTTCTAATAATTCTTCACTACTATAAGATGTAACATTTTCTAGTACCAGATCATTCTTTGAACTATCCCGCTCCGTCACATAATACTTATAACTCCTCTTCGCCCCAGCCGTCATACCCATCGCAACCAGCAGTACAAGCAGCGCGCCAACTGCCACAGCAACTCGCAGGAGCGGTCTCACGCGGCGGTATTTCCGCTTAACCTTTTCCCGATGCTCACTCCGGTGCATGTCCTCACTGTTATACCGGGGCTCTATCCCCCTTTCCTCAACCTTTCCAAGCAAGCGTTCAAACCCGTTTTCCGGTTCGGGAGGAATCTGACTGTCTTTAATTTCAGTCTGAGCAAGCAGAAAATCCCGCAGAAGCTGATCGTCATCTATGCCAAATGCCTGCTTTACCAGCTGGTCCAAATCATTTTCGCATCGCTGCTCGTCACGATCTCTGTCCATTTTCTACCTCCCATCTACCTTCTCCGGTTTTCTGCCTGTTTTCGTTTGCTTTGGGGTTGACTTTTTCTTATTTGAGTTTAGTATACTAAATATAAATTACTTTTGTATACTATTCTTATGAAATTTTTTGTATTCACCATGCGGAATGTTCATGCTCTTATATCCTGACCAGGCTATGAAACTTCATTTTGTGATCAGTATCTGAAAATTCTGACTTCCGCAGAGTCAATTTATGGAGGAAACACTATGAAAAAAATCATTTTGACCGGAGGCGGTACGGCCGGCCATGTTACCCCTAACCTTGCTCTTCTTCCAACCCTTCAGAAGGAAGAGTTTGAGATTCACTACATCGGTTCCTACAACGGGATTGAACGCCGTCTGATCGAGGAAACCGGTATTCCCTATGACGGAATTTCCTCCGGAAAGCTCCGCCGTTATTTTGATCTGAAAAACTTTTCGGATCCGCTGCGCGTCTTAAAAGGCTATGCAGAGGCCCGGAAATTAATGAAAAAATACAAACCCGATGTGGTATTCTCCAAAGGCGGGTTCGTTGCCGTCCCTGTGGTTTTAGCTGCTAAGCATTATAAAATTCCTGTCATTATCCATGAATCTGATATGACTCCGGGACTGGCAAATAAAATCTGCATTCCGTCTGCTAAAAAAGTATGCTGTAATTTTCCTGAGACCTTGAAGTATCTTCCCGAGGATAAGGCTGTACTGACTGGTTCTCCCATCCGTGAAGAGCTGTTAAGCGGTGACCGTTTGGCTGGACTCCAGTATACACATCTGTCTGCTGAGCAGCCTGTCCTTCTGATCATCGGCGGAAGTCTCGGCTCTGTCACTGTCAACCAGGCTGTCCGCAGTATTCTCCCGGATATTCTAAAATCCTTCCAGGTAATACATATCTGCGGAAAAGGTAATCTGGATGAGAGCCTGATCGGAACGAAAGGATATGTCCAGTATGAATATGTAGACAAACCTCTTCGTCACCTTTTTGCTGCTGCGGATCTGGTCATCTCCCGTGCCGGAGCGAACTCTATCTGTGAGATACTGGCCCTGCGTAAGCCGAATATTCTGATTCCGCTTTCCGCTGCTGCCAGCCGCGGAGACCAGATTCTCAACGCCAACTCCTTTGCAAACCAGGGCTTCAGTACCGTTCTTGAAGAAGAGGTGCTGACTCCTGATACACTCCGCCACGCAATTACTGAGACCTATCAGAACCGTCAAAGCTTTATCGATCGGATGGCTGAAAGTCATTTGAACAACGCTGTCGAAACTATCATCGGGCTGATTGATGAATGTGTCAATCAGTGATTCTCAAAGATCCCAGCCTTTTTCAATCTCTTCTGCAGATCCTTTTTACCTCTGGATAACCGGGAGCGGCATACCGTTCCCGATATGTCCAGGATTTCACAGGTCTCTTCTGTTGACAAGCCTTCAATAATCTTTAAGATGATTACATCTCGCCAGTCCTTCTTCATCTCTTTTATAATTTTCCAAATCTCACGGTAAAGCTCCCGTTCCAGAACTTCTTCGTCCAACAGATAAATTAATCCGTTATTATCCGTCAATTCTTTCAGAATCACCAGCTTATCTTCCGGATCATCCATCCTTAAGAATTCTGAGCGGCGGCGTCTCCTGTTTCCATCCACCCACCTGCTGTGCAGAATCCGAATCAACATGGTTGTCTTCACCTTTGCAGGCCAGTCCAGAGGATACCTCTCATAATATTCGATGAATGTCTCATGCACAAGATCTTCGATCTCATCACTGCTAACACCCAGTTTAGCAGCAAACTTTTTCAGCGGAACAAGATAATCTTCATACAGTGCCTGTAAAAGTCTGCTTTCATCTTGCCGCATATATTTCTCCTATGACTCCATCGCTTCGTTTATCTTTTTGCTGATTTCGGCCAGCTCGTTTGAATCCGCCTTTCCCGGTTCCCATGATACCATCTGAGGTCCATTCTCATATCTCGGTATAATATGGGTATGAAAGTGGAAAACCGTCTGTCCCGCTTCTGTTCCATTGTTCTGAACTACATTGAAGCCGGCACAGCCTAATGACTTTTTCATCGCAGCTCCAATTTTTCCGGCCAGCGGCAGTACCTTGGCTGCGATTTTCTCGTCCAGCTCACATAAATCTTTGTAATGCTCTTTTGGAAGAATTAAAGCATGTCCCTTTGATGCCGGTCCCAGATCCAGGATCACTCTGAAATCCTCGTCTTCGTATACAGTCGACGAAGGAATCTCGCCCCCGGCAATCCGGCAAAAAATGCATTCTTTATCTACCATATCGATCACTCCTTTTCTTCCGGCATCTACAGATGCCTTCTTATTTTATTTTTACCGGGTCTTCTGTAAAAAAGAAGTCCCAGAAAAATACCGATCACAAGTCCTCCCACATGGGCAGCATTGTCGACTCCTGTACTGGTAAAACCATGATAGAGAGTTACTGCAGCAAGAAATATCAACTGATGACTGCTCAGATCCTCAAGTCTCCCTTTATTTACGGCTACTGCATAGATAAGGCCGCCGACCACACCAAAAATTGCTCCTGATGCTCCGGCCGACACCGCCAGAAAGCCGTCCGTTCCAAAATCAGTCAAAAGGGAAAATACATTTGCTCCGATTCCGCACAAAAGATAGAAAATCAGATACTTTATATGTCCCAAAGCCCGCTCCAGATTGTCTCCCAGGATAAAAAGAACCAACATATTGTTGAATAAATGATTGGTTCCGAAATGCATAAAAACTGAAGTAAGCAGACGATAATACTGTCCCTCACGGATAATAAGCGGTGCATACATCGCTCCATTCTCAATCATAAACTGAGAATTCAGAGATGAGCCCTTTAGTTCCAGATAAAGAAAATACAATACGTTCAATGAAATAATGACTCCATTTATGTATGCCTTTTTTCCATATTTCTCCATTTTTCGCACATCCTTTATGGGTTCATTATAACACAAGCTGTCTTGTTATTCTATGCAAATTTGAAAAAACACTTAATTGATGTATTAACTAAAATTTTTACATCAATTACGAGTTTTATGTCACAAATTTTTATTGTCAGAATATTTGTCTATTGATTCATTAATCTTTTCTTTCTCGTTTTTATAAACTTTCTATGATTAAAAATCTGACTATTCCATAAATTGATATCCGATTCCTGCCAAATAAAGGAAATCTCCGCTTTTTATACTGACCGTCTCGTTGGCCTGCAGCTGGTATCCATTCACAGCAGTCCCATTTGTCGAATTCAGATCTGTAACAATACAAACCCCTTCTTTTTTATCGATCCGAAGATGCAGCCGGCTGATTTCCGGCCATTTCAGAGCATAATCCGACAAATCCTGATTCTTTCCAATGATAAACGGAACATAGGAAATTACAATCCTCTTTTCACTTTGATTCAGTGGTTCCAGCACCCCGATTCTTTCTTCTGTTTCCGTTTTTGTCAGAAGCACGGTTCCTTCCTCCCGGCTTCGCTCCAGCTCCTCTTCCTCTCTTCTTTCTCTATTTTTTTGATATTCCTCCATACTTTCGGGATGAATCTCCCATTTGTAAGGGTCCTCCTCGGAACTATCATATTGTTCCGCTCTATACGCTGACTTTAAATCCTGCGTCTCCCATTCGTCTGTTTTTAGCACATCCCTCTGTCCGATACTTTCGCCGGAGGCTATGCAGGCTTTTCTTCCTGTCATCCGCCGTATAGCTACTAAGAGCAGAATTCCGGCTGCCGTCCAAATCCCATACCTCTCAAGTCCTTCTTCCCCCAATAGGTACCACAGTATCCCTTCCGTTCCGGCCAGGGTAACAGAGAATCTCAGAATATTCTTCCCTATTGCCCCCGCATCTCTTCCGGCTCGCTTTTTTCTCTCTCCATTGTTCTTCTGACATTCCGGCATTCCTTTGCTGCAGAATTCCGTCTTCTTCTCCCTGCTGCTCTCTCTGCCGCTTTCCCTGCTATTCTCCCAGCTGTTCTTCCCGCCATTCTCCCTTTCGGTCTCTCGGCGCTTTCGATCAGCCTTCCCGGAATAGCCGTCATTCATTCCGTATTTATCTGCCCTGTCAGCCAGGCCGTTCTCTCTCCTGTTCTCTTGTCCGTATTCCTGTCCTGTCCCATCTGTACCTGCCGCTTTCTCATCCTGCCTGAAAATCATATCCTTATCATTTTCCCGCATCAAATGGCGCATCAAATCACAGGCTCCATAATTCTCTTTCAGGCTTTCCTGATATAAATTATAAGCGACTACTACACCATCCCTGTCTTCATGATCTACCTTTTCTAACAGAAAACGCAAAAGCGCTGAAAGCTCCGTCAAAAGATCGCTCTCCCTCCCGGGAACCAGGCACAATCCGAGCCGAAAGCTGTCCGGATCCACATAAAGGTATTCCGGATTCAGCAAAAGCTGTTCGCCTTTTAAGAGATATTTTTCTATACGTTCCAATACAGCAAGTATATCCAGCATGAGGCGCCGGATTTCCCCTCCCCTTATTTTTCGCCTTTCCAGGATACGGGAAAGGGGCTGTCTCGATGTAATCTCATAATAAAATTGCTGCCTGCCATCCTGAAATCCCATCCGAAATTTTAAAAGACCTTCAATGGTGTTTTCTGACAGCATCTGACATTCGTATCTTCCCTGCTCTGAGGGCGCATCCATTATCATATAATTATGATTCATTTCTCTTTTATACCGAACTTCCACTTTTTTCCTCCGGTCTTAAATTCCGGCTGCCGCCAGCAGCCGCAAAAAATTTTCTGGATTACATCTTTTGATCGTAATTTCTGTCTCTGCCGCTGTTTTTACCCATCCGGCCGTCCGATTCTTCTCATTTTCAATCCGGATTCTGCCATTCCCGCACCAGAAAAAGGAACGGAGCTTTTCCCCGCTTTCTCTTCCTATTTCCTCCCACTGCAGTTCTTCTGCATAAACACACTGCTCCAGCCCCTCCTGCAGTACCATATTTCCCACGACACGGCCATGAACCTTAAAAATTCCTGTTAGAAGTACTGCAATGAAAAAGAATGCTAATGACATGACAAGAGATGCCTCCACTGTATAGCTGCCTTCCAGATTTACTGTTTTCCTACTGCCGTTCACCTTTCTTCACCCCGTTTTTATTCTCATTCGCTCTGTTTTCTCTTTCTTTTACTCTATTTTCTATCTTATCTTCTTTTATATATTACAAACTGCTTTTACTGCAGACACTTCCTGCCTCTAAGCGCATCACCAGAAAAACAGCATCCAAAACCAGGCCGGAACCAGAAATGGGAGAAAGGGAAGGCGCATCCGCCGGACACTGATTCCATTCCAGCTTCCCCATATCACCATACCCAGCCCGAAGGAGCTGCAAAATATCAGCCCGGCTGTCAAAAGGAACAGCAGCCCACGCATCGGCAGATAACAGGCAGAAATAATAAAAAACAAACCGTCTCCCGGCCCGACGGCCCCTTGCGTACACGCAGTGATTCCCAGGAGCAGCATGCCCGGCAGAAAGGCCGCCAACTGCCCCATCCCTGTTTCCTGACATAAACTGCCTGACATCGCATGCATCGGTAAAACCGGCAGACAAAGCTGAAAAACCCCAAGGATTCCGAATATCAGAAAAATCCACAGGGGAATCTGCCTCTTTTTCAGATCATGCCATGCTGTCTGCATCAAAAACATGGAATAAATAATCTGTACCATGCTATCCTCCTCATCTTTTTCCTGCACAGTAGGAACACGGCCCCAAATAGCTTACCTCTGACAACGGTACTTTTTTCACATAATAACGCAGAGACGGACAATCTGCCCTGCTGTGATAATATTCTCCGCCCGGCAGGATGTAGGCCGTTTGGCCGGCATCCTTCCCTTCCTGTCTCCGGCAGGTGCTGCACAGCCGGTAATGACGCCCCGAACGGTTCGTATATTCCGATACCTTTTCCATTGAAACACCGGTAATCTGATTCGATATATAATGACAGTCCGCAGAAAGATGGTAGCGGGTAGAGTCTCTTCCCACATATACCATCTGCTCTGTATCCCCATTTTCTGCCCCGGACAGCCGTCCTCCTTCGCTTCCAATCCATCCCCGTTTCAAACTGCGGGAGGAAAGAAAGATGCTGTCCAGGGTAAAGATAGAAAACGGCAGCTTCATACGATAATCCGCCCTCAAATCCAGGATTTCCCCATCCTCTGACAGAAACGTTTTTCTGCAGTCTACATATTCCAGACGTCCGTCTCCCACAGCCTTTTTTATCCTCTCTGACAGATAAATAGAAACTGCCCCGTTTTTCACAACCCCAAGAAATTCCATGGCTTCGCTCTTTTTTGCAGCCGCTTCTCCGTCTTTCCCAGGACGTTTCTCCGTTCCTTCCTTTTCCTTCCCGCCTTTCTCCTGCCCCTCCATTCCCTTTCTTTCTTTTTCTTCTCCCCAGGCTAAATCCCGGCAGGAAAGATAGGCTGCCTGGCTTAATTCTCTCCCCGCTGCCTCCAGCACAGTCTGGACCTTCCTCTGAGTATCCAAAATCTCCATCGGAACTGACAAAAGAATCACAGTAAACAGAAACAAGGTCAGGCTTAAGGAAGCTTCCACCGTCAGACTGGCCCGTATTCCCTGTCCGCACCTCATTTCTTTTTTCCCTCTCAGGCAAAACATAACACCCTTTTTCAGGTTCATTTTTAACCGCTTTATTTTTCTTGTTTTTAAATTATCTTTTTTTCCCTTTTCATTCATCTTCATTCATCTCATATGGCTTATGTACTTGGAGAGGCACATTTTCCCCTGAAAAAGGGCATTATGCTCTGCCTGAATCTTGCTTTATGGCTGAATTCCCCTATTCTCTCTGCCGTTTAATATTCTCTCACTGCCTGCCTCCGCACCAGAATCAAAGCTCCCTCTGCAGTCCACTCTGCCTCTACCCGAAAGGCACATTGTTCCATCCGAAAATCAGGCTGTTTCTGCCGGAGTTCATTTTGCATTATGTCCATCATCCGGAAGCGCAGCTGAACCCGATCCTGAATGAGAAAAAACAAACGCAGCCATCCGTTATAATCCAGACCGTTTTTCTCCTCTTTGTCTGATGTGTTTTCCCATACCTTTTCTCCTGATTGAACCAGTCCAGACAGCGAAAGCTTCCAGTTTTCCTTTGTCTTTAATAAGGCAGCCGTCCCACCGGCCAGAAGCCCTTTTACATCCTCCACTGATTCCGCAAAAGCCCACACTGTAAGGATAAAAAAGGTCACTACCTTCACCAGAGGGGCGATCCCGACCGCCCCTGTGATTGCAAGCGCCAGAGATTCCGCCTCCGCTCTTTTTTCCGAATCACTGAGCAAATATAAAAGATTTATCGCTTCCCGCACCCCAATCAGAAGGTTGACAGACACTTTCAGATTTTCCCGTTCAGAAAGAGCGCCATGCAGAAGATATTCCTGTTCATAGCAGAGCACCCCCGTTTTTTCACTTCCAAAACTGGTAAAATACCGGGATATATATTCATTGAAAAGCGCCATATCTGCCAGAGCTGCCGCCAAATTCCCAGGCAGCGTGCCGGAAAGTGCATAAGACTTCTCCTCTTCGGATTTTCTGCCGGTTTCCCGGTCCGTTTGAAGGGAGCCTTTCTGTTCTCTTAAAAAGCGGGATGGAAGATCCGATCCATCCAGTACAGCATTGGAAATCTTCGTTCCCTCCGGAACACACAGCGCTAAAAGATCCCTTCCGGCCAGGCGGCTTATTGCCTCCAGCACGCGCATGGTCTTTTTATCCTGCACCCGGCTGCTCTCAAACCGTCCGTCCGCCCGAAAGCGGCCCAGCACTGCAGACACCCTCTCCCATAATGCCTCTTCGTCCAGTTCGTCATCCTCATCATCCGGTTCCCAGGAATCAATATACTCCTGTACCTCTTCTGCCTTTAAAACAGCCTCATCCAAAATCTTTCCATTTTCCTCTGCCAGCCTCTTTATTTCCATAACCTCCTGATACCGCTCCCCCTCCTGATCTGTATAAGAACGATAGGCATCCATCTCCTGCTCAGCCAGAGCTTCCGTTTTTTCCGTTAAATCCTTTCTTCGTTTCTCCATCATCTCTTCTGAGGCTGTAAGCTCCTCTTTAAGCTTCTTTGCTTCTCTTTCATAGATATCAGTCAGACTCGGAATCCGTTCTAATTCCCGCTTCAAACGCTTTGCCGCAGCAAAAAATCCGGAACCATTGCAGTGTGTTAACGCTCTTTTTGCATCCTCCAGCGCCTTCTTCTGCCTTTTTAAGCAGTCTCCAATCTGGTCAATGGACTCTTCCAGCTTCAGCACCTTCCTCCCATTTTCCTGATACGCTTCGGCAATCTCCCCAAACTGCTTTGCCTCCCGCATACTGACGGACAGTTCCGAAAGAACAGCCGGATCCGTTTCCTGATTCCAGATCCCGAATTTCATATAATCCAGAATCTCCTGTTCCAGATAAAGCCCCTGCCCGTCCGTCATGCGGATCGGATCTTTTACCTCCAGCACCGGATCCGTCAGGGGATAAAATGGCGCCGCCTGCAGATAGGCGCTGCAGTACGGTTCCATTTCTTCAGCAAGCTGTTCTCTGTCCTCAAACTCCAGAAGAAACAGCCGGTACCTTTCAAATGCATCCCTGTGATAAAGGCTCATCAGGGAATCCAGAGAGGAATTTAAAGCCATCTGCATGTACCAGCCGCCTCCGGCCGTTCTGGCTGACTCAAACAGCCCTCCCATCAGGGCACAGATACAGGTTAAAATCAGGCTTAAAAATACTGTGATCCCGCCTTCCGCCGCCGCGCTTTTCCCGCCCCGGCCGCCTACACGCTTTTCCTTCTTTTCCGCAAATCTTTCTCTCAAATCCCTGTCTTCACCTGCTTTCTTAACTTTTTCCTGCTCCCCTGCTTTTCTCTTTCCTCAGCTTTTCCGCCTTTCTGAATTTTTTCTCTTTCTCCGGCATTTATGCCTTCCTGAATTCTTCTGTTCCCCTGCTTCTTTCTGCCTTCCTTTAATACACCTCCTTCGACTTACTGTTAATCTGCTTAAAAATATTATCAAGCAGTGTATTAATCTGCTTCTTAAAGATAATTACCAGACCAATCAAAACCACCAAAATCAGTACGATCTCAATGACGCCGACGCCGTCCTCTTCCATAAAAAATGCCTTTATTTCTCTTCTAATTCTCATTTTTCCTCCTCTTTCCTCTTTTCCTGCCACCTTTTTCCTCCTGCCTCTTTCCTTCCCCCTTTTCATCCAATCCCAAAGGATAAAAATGCCGGAACCGATACCATAGCCATCACAATAAAAAGCATCAGAAACAATGGCAAAAGCAGCTTTGTTGAAGCCTCCTCCCCCATCTTCCTAGCCAGATTTTTCTTCTGCTCAAAGGCAGCCTCCATCTCCGCCTCAAGCGCTTTTCTCAGGCCTTCGGAACCATTTTTAATATTCTGCTCCAGCAGACCGGCCAGCTTCCGGTATGGAATCAGCCGGCACCTCTTTCCGAACTCGCTATAAGCCCGAAGCTCCGGAACGCCCCGCTGCATCAGATGATAGGCTGCTGCCATCTCTTCATAGGCCTCCCGTGTTTCACCTGTTTTCTCATAATCCAAAACAATCCGCTCCCAGGCTTTCCGCACCGGCAGACCCGCCCCCGAAAACACCACCAGCTTTGATACAATATCCGGATAATCAAACATCATCTGCTGTTCTCTCACCTGTTTTCTTTTCTTCTCCTTCTGGCGATCGTTTAGGGGAAGCAGCATCGCTGCCGCAATTCCCAGAATAGGGAATACCAAAAAATCCCTGCTTCTTTTCACCCTGTATGACAACTTTCTTCCGTCATATTCCTCAGGCAAAGTCAGATATTCTCCTTTCTGCTGCCCTTCATCCACCTCCTCCAGATAATTTTGGAATGCCTGGGCCGCGCCCTCCCTGCTGTCCGTGTTTTGCGGATAAATCCGAACCGTAAATTCATATTCTTTCGAATATGCCCCGGCCTTCAGACACGCCGTAAGCGATAGTTCCCTCCCCTCCTTCGGGCATCCCGCTTCATACACCATGCCGTCAGTGCCCATATAATCCGTATTTTCCGGAATCCACTCCACCGCGATTCCATAGCTTTCCAGCCAGGCCGGAAGCTCCATCTGACTCCCCTCTCTTACACACAGCTCCCATCCCTCTGCTTCTTTTTCATTCCCGTACTGTGTCTTCAGTACCGATTCTATCTCTGCGGCCGCCCGGTCCATGGCATCCTGCGCTTCCGCTTCCCCATATTGCCGTTCTCTTACCGAAATATCCATCCAAAGCGCCTCCTCCCAAAGACCTTCCACGGAAACAGTCTGCATCCTTTCTCCCTGTCCGTAAGAATTTCTCAGAAGGCGGTCTCCGGACATCAGCGGAGAGGCACGGCTGTCCACAAAATAAACGGCCGCCGCCAGGATTATCCCCAAAAGCACGCATAAAATCTGCCGTCTTTCCACTTTCATGTGTATATCCTCCTTATCTGCCGCCCCGGCCCTTCTACACCTCTATTTTCAGGATCCTTCCCGCAAGTATGCAGGCCGCCAGATAAACTGCCAGACATCCTGTCATCACAGTCCGGCCCGCCATTGTTTCATACATCTGAGAAAAAAATCCCGGAGACGAAAAGTCCACATACAGCACAATCAGATACGGCATCAAGCTCATAACCTTTTGTTCCAGCTGCTTTTCCGCCGTCATCAGGCGTATCTCCTCCCGAACCTGAATCCGATCTCCCAGCACATGCACCACATGACTGACCACAGAGACCAGTTCTCCCCTGCTTCGCTTCGATACGGCAAAAATTTCCGCAAAATTCTCTGCCTCCTCCAGTCCGCTCCGCCGGGCAAATTCCATCAAAAGGCTCTCCACGGTGCGGTTCATCCGGAGCTGATGCGCAATATAAGAAAACTCCTTCGTTATCATGCCGCCCTCCCCATACAGCTCCTGAAGCTCCGAAACCGCAGAAACAAACGCATTTTCCACCGAATACCCGGCCTTTAAGGAGGCGGCCAGCGCCAGAATTGCCTCTCTGAACTGAAGCCGCAGCTCCTCCTGCCTCTGTTTTGCAAGCTCCCTCCCCTTCCGCACCGGATATACACATCCCGCCGGAAGAAAAAGGATAAATGCGGCAATGGAACGATAAAATACATATGCCGTCACCCCGCAAAACAGCGCTCCTGCCATCAGATAGCCGGCCCACTCCCCCGGCGAAAGCCTGTAGACCCGGTAATCACAAAGACACTCCCCGCATTCTGAGCTTTTCCCTCCTTTTAAGATCTCCCACCTTCTCAAGCACGCCTTCCACCACGGCAGGGCCTTTTCCGCACTCCTTCCGGCACTCCTCCCGGAAACGGTAAACCGGCTCCAGCTTAATCTCCCCGGCCTCATATCCTGTCACCTCCGTAATCTCCACCACCTTCCGGCTCCTATCCCGCATCCGGCTCACATGGACCATCAGATCCAGGGCCGAAGCAATCTGATTTCTCACAGCCGTCAGGGGCAGATCGGCGGCCATCAGAACCATCGTTTCCAGCCTGGTCACCATATCCTTCGGAGAATTCCCATGACCGGTGGAAATGGAGCCGTCGTGGCCCGTATTCATGGCCTGCAGCATTTCCAGTGCCTCGGCTCCCCGTACCTCTCCCACGATAATCCGATCCG
>Ga0129308_1001984_pt1 | contig 18950 bp, 14 predicted proteins | sample L827metagenome_FD_94440 | JGI IMG/M metagenome (GOLD analysis project Ga0129308, IMG submission 94440) | Ring-tailed lemur group fecal microbial communities from Wisconsin, USA - L827 metagenome | ecosystem: Host-associated > Mammals > Digestive system > Large intestine > Fecal | place: USA... | reverse complement strand
CTTCGGATTTGCCGGATCAATGTTCATTTCTTCAAAATAGAGATAGGTGAAAATGTCTGCTGCGGACAGCGAACCGCCGGGATGGCCGGCCTTCGCACCGTGTACCGCAGTTACGATGCCCTTGCGGACTTCATTCGCATGTTTTTTTAATTCTAACGTATCCATATTTTCTCTCTTTTCTGCCTTTCGGGGCACTTGAAACCAATTTACTTTACATCCTGGCCATAATAAGCGTTGGCGCCGTGCTTGCGATAATAGTGCTTATCCTGCAATTCCTGGGGTGCAGGCTGAATGCGGGGATTGATGGTCTCTGCGCGATACGCCATCTTCGCCACCTCTTCCAGCACTACCGCATTATGTACCGCTTCATGGGCATCCTTGCCCCAGGCGAAGGGACCGTGATTCTTGCACAATACCGCAGGAACCGCCATGGGATCCTTGCCCATCCGAATGAACTCATTGACAATCAGATGACCCGTATTCTCCTCATACGCGCCGTCGATTTCTTCCTTTGTCAGACAGCGGAGACAGGGAATCTCGCCGTACATATAATCCGCATGGGTGGTGCCATAGCAGGGAATGCCGCGCCCCGCCTGTGCCCAGCTCGTGGCATAGGAGGAATGGGTATGCACGATTCCTCCGACTTCCGGAAATGCCTTATAAATTTCTATATGAGTTGCCGTATCGGAGGAGGGCTTATATTTACCTTCCACCCGATTGCCGTTTAAATCCATTACTACCATATCATCCGGCGTAAGCTTGTCATAATCAACGCCGCTGGGTTTGATGACAAACAGGCCGCTCTCTCTGTCAATGCCGCTGACATTGCCCCAGGTAAAGGTGACAAGTCCATATGCAGGCAGCGCCATATTGGCCTCATAGACCGCTTTTTTCAATTCTTCCAGCATGTTTTTAATCCTTTCCCTTCTTTATATCCGCAGCAGCCCGGCACGCCGGACCGCTGCGTCAATCGCCCGAATTTTAATCTATTCTTCTCAGTTTTGCTTCATGGAATCCACTGCCGCTCTCTCTGCTGCCAGGCAGCTCCTGTAGAGCTCAATGAAAGCATCGAAACCGGCCACGTCTGCGCTGTCGGGTGCGAGAGTTTCCGCATTCATTCCTGCAAAGACCTTCTTCTCCAGATAATCGCCAAGGCTCTGGCCCTCTTCTTTATAAATCATGTAGGCAGCCAGAAGTGCGATGCCCCACGCGCCGCCCTCACCTGCTGTCTCCATCACGGAAATGGGCGCGTTCATCGCTGCGGCCAGAATGCTCTGACCAACGCCTTTGGTCTTGAACAGGCCTCCGTGCCCGGTTACGGAATCAATCTGCACATCCTCCTGCTTTAACAGAATATCCAACCCGATCTTTAAGGTGCTCAGGGAACTGTAAAGATGCGTCCTCATGAAGTTCGCCAGGCCGAAATGGCTGTCAGGACGGCGCACGAACAGCGGACGCCCTTCCTCAAATCCGGTCACGGGTTCTCCTGAGAAGTAATTATATGCCATCAGGCCGCCGCAGTCCTTATCCCCTTCCATCGCTTTATTGTACAGCACGCCAAAAAGCCTGTTTTTGTCCACATCCATGCCAAAGCTCTCCGCGAACTCCTGGAACAGATTCACCCATGCGTTCAGATCGGAGGTGCAGTTATTGCAGTGTACCATAGCCACCGGATCGCCGGAGGGCGTGGTCACCATGTCGATTTCAGGATACATCTTTGAAAGCGCCTTTTCCAGAACGATCATAGCAAATACGCTGGTTCCTGCAGATACGTTGCCGGTACGCCTGGCCACGCTCCTGGTGGCCGCCATGCCTGTTCCCGCATCACCTTCCGGAGGACATACCGGAATGCCCGCTTTCAGCCTTCCGGAAACGTCAAGAAGCTTCGCGCCTTCCTCGGTCAGCACGCCGGCGCTCTCACCCGCCAGCAGCACCCTGGGCAGAATGTCCTTTAATTTCCAGGGGAAGTTCTTCTTTGCTACCAGCGCGTCAAACTTCTCAACCATTGCCGCATCATAATCCATGGTATTGGAATCGATGGGGAACATGCCGGAAGCTTCACCGATACCTGCCACCTTTTCCCCGGTCAGCATCCAGTGAATATAGCATGCCAGCGTGCTCAGATAGGAAATTCTCCCCACATGCTCTTCCCCGTTTAAAATTGCCTGATACAGGTGGGCAATGCTCCATCTCTGGGGGATGTTAAACTGAAACTCCCGGGAAAGCTTTGCAGCCGCTTCCTCTGTAATCGTGTTGCGCCAGGTGCGGAAGGGCACCATCAGCTCACCCTTTTCATCAAAGACCATGTAGCCGTGCATCATGGCAGAGAATCCGATCGCGCCGATGGCGGTCAGCTCCTCACCGTACTGATCCTTCACATCGGCCGCCAGCTTCTGATAGCTGTCCTGCAGGCCGGTCCAGATATCCTCCAGACTATAGGTCCAGATTCCATTCTCAAGACGGTTTTCCCACTCATGGCTGCCGGACGCGATGGGCGTATGGCTCTCATCAATCAGCACCGCCTTGATTCGTGTGGAACCAAATTCGATCCCCAGAACGGTTTTTCCTTCTTTAATAGAAGCTTTGATGTTCTCTATGCTCATATATCCTCCTTAGCGATATGCAATCGCATTCCATCTCATCTCATTTTTCAGGCCGCGGATCGTGGTATCCGCATCAATGATTACAGTCTCAATGCCCATCGCATCTGCCCAGTCCACCATCTGCTCTGTGGTCAGATCGTAGGAGAATGCTGTATGATGCGCGCCGCCTGCAAGTATCCAGCTTTCTGCACCTACCGTCAGGTTCGGCTTCGGCGTCCAGAAATTGGTCGCAACGGGCAGCTTCGGCATGGGTTTCTCCACCTTCTTGCAGTCCACCTCATTGATGATCAGGCGGAATCTGTTGCCCAGATCGATCAGGGATGTAGCGATACCGCTGCCCTCCTTGGAGGTGAACACCAGTCTCGCCGGATCCTCCCTGTCACCCATGGACAGCGGGCACACCTTGATGCCGATGGGACCGTCCGCAATGGTAGGGCAAACCTCCAGCATGTGCGCCTGCAGAATCCCCTCTTTGCCGGGCACCAGATTGTAGGTGTAGTCTTCCAGGAAGGAGGTTCCCTTAGCGCCCTTCATGCCTTCCGTCATAATCTTCATCAGACGCACCATCGCCGCAGTCTTCCAGTCGCCTTCTGCGCCGAATCCGTAGCCCTTCTCCATCAGTCTCTGGATTGCAAGGCCGGGCAGCTGCTTCAATGCGCCCAGATCGCCAAAGTGTGTCACGATCGCCTGATAATTTTTTTCTTTCAGGAAACGTTCAAAACCGATCTCGATGCCGGCCTGTACCGCCACATGACGCCGAAACTCTGCCGCGTCCCGTCCCTCATCGATGATCTGATATTTGCTGTAATATTCTTCCACCAGCGCATTGATATCGCCTTCGCTCACCGCATCCACATATTCTGCGATCTCATTCACCGGATATGCGTCGATCTCCCAGCCGAACTTCATCTGCGCTTCTACCTTATCGCCTTCGGTAACGGCAACATTCCGCATGTTATCCGCCACTCTCACCACACGGATATGGCTGGACTCCATGATGCCCACCGCGGTGCGCATCCAGTCTGCAAGGCGCTTTACAACGTTTTCATCGCTCCAGTGTCCCATGATCACCTTGCGCTCAATGCCCATGCGTGTCACAATGTGCCCGTATTCCCTGTCGCCGTGCGCGGACTGATTCTCATTCATGAAATCCATATCAATGGTATCATAGGGGATCTCCATGTTGAACTGAGTATGTAAATGGCACAGCGGCTTGCGAAATTCCTGCAGTCCGAGAATCCAGGACTTTGCGGGAGAAAATGTGTGCATCCAGGTGATCACGCCCGCACACTCCTCGTCCGCATTCGCTTCGTTGAACAGCTTACGGATCACTTCATTGGTGATCAACGTGGGCTTCCATACTACCTCATAAGGCAGCAGCCCCGTCTTGTTGAGTTCTTCCACAATGATTCTGGAGTGCTCTGCAACCTTTGCCAGACATTCATCTCCGTACAGATCCTGTGAACCTGTCGCGAACCAGAATTTGTAGTTTTTCATACTAAATACCCCTTTCTGTGTTGATACTAATAATGTACCCTTTTTCGAAGCGCTTGTACAGGGAATTTCTCTTACCGGCAGGCAGAAAATCTTTTTTTGAACGCATCCCTGTCTGTGCCCCCTTAAAATTCATGGTATTTCATTTAGTATATTTTGTCAATGTTGTTTATCTAAAATATTTTATATTTTTTTAAAACAAAAAAAGTCGCTCCTGCTCACCCAAAAAAAGCTTTTTCCACTTTTTTGACAAAGCAAAAACGACAGTTTTCTTATACATTGTTTTGTGCCTGCAGCTTACACACCCGAAGCATTTCTCCCATTCAGAAGCTTGGCTTTCGTCATTCACTGAACCGTATGTTTTTCCAACGTCCCAGCATGTACCTCCAATAGACCAGCAGACTTCTGACAATCTGATCTGCCATATAAGCATACCAGGCACCTTCCAGCCCCATATGAAATCCGAAAACCAGAATCGCTGCCAAAATGGGACGCAAAAGGAAAATGGTCAGCACGCTGACAGTTGCTGTAGATTTCGTATCTCCCGCGCCGCGCAGCCCGCCTGCCAGAATAAACTGTATTCCCTGAAACGGCTGTATTAACGCAACCAGCTTCATTATATATGTACCGTTTTGAATAATCTGCAGATCGCTGCTGTATAATGACATAATTTCACGGCCAAAACAAAACATGAAAAAAGCCAGAATCCCCGATGCAAAAACTCCCACCAGACAGGAAGCCCTGCAGTAAAAGACCGCCATATCACTCCTTCGTTTTCCAAGACTTTGCCCTACCATTGTCGTGGAAGAAACCGCGAATGCCTGCCCAATCATATAGGACATTGTCAGCACATTCATGCATGCCTGATGCGTAGCATAGTCCGCTTCTCCCAGAGACGCGATAATGATCGAAAAGATGATCACTCCGATCCTCATCGCCAGCTGTTCCAGGGCAGCAGGCATCCCGACATGAAAAATATTTCCCGTTTCAGAATTACCTCGAACAAACAGTTTCCAAAAGTGAAACTCCAAATAACCCTTTTTCTTCAACAGAACACCACAGGCAGTCAAAAACGCTGCGCACTGCCCCAATACAGTAGCCCAGGAAGCCCCTGCCACCCCAAGCTCAGGGAAGCCGAAATTGCCGTAAATCAGCAGATAGTTGAAAACGATATTGACAAGATTCGCAAGTGTATTATACATCATGGCAGTATGGGAATCTCCGGCCGCACGCAATACAGCCGTAATTGTGGCCGTTATTCCCATTGCCAGAAAACCGATCATCTGAATCCGAAGATAGACAGTTCCTCCTTCCAGCGCTTCTGCACTGGTTGCTCCCATCAGTCTTATCATATCCTCAGCAAATATGTATCCAACCACAGATGAGAAAACGGACAGAATAATCGTTATCAGAATGGCCTGATGAAGCACCCGATTGGCCCGTTCGTGCATTCCCGCCCCTTTATAGCGCGCAATCAATGCAGTCGTTCCGTAATTCAGGGAGGTAATTGTCATCATCAGCAGCAGCCTCGGATGCGTTGCCAAGCCAACGGCGCTCAATGCCCAGGTTCCCAGCCCGCCCACCATCATGAGATCCACCATGGAGGTAAGCTGTGTAAGCCCCAGCTCCACCAGTGCCGGAACACTCAGCAGCAAAACATCTTTTATGAGCTGCATATAGCTGACATCCGTCGGAAACATTCCCGTTTTCTGCACCATGCAGTCCTCTGTTCCTTTTTCCACAAAATCCAGCGCAAATTTTCTGCCTTCCTCGGAGTTCACTCTCATCCGTTTGTTCCTTTCTTCCCTGTATTCAATCCCGCTCCTCAAAATAAAGTTTCCAGAAATTCACGCATTTGACGCCTTCTGATATCCCATTCGTGTCGCCCATTCTCCAGCCCAATGTCTTCAGCAGAATTACTTTCCAAAACGCCCAATCGGCAGAATTGATCCTGATACGCGCACATGATGTCAGCGATCCAGGCGCTCCCGGCCATCATGCGGCCGCCCGGCATTGAAATTGTGCGATAATGGCGATCCAGAAACGGTATACACTCCTCAACCAGCATTTGCGCCAAAGAATTCTGTGCTGCTCCCACAGGCGTAGATATATAGCCGCTGTTCATCACGATAATCATATCCCTGATGCGGTTTTCAGAAATTCCATTATCCATGATATATGGAACCTTTCCCTGCCACATCCAGGCATTTTCACTTTCTCCCCATGCATGAAAAAGATACAGCACAGGATAACGCTGATCCCGATTTTCCTCATAAAAAGGCGGAGTATAAACATAACAGGTCCTAAACTTTCCTTCTATAGCTGAAAAAAACTGATTTCTGTGAACCGTCCCGTGAGGAACACTTTTTAAAAAATAAAAATTTTCTCCCGGTATAGGCACTTCATAATAATTCATCATTTCAAAACCACTATACGCAATCGGCATCAAAGGATTAAGTATCCGATTACCATTTGCGTAATAGCTCTGAAAATGAAATCCCGGAAAAATATTTTCAAATACACCGGACCAATATCCATTTCCCATTTCCTGAAGTAAAATTGCCTCATTCCAGTCCTCATCCTGTACAGACACCGTCTTTGCACCCGGCGCATAGCAGGTTATCCGAATTCTTCCTTCTCCAAGCACAGCGATTCCCGGGAGGCGATCCATAAACACATTCCCCGGCGGACGCCCCTCAATATTAGGATAGCTGTCAAACTGGGAGCCGGGAGGAAAATTCAGAAAGCGATTATGAAAAATCGGCATCAGCTCTGGAAAGTTCACTTCCTTATTATCGGGATCAAAATAAATCGAAGACTGTGTCAGCGCCTGATTAATTTGTTCCTGCATTTAAATTCCTCCCTCCTGACTCTCCTGATTCCGAAACAAAAGCTGCAGCATTCTCTTTAAGCACTTTCTCCAGACAGTCCACTCATGATAGCCCGGGCAGGAATAAGTTTCAATTTTGGCTCCCTGCTGCCGCATCTCCTCTATAAGCGCAAGCGTTGTCTTCCAAAAAGGCTCCTGTTCCCCTGCTCCGATAAATACCAGATCATAAGCTTTCCTGAGCAATTCAGGATCTTCCACATACCTTCCGCCATCATAGTCATATCCTGCCACCGGAAAGCAGCCGCTGAAAACGCCAAAAGAAGCGAAAATATCCGGGTGAAGAATTGCAGTCCGGCATGCCTGCACGCTTCCCATTGACAATCCCGCAACCGCCCTGTTTCGACGATCTGAAATTACCCGATACCTGCTCTCAATAAAAGGAATGCATTCCTCCACCAATACCCTGTCAAAGTCTCCGGGCAAATAATCCCCTCGATCCCTTTCGGAAAACGCATAGCCTGTATTGGCAACTACCAGCATTTCACGGCATTTTCCTTCCGCCAGAAGCTGATCCAGAATATGCTGCATTTTTCCCTGCCACACCCACCCCGTTTCATTTTCCCCCACGCCGTGCTGCAGATAGAGAACCGGATAATTCTTTTCGGGACAATCTTCATATCCCGGCGGCGTATATACATAACACAGCCGCGTCCGTCCGGTCGTTTTGGATTCATAAAGTTCCAGATTCACGCTTCCGCAGGGAACGTCGCTCTGCAGATAAAAACTGCAGCCTTCATCTGCCACCTCAATGTAGTTGATCGGCGTAAAACAACCATAGCCGATCGGCACCATTGGATTGATACATTCCACCCCATCAACCATATACCGATGATAGTGAAATCCCGGTGTAAGCCCTGGAATACGAGCCGTAAAAAAACCATTTTCTTCTTTTTTCATGGGCCACCTGGTAAAACCCATACCCTTTCCCGAGCTGAGCACCCATGCAGTTTCCGCCTCCGGCGCATAAAGAGCCAGCCTGATATCCCCATTTTCCAATAATTCATATCCCTTTCTCAGGGCGTGCTCCGGCACACCCTCTATCGGAATGTTCTCCACCCTGCTGATTGGACAGTCAATCATCGTCTGGGCATAAAGCACCTGATTTTCATAAATCTCTCTTGGTAAAACTCCCATCTGTGTCCCTCCACATATTGCAGACAGTACCTTTCGCACTGTTTGTATGAGTAAATCCGGTCAAACTCCAAGCCGTCATTTTCTGGATACAGGTCCTCCGCAGGTATCCCTGATGATCAGTTGTGGTGTACTCCATACAGCCAGACGGTCACGGTTTCCGTCCTGCAGCTGGGTCAACATCATCCGCAAAGCAGACTCTACCATCTGTTCCACCGGAAAATCAATCACCGTAAGCGCAGGCTGCAGATATTTTGCATACCCAAAATCCGAAAAACCTACTACTTCAATATCCTCCGGCACACGAATCTTTCGCCGTGATAACTCCATAAAAAAGGGCCAGTATCGTGTGGAACGCATCAGGAAAATTCCTGTCGGCCTGGATTCCAGCCCCAACATATCCCCGGTCACCCTTTCAAAAAAAGCCTCTGCCTTCTCCTTCTTTTCATTTCCAAGATAAATCCGTACATCCAGATTCCTTTTTTCACATTGCTGGCGCAAATATTCAATACGTTTTTTGGCCATCCGGGAATACATAGCATCCGGCTCCAGAATTGCTATGGATTGATGCCCCCTTGATGCGAACAAACCTGACACCATCTCTCCAAGCTTAACCTCATCCAAACACACTGAACTATAAGCGCTGTCCGCATAATTAAAATACAGGATCGGTGTCCGGGTCTGCAGCCTGCTTACGTATTCAGCATCTGCTTCCGCAGCGCCCATTATAATAATCCCATTAAACAGATTACTCTCAAATGCTCCTTCTGCGCTCGCAATATTTCCATATAAAAACGGCTTAATCACAATCTCCACGTGCAGATTTTTTTCCAGAATACAGCGGTTCACAGCCATAATAAAGCGGCCCATAACTTCTTCTCCGAAAAAATCCGGGCAGAAAACTGCAATGACCTTTCTTTCATTTTCTATCCCCTTGCGCCGCAACCTCCGCGCATAAACGTTCGGCTGATAATGCAGTTTCTGCGCCTCCTCCAGCACTTTTTTCTGTGTCTCCTTTGAAATTCGCATTTCATCTGCACGTCCGCTTAAAATCAGTGATACCGTACTGACCGAAACGTTCGCGTTTGCTGCAATCTGCCTGATACTTGGATTCGCCATTTTGTACTCCTTCTTTTTCTATTTCAAACCTGTGGTAGCCGTGCCCTGAACAAAATATTTTTGCCCAAACAAATATACAAAGAGCATCGGAATAATCGAAATAAAGGCTCCTGCAAACGACGCACCATACTGTATGGTGTTCTCTCCCACAAACAGGGCCAGCCCGTTGGTCAGTGTCCGCATCTGCGTACTGCTTGTCACAAGCAGCGGCCAGAGCAGATCATTCCAGGCGTTGTTGATTCCGAGAATCGCCAGCGTAATCAATGCTGGTTTTACCTGCGGCAGCATAATTCTCCAGTAAATTCCAAACTCCGATACACCGTCAATTCGGGCAGCCTCCTCCAATTCCACCGGCAAAGGCGCAAAAGCCGCGCGCATCATGAAAATGCTGACTGCAGATGCAATTTTGGGAAGAATCAAACCGGCATATGTATCATATAAACCCAGATTATATACTCCCAGAAACAGCGGCACCATAATAACCTGAAACGGTATCATCATCGTTGCCAGAGTCAGAATAAACAGAACATTTTTTCCCTTAAACTCCATTCTCGCAAATGCATAGCCCGCCAAAGAATTAACGAACAATGATGGAATCGTAGTCCCCAGCGCATAAATCACAGAATTGCGGAGATACCCGGCAAGTTTAATTCTTTTAAAAACCGATGTGAAATTCTCCAATGTAAAAGATTCCGGGAAAAATCTGGGCGGATATCCGATAATCTGTGTCTGCGGCTTAAATGCACACAGTATCATCCAAATCACAGGAATCAAAATGCCCAGCGCTACAGCTGTCAGGAAAAGAAAAACCAAACCCCGCAGGAACCTGTTATATATCTGTACACTTTTTGATTTTAGCATAATTTTCCTCCCACATCACGTATTCTCTTTCATATACATTTTCCCATATAAAATGACAGTGATCACCAATATGAGGGCGAACAGAAATTCCGATAATGCAGATGCGTAACCCAGCCGGGTCGAAGTTGAAAAAGCCCGCGTATAAATATAAGTGACCATTGATTCCGTCGTAAAATTAGGACCGCCTCCAGTTGTGGTAAAAATGAGATCGAACACCTGCAGTGAACCAATCAGACGGGTCATCAACACAAATACTACCGTTGGCTTTATCAATGGCAGAGTGATTGCAAAAAACTGCTTCACTTTAGAACATCCATCCAGATCAGCCGCCTCATACAAATCCGCAGACACATTCTGCATCGCAGAAACAAGTATTATTGTAGAAATCCCAAAAGTCTTCCAAACCGACATGAATACAATCACATAAAAGGTAAGGGTTGTTGAATTTAGGAAGTTCAGATTTCTTAATCCGAACTGTTCCAGAAAATGAGTAAATAAACCGATTTGTGAGTTTAAAAACATTCTCCACATAATTCCCACTGCTGTAGCCGAGCAGATAATCGGCATGAAATAAATACCCCTGAACAGCTTATTGGAAATAGAATTCCTGGTAATCAGTGCAGCCAAAAGCAAGCCTGTCAGCATCTGAGTGGGAACCTCTATCAAAGTAAATTTTATCGTCACCCAAATGCTGTTAAGAAATCTGTCATCTCGCAGCGCCTCTTTAAAATTACCAAATCCGATAAATTTCGCTCCTGCCAGAAAAATATCCACATCCCAAAATCCCATTATCAATGATGCGATCATTGGAAAAATTGTAAATACAGACAGAAGAATCACAGCGGGTGTAACAAAAATCCAGGCCATCTTTGATGTGCGCTGACGATAATCCCCGGTTTTTCCATTTGCTTTCATTCCCTTCCTCCTTTAAGAAATCAGATCTTGCATGCTTTTTGCAAAAACGTTTTAGCAAATTTAGTATAAATTATTTTTAACAGAAAATCAATCATGGTTTTCTTTCTTTTTAATTTTTGTATACTATGTACAATTTTCTTTCGTTTTATTGTATGTTTTGCAAAATTATATAAAACCCGTATTGACTTTTCCGAAAATCAGGAATACACTGTAATTGAAAATATTTCTTTTTTATTTTTTTGTTTTAGCTAAAACGTATTAGCTAATTAAGCTTTATGACTTTACATTGAGCCTCATACATGCATAACAGGAAATTTACCCTTATCAATAAGGGAAATTTAATATATCCCGGAATTAAAATTTGCACAAATGCAAATAATTCCGAAAAACTATTCTAATTATTTAAGAGGAGGAAGAGATATGATCAGAAAACTTACCGCAGCAACACTTGCTGCAGCCATGCTGCTTTCCTTTACTGCCTGCGGCAGCAGCCCCGTCCCGGACACTCCAAAGCAGCCTGAGACCGAAAGCAGCCCCAGTACCGAAAGTGCCAGACAAGAAGATGTACAGACCTACGACCCGATTACCATTCAATTCTGGAATAGTTGGACCGGCTCCGACGGAGAAGTTCTTACCGAACTGGTAGAAAAATTTAACAAAACAAATAAATGGAATATCACAGTTGAAATGGATATTTCTCCGGAATTTAACAATCAGTTTTTCACCGCTATGGCTGCCAATGCGGGCCCGGATATGATTCTGACATGGTCCGCCCTCAAATACAATTTTTCGGGACAACTCATCAACATAGATGACATTTGGGAAAAAACTGATCTCAGGCAGGAAGATTTTATGAGCACCTACCTGGATGCCACATCTCAGGGCGGCTCTCTTTGCGGCATTCCCTTCCAGCTTACCAAATATTGTATGTTCTGGAATAAGGATCTGTTCAGCAGCGCCGGACTGGATCCTGAAGTTCCCCCGGCAAGTTATGAGGAATGGATGCAATATGCGGAGAAAATAACCGCTCCCGACAAGCATATCTACGGTTCCGGCCTTGCCTACAGCAATGTAGCTGCTATGAGCACCATTATGCAGATGTTCGGCGGTCTCATGGTTGACCAGCAGCCGGATGGCTCCTGGCAGGCCAACTTTGAAGGAAATACAGGCTACGAACGTTTTATTGACTGGTATAAAGGGCAATACAATGCCGGATATATGCCTCAGAGTGATGATTTGGATACGCTGTTTCTCTCCGGCCAGATGGGATTGTATATCACCGGTCCCTGGATCATGTCCGATCTAAATGAATACGGAATCAACTATGGTGTTACAAGCATTCCCGAAGATCAGGGCGGCAAATATTCTCCTACTCTGACGATGATGTTTGGAGTAACTACCTGTGCCTCTGAAGAGGAAAAACTTGCCTGCTATCGTTTCATTCAATGGTGGCATACCGGAAATGACGGAGACTCACCCGCTGATACGGCTGCATTCCGTTGGGCCAACGATATTGGCTATCCTTCCTATTACATTCCGGTAATTGAATCCGAAGAATATCAGAGCAATCAGACCATATTGTCCATCACCAATACAGATCCTGAATACAGTGCTGACTGTTGTACACCGAGTAATTTTGAACCCTATATGTCCCTCTATTCTGATGTAGCCAATGTCATGTATCAGGAAATCCTCTATGAAAAGGATGCCCAAACATTGCTGAACGAAGCTCAGAAGCGGACAGAAGAAATCATCGCCTCTATGGAGAAATAGAAATTCCGAAAATATGGCTGTCCCCCTGCGCCCCGCCTCCTGCTGTATACAAGGAGGTGGGGCGATTTTCCGGCGTCAATCATCCATCAGACAACGTCTGTAATGGAGAATCAAAAATCCCGAAGACAACATCCGTCATCTCCGGGACCATCTGTATTATTGATTAAAAAATTCTTCTGATCGCCACAGGCGTTCTGTAACTCGCATTGGAAATCTTGATTCCGGTAGCCGCCGTGCTGGCATGCACGATCTGCCCGCCGCCGATATAAATACCCACATGTCCTGAATAACAGACCAGATCACCGGGCTGTGCCTCTGAAAGGCTTCCCACACTGTAGCCCACATGACGATCCGCCGAAGAGGAATGAGGCAGGGACACACCGAAATTCTTGTATACGCTCATGACAAATCCGGAGCAATCCGCGCCATTTGTCAGGCTGGTACCTCCATATACATAAGGGTTCCCGACAAACTGAACCGCATAATTGGCAACCGCAGCACCGAGGCCTGACCCGCCGGAAACCACCGGCGTGCTGACAGTTTCCTGTGCTGCCGCCTGCTGCTCACCGCTCTGACTGCTTTCAGCGGCCGCCTGCTGCTCCTTCGCCTTCTGCTCTTCTTCCTTCTTCTGCTTCTCTGCAAGAAGCTTCGCCTCCGCCGCCGCAGCAGCCTTTCTGGCCTCTTCTTTGGCCTTCTGCTCCGCTTCCAGTCTCGCTTTTTCTTCTGCCACTGACTCCGCAGTCACATATTCCGTCTCCAGGATCACATAATCCATGGAAACCCAGCCGTCGCCCTCTTCAATGCTGACCTTGACAAAACCATTCTCCTCATCGAGAACCGTCAGTTCTTCCCCTCCGGGCACCAGCCCGAGAACAGGCGCTTCCAGGCTCGCATCATATCTTACTTTCAGCGTCTGAGTGTTCACCGTAGCGATTCTGTTGCCAACCTCATCAGCGATCCTCTTCGCCTCATCACCGGTCTTGAAGTACTCAGCCTTCACATATCCGTCCACATTGCCGGACTTCATCTGATACCAGCCGTCTTCTTCATCAATCAATACGCCGACCGAATTGTTGTAAAGCTTGCCGACAATCTCACTTTCGGTGCTCGGCGTGCTTCGGATATTCACATAATCATTGACCTGTGCAATGATCAGCGTCTCCTTTACTTCCTCTTCCTGAAGCTCTTCATCGGAAACCTTTGTCTCAGGCTCCTTGATCACAGGCTCCACCGCTTCCACGACTTCCTTTTCCTCCGCAGCAGAACTGCTCTCCTGCCCGGCCGTTTCCGCAGTGCTCTTCTCTGTCTCTGTTTCCGAAGAACCCGTCTCCCGCTCGGTGCTCTGTGTACCTTCTTCACTCTGACCCGGCTCCGACTCTGACGTCTGCTGGCTTTCGGTTTCTGTCTGCTTTGCGCTCTCTGTCTCCGCAGCCTTTTCCTGAGCCGCTTCCGTTTCTGCGCCGCTCTCTGCAGAAGCTTCACTCTGTGTCTCTGAAGTTCCCTTTTTATTCTTCACGTCCTCGCGAATATCTTTGACAGAACTCCCATCTGACATGGCAAGTCCGAGACCCGCCGCCGGAAGGCTGGCTGCAAGCCCGTTGGCCGCATTCACATCAAAACCGCTCCCTGTAAGTAACATCGACATGGCCAAAGCACATATTAACGCTTTTGTACCTTTATGTTTCATAGACTCCCCCGAGTTTTTGCATCATTTGTTACATTTGTTACAAATTTATTAAATCCAAGGAATACTATAACACGCTGGCTGTCATTTGTCAATCGACGGCATCTGTCAATATATGCCAAAATCTGTGAATATTTTATGACATGATTGTGAAAATTTGAAACCGGCCGGATACTATTATTTTTATGAATGAGAATAGAAGAACTCTTCCGCTGATGCCACCGCATTGGCTCCGTCTGCCACAGCCGTCACGATCTGCCGCAGCTTTTTGGTACGCACATCTCCCACCGCAAAAATCCCGGGGATACTGGTGACGCAATCCTCCCCGGCCACCAGATAGCCGTCCTGATCGCAGTCCACAATCCCTTTAAAAATCTCCGAATTAGGCGCAATTCCCACCGCGATGAACACGCCGTCCGCCTCCAGCTTCCTTTCAGCGCCCGTTTCCCTATTTTGAAGCAGGACGCCCTCCACCTGCTCTTTTCCCAGAATATCCTCTACAACGCTGTTCCACACCAGCTCCACATTCTCCAGGCAAAAAAGCTGGCTCTGCAGGGACTTCGCCGCGCGGAGCAAATCCCGTCTGTGAACCAGATATACCTTTTTACAAAATCTCGCCAGGAAAATGGCATCTTCCACCGCCACATCACCGCCGCCGATCACCGCCACCGTTTTATCTCTGAAAAAAGCACCGTCACAGGTGGCACAATAGGAAATCCCCTTTCCGGCAAGCCTTGTCTCTCCGGGCACGCCAAGATGACGGTGGACAGCCCCCGTAGCAATGATCACCGCCCTGCCTTCAAAATCTCCCGCAGAGGTTTTTACAAGTTTTTTCTCCGGCAGGCTGATCAGTTCCCGCACATCCGCCTCCGCAAATTCCGCCTTCAGCTTCTCCGCATGCTCCCGGAACTGCATTCCCATATCAAACCCGCTGATGCCGGGCATCCCCAGATAGTTGTCTACTTCGTAGGTATTGAGCACCTGCCCGCCGCTCATGGGATATTTTTCCAAAACCAGAGTTTTAAATCCCGCCCGCTTTCCATAGACTGCGGCGCTCAGGCCCGCAGGCCCCGAACCGATTATAATCAAATCATACATGATCTCATCCTCCATTTCCCGTATTCTCAATTTTGTTCTCAGTATACGCAATGTGGCGCAAATTATCAAGATGCCGCCTGTGTCAATATCCGCCTGCACGAAACGAAACGTTGCCCGCCGCCGGGCGCTGCGGTTCGGTCAGGCTGTCATCCTCCAAATGCCATATCTTAAAACAGGCTATTTCCATACCCCGAAAAATATGGTAAAATCAGAAAAACAATTTTTCAGACCGTTTTTTTAAAAAAGAAAGGATCGTTTATGTCCACTTGCGCCAAAAGCGCCCTCATCACAGGGGCATCCAGAGGAATCGGCCGGGCGATTGCAAAAGCCTTCGCTGCCGCCGGCTATGACCTGTATCTGACCTGCATCCGCTCAGAAGCACTTCTGCAGGATTACTGCCGGGAACTGGAGGAAGAATACCATATCAACGCAGTAGATTTCTGCGGTGACATGGGGGATTTTAAAACCGTGCAGACTCTTTTCGCAAAAATCCCCCGTCTGGATGTGCTCATCAACAATGCCGGGATCTCTCACATCGGCCTTCTCTCCGATATGACACCCCAGGAATGGCGCAGACTTATGTCAACCAATCTGGACGCCTGCTTTTACACCTGCAAGCTGGCCGTACCTCTCATGGTTCATGAAAAACAGGGACGCATTCTCAATATTTCCTCCATCTGGGGAAATGCGGGTGCTTCCATGGAGGTAGCATATTCCGCCTCAAAGGGCGCGGTAAACAGTCTGACAAAAGCCCTCGCCAAGGAACTGGCGCCCAGCAACATCCAGGTCAACGCCATCGCCTGCGGCGTCATCGACACGGATATGAACCGCTGCTTTTCCGGTGAGGAAATGCAGGCGCTCATTGACGAAATTCCCGCCGACAGACTGGGACGCCCCCAGGAAGTGGCCGACCTGGCTCTCCAACTGGCGCAGGCTCCCTCCTACATGACAGGACAGATTCTGACCATCGACGGCGGATTTCTGTGAGGCTTAAGCGAAGATGGCGGGAGCAACCAGCTTCCCGGCTGCACCATGCAAATGGCAGTTCCCGGCAGGATCAGCCGCCATCACAGCGCCGCAGCGCCCAGCAGGATCAGTCCTGTCACAACGAGCACCGCGAGCTGGAATTTCACGCTCCATTTCGCCCAGGTCCCATAGCTGACGCCCACCAGCCCCAGGCTGATCAAAAGCACCGGATTGGTAAAATAAAATACATTGGAAAAACCGTCTCCAAATGCGAAGGCAAGCACTCCAAGCTGGCGGGAGACATGACAAAAATCCGTGATCGGCGTGATCAGCGGCATCATCAGAAAAGCCTTGGCGGAGCCGGAGGCGATGAAGAAGTTCATCAGCAGCACGAAGCCATACAGAAGAAGTACCGCCGCTCCGCCGGGCATCGTCTCAATAAAACCGGACACCTGATAGAGAATGGTATCCAGAATCTTCGCTTCCACCAGCGTATATTTCACGCTTCCCGCCATCAGAATCAAAAGAATCGCCGGAAGCAGGCTCACTGCTCCGTCCTTAAAATATTTTCCGATCTGACCCCAGCTCATCCTGCCGGCTCTCACCGCACACAGCCCCGCCGTCAAAAATAATACCGCGATCAGCGGCATGATGATTCCCTGCAAAAAGGGGACAAAGCCGGATGCAAAAATCATCACAATTCCACAGCCCATGATCATAACAAACCGCTTCAATCCTCTCGCCTTATCCGGATCAGGGACAAATTCATCCTGAAGCACACTGCCGTAGGTCATCGGCACGTCTTTCCCATACAATGCTGATTTTTCCGGGTTTTTCTCCACCTTTTTCGCATACCGGATCAGAAAGAAGACCAGACAGCAATAAATCACGGCAAACGCCAGAATCCTCAGCGCTGCTCCCGAAAACATGGGCAGGCCGGACAGCTGCTGGGCCACTCCCACCGTGAAGGGGTTGCAGATGCCGGTGGAAAAGCCGCAGCCGATGGCCAGAATGCTCATCCCCAGCCCCACCAGCACATCCCAGCCCATGGAAACCGCCAGCGCTGCCACAATGGGAACAAGCGGCACGCTCTCTTCAAAGGAACCCACAAAAGAGCCCATGCACATGAAAAACAGCACGATCACCATGAGCATCTGATATTTTTTCTTTTCATATTTATGACTAATCACCAGCAGCATATAGTACATCAGGCCGCTTTTATCCATACAATGGAAAATCCCGCCGATCACCAGCAGAAAAATGATAATGGCGATCATCGTGGAGCCCCCGTCGGCCCCCAGCACCAGAACCGGGGACAGCAGCCACTTCCAGAACGGAAGGCGGGCATCCACATAGGCGAAGGTTCCCGGAAGCACCTGCTCCTGTCCTCCTGCCAGAATCCGTTTGTATTCGCCTCCCGGTATGAAAAAGGTCAGCAGGTAAGTCAGTACCATCAGGCCAAACAGCATGACCATTGCCGTCACAAAGGATTTCACGCTGATGCCAACCCCTGACACCTGATTTTGTTTTGATTTGTTCTGTTCCATAATTTTTTATCCCCTCTGTCTTCTTTTCCTGTCAAAGCGCTTCCCAAAAAACCGCACCGCTCCGCCGCATCTCCCGAAACTGTTACGAGTATACCGCTTTCCTCCCGTCTTTTCAATAACAGGTTGCCCGAATTCCAAAACAATGATAGAATCTTACACATGAGTGAATCGACTATGGATAAATATGAAATACTGAAAAACTATTATGGCTATGACGCTTTCCGGGACGGCCAGGAGGAGCTGATAGACTCTCTGCTTTCCGGACAGGACGTATGCGGCATCATGCCCACGGGCGCCGGCAAATCCGTTTGCTATCAGGTGCCCGCTCTTTTGCTGCCCTCCATCACGCTGGTGATTTCGCCCCTCATTTCCCTGATGAAGGATCAGGTTCGGGCGCTGAATCAGATGGGCGTTCACGCCGCATATTTAAACAGCTCTCTCACCTATGCACAGTACCAGAAGGCGCTGTCCTATGCGAGGGAGGGGCGTTATAAAATCATCTATGTGGCCCCGGAACGGCTGCTGACCGAAGAGTTCCAGGACTTTGCGGCCTGTGCGGAAATTTCCATGGTGGCGGTGGACGAGGCCCACTGCGTCTCCCAGTGGGGACAGGATTTCAGGCCCAGCTATTTAAAGATACCGTCCTTCATCGAAGGCCTTCCAAAACGGCCCGTGATCGGCGCTTTCACTGCCACCGCCACAAAAGAAGTCCGGGAAGACATCATCCGCATGCTCAAACTTTCTGATCCGCATCTGACCATCACCGGATTTGACCGAAAGAATCTCTACTTTGAAGTGCGCCACGACAAAGATAAGTATAGAGGCATCCGGGACTATCTGCTTTCCCATCCCGGCGACTCCGGCATCAT
>Ga0129308_1001983_pt1 | contig 18950 bp, 13 predicted proteins | sample L827metagenome_FD_94440 | JGI IMG/M metagenome (GOLD analysis project Ga0129308, IMG submission 94440) | Ring-tailed lemur group fecal microbial communities from Wisconsin, USA - L827 metagenome | ecosystem: Host-associated > Mammals > Digestive system > Large intestine > Fecal | place: USA... | reverse complement strand
TGCGCCATCCCGACAACAAGCCTGTAATTTGCCTGGACAGCCTCCTCCTCCCGCTGCATATTCTCAAGCAGCGTAATACGCATCTGGTCGAGCCCGTCCGCAAGCGCGGTCAGCTCATCGTTGCCCTTCCTCGTAATCGCATGCTCCAGACCGCCCGTCTCGAGAATATGAATCTCCCGCTCCAGCGTCACGATATACCGGATCTTTTTCTGAATAAAGCAGGTGTACAGAATTAAAAAGATAACCACCGAAAGGACAATCTCCAGCGCGAGCGCATATGCGTAAAAACGGTACTCAAAAAAGCCGAACAGATACACGGTCGCCGGGCCGTCGGCAAACGCAATCTCCCGCTCGGAGCACTGCTGATAGTAGCTGGTAAAGCCCACGCCGTCCTCCTCTTCCTCCCACAGCGAGTACATCGGATCATAAATCGCCCTGCCGTTCCTGTATACTGCAACCGTGACGTAGGCATCCTTCTGATCTCCCAGCCATGTCTCGATACCGTAAGAATCATCGGAACGCAGCGATTCTTTCTTCACGAACCGCTCGAACTGGCCGAGGCACTTCTCATTTGCCTTCGGCACAAAATCAGATTTCAGAAAATACGAATCCAGCACGAGATACCCGGCCTCCCTGATCCCGAAAAAACACAGCAACGCGATACCGGCGCAGATCAGGATCGCATATACCGCCTGTATTCTTAAGCTGCGTCTCTTTCTATTCAAAGCGATATCCCTTTCCCCACACGGTTCTGATATGCTTCGGCTCCTCCGGTGTCTTCTCAATCTTCACGCGCAGCTTCCTGATATGTACCATCACCGTCCCGTTCGACGAATACAGGTACGGCTCGTTCCAGACGCTCTCGTACAGATTCTGCGCCGAAAAAATTTTGCCCGGGTGCTGCATCAGCAGCAGGAGAATGCGGTATTCCAGCTCCGACAATTCAACCGCCCTGCCTCCTACCGTGACCTCGTTGCATTTCTCACTGATGCGCACATCGCCGATCGTGATCGTCTCGTCAGGCTGTCTCCCGGCGCTCCCCGCCTTGCCGCTGTAGACCTGATAGCGGCGCAGCAGCGCCTTCACCCTGCCAAGCAGCTCCGCATAGGAAAACGGCTTCGGAAGGTAATCGTCCCCGCCCGCCATCAGGCCGATCAGCTTGTCGGACTCGCTCGCACGCGCCGTCAGGAAAAGCACCGGGACGTACGAGATGCGCCTGATCTCCTCACACGTCCGGATCCCCGACATCCCCGGCATCATCACATCAAGAATTACAAGATCGATCTCCTCCGAGAGCAGCTCCAGGCCCTCCTGCCCGTTCGCTGCCTCGCATACGGCATAATCCTGGCTTTCCAGCAGGATGCGGATACCCTCCCGGATATCCGCATCGTCTTCTATAATCAGTATCGTTGTCTTCTGCATAAACACGTTCCTCCATGAGACTTTCCGGCAATTTCTGTCAGCCCTCAGCTCAAGTATAACAGAGAATGGAAACCCTGTCCTCAGACAAAAGCTTAAAATTTCTTAAGCCCTGCGGCCGCTACCCTCTCGTCTTCGTTCCCTTGGAATCCCGCGTGCCGATGCGCAGCTTGTTGATATGGACCGGCCTGTCATTCCATGTGACCTCCGGGCACTGCGCGCCGTCGATCCAGTAGACCGCCCCGATCTGATCGCCGTCCGAAAGCTTCATGCCGCGCACGCCGACCGCCGTCTTTTTCTTGACCGGAATCTCGGATACCGGGAACCGCAGGAAGAAGCCGTTCCCCGAGGCGAGCACGATATGGGCGTTCTCCGCCGCAGCGCAGACCGTCACCACGCGGTCGCCCTCCGCAAGCTTCGTCGCCGCAATCGTACGTTTGGAAACGACGTCAAACTCGACGCCCTCCACCCGCTTGACCATCGCCTGGCGCGTCACAAACGTCAGAACCGTATCCCGGATGTCAGAAAGAGCCATGACCGCGACGAAGCTCTCCTCCTTGCTGTTGTAGTTGCACAGATTGTCGACCGGCGTACCCTTGTCGCGGAACCGGCCAAACGGCACGTCGAGCACCTTCAGCAGATGCAGCCTGCCCGTATCCGTGAAGACACAGACGCGGTCCGTATTCAGGCAGTGCAGCACATACTTGCTTTCCGCGTCCGCAGCTTCCTTATTGCGCTCGTAGACAGTCTCGTCGACCGTGCGGACGTAGCCGAAGCGGTCCATCAGGAAGACAACCGGCAGCTCCTCAATCTTCGGCGCCTCCAGCACGATCTCCTCCGCATCCTCGAGCGCCGTCCGCCTCGGGCGGCCGAACTCCTTCTTGAATGCGTCGAGCTCCTTCATGATGACCGTCGCCATCGATCCGTAATTATTCAAAATATCCGTGTATTCCGCTATATTTTTCAGCGTCGCCTCATGCTCCTTCATCAGCACCTCGACCTCGAGTCCGATCAGGCGGTAGAGACGCATATCGAGGATCGCGTTCGCCTGCGCCTCCGTAAACCGGAGCTTCGCAGCCATTTTGCGCGATTTCTCGGTCTTGAAGCGGATGCCTTCTGTCACACCGTTCACGAGGCAGCCTTTGACCTGGTCGCGGCTCCTGCTACCGCGCAGGATCTCGATGATCAGATCGATCACATCACAGGCGCGGATCAGGCCCTCCTGAATCTCGCGCTTTTTCTCCTCCTTGTCGAGCAGATTCCGGTACTTGCGCGTCGCAAGCTCAAACTGGAAATCGATATGGTACTCGAGAATCTGCTTCAGGCTCAGCGTCTCCGGCCTGCCGTCGGCCACGGCAAGCATATTTACGCCAAAGGTGTCCTCAAGGCGTGTCTTTTTATACAGCAGGTTTTTGAGCTTCTCCGGATCGGCTCCGCGGCGCAGCTCCAGCACGATGCGGATGCCCTCCTTCGAGGACTGGTTCGAGATATCCACGATGTCCGTCGTCTTCTTCGTCTCGACGAGCGTCGCGACGTCATTTAAGAACTTGCCGATATTCGCGCCCATCATCGTATACGGAATCTCCGTCACCACAAGCCGTTCTTTGCCGCCCTTCGCCTTCTCGAGCTCCACCTTGCCGCGGATGCGCAGCTTGCCCTGTCCTGTCTCATAGATCGATTCCAGCTCGCTCCTGTTGACAATGATGCCGCCGGTCGGAAAATCCGGCCCCTTCACGTATTTCATGAGCTCCTTCGTCGTGAGCTTATTATTCTTGATCAGCGCCTTGACCGCGTCGATCACCTCTGCGAGATTGTGCGTCGGAATGCTCGTCACCATGCCGACCGCGATGCCGTCCGAGCCGTTCACAAGCAGGTTCGGGATGCGCACCGGGAGCACGACCGGCTCCTTCTCCATCTCATCGAAGTTCGGCCCGAAGTCAACGACGTCCTTGTCGAGATCCGCAAGAAAAGCCTCCTGCGTGATTTTCTGCAGCCGCGCCTCCGTGTAACGCATCGCAGCCGCACCGTCCCCCTCGATCGAACCGAAGTTGCCGTGGCCGTCCACAAGGGCCTGCCCCTTTTTGAAATCCTGCGCCATGACTACGAGCGCTTCATAGATTGAGCTGTCTCCGTGCGGATGATATTTACCCATCGTATCGCCGACGATACGCGCGCACTTGCGGTACGGCCTGTCATAGCGGATCCCGAGCTCATACATATCGTAGAGCGTGCGGCGCTGCACCGGCTTAAGCCCGTCGCGGACATCCGGGAGCGCGCGCGAAATAATGACGCTCATCGCATAGTCAATGAAAGATTTCTGCATGATATCGGAATACTCCGCCCTGATTATCTGTTCCTCCATCGTCTTCCTCCGTTAAATGTGAAAGCTAAATATCCAATAACGCGTCCTGCGCGTGCTCGTAAATGAACGCCTTGCGCGGCGGCACCTCGGTCCCCATCAGAAGCGACGTCACGCTCGACGCGATACGCGCATCCTCAATCTCCACGCGCTGCATCAGGCGCGTCTCCGGGTTCAGTGTTGTCTCCCAGAGCTGCGCCGCATCCATCTCTCCAAGTCCCTTGTAGCGCTGCAGCGTGAACGGAGCCTTGTGCGTCTTCCTGTATTTTTCAAGCGCCTTGTCGTCGTAGAGATACTGCTCCTTACCCTTGGACGGGATCACCTTGTAAAGCGGCGGCATCGCGAGGTAGACGTGCCCCTCGTAGATCAGCTCTGGCATAAACCGGTAAAAAAGCGTCAGCAGCAGCGTGCTGATATGCGCGCCGTCGACGTCGGCATCCGTCATGATCACGATCTTGTCATACCGCAGCTTCGTGATATCAAAATCGTTGCCGTAGCCCTCCGAAAAGCCGCAGCCGAACGCATTGATCATCGTCTTGATCTCCGCATTTGCGAGCACCTTGTCGATGCTGGCCTTCTCGACATTCAGAATCTTGCCGCGGATCGGCAGGATCGCCTGGTACATGCGGTCTCTCGCGGTTTTGGCCGAGCCTCCGGCCGAATCTCCCTCGACGATAAAGATCTCGCATTTGCTGCTGTCGCGGCTCTCGCAGTTCGCAAGCTTGCCGTTGCTGTCGAACGAATATTTCTGCTTCGTCAGCAGGTTCGTCTTGGCGCGCTCCTCGGTTTTGCGGATCTTCGCGGCCTTCTCGGCGCAGCTTAAGATATTTTTGAGCGCGTCCAGATTTTTGTCAAAATACAGCACAATCTCTTCGCCGGTGACCTTTCCGACGGCGCGCGCCGCGTCCTGGTTGTCGAGCTTCGTCTTCGTCTGGCCCTCGAAACGCGGATCAGGATGCTTGATCGAGACGACAGCCGTCATGCCGTTGCGGATATCCGCCCCGGTAAAGTTGGCGTCCTTCTCCTTCAGGACTCCGAGCTGGCGCGCGTAGGAGTTGAGCACGGTCGTGAACGTCGTCTTGAAGCCGGTCAGATGCGTGCCGCCCTCGGCATTGTAGATATTATTGCAAAAGCCAAGCACATTCTCGTGAAACTCATTCGTGTACTGGAATGCAGCCTCGACCTGGATGCCGTCGGCCTCCCCCTTGAAATAAACCGGCTCGCAGACAGCCTCCGACTGCTGCGTCAGCTCACGCACAAAGCCTGTAATGCCCTCCGGCTCGCTGTACGTGACCTGCTCGAGATTCCCGTCCCTGCGGTCCTCGAAATAAATCGTAAGCTGCGGATTCAGGTACGCCGTCTCATGGAGACGGCTCTTCAGCTCCGTCGCGGAAAAACGTGTCTTCTCAAAAATTTCGGGATCGGGAAGAAACTGGATACGCGTACCAGTCTCCTTCGTCCTGCCGATGACCGGCAGCAGTCCCTTCTCAAGCTCGATTGTCGGGACGCCGCGCTCGTAACGGTCATGATGGATTTTGCCGTCCAGCTTTACCTGAACGTCGAGCCACGTCGACAGCGCGTTGACAACCGAGGAGCCGACTCCGTGAAGTCCGCCGCTCGTCTTGTACGCCGTGTCGTCAAATTTGCCTCCTGCGTGCAGTGTCGTAAAGACGAGGCGCTCCGCCGACATCCCTTTCTCGTGCATGCCGACCGGGATACCGCGTCCGTTATCCTCAACGGTCGCCGAGCCGTCCGCCTCGAGGAAAACGTTGATCGTCGTACAGTAACCGGCAAGATGCTCGTCGACCGCATTGTCTACAATTTCATAAATCAGATGATTCAAACCTTTACGCGAGACGCTGCCGATATACATGCCGGGGCGTTTGCGGACCGCCTCAAGACCTTCGAGAACGGATATGCTGCTCGCGTCGTATGTGTTTTTTGCCATTCTGGTACTCCTTTAATATTTCTCCGCCACTTCCCCGCGCTTCTTGTAGATTGAATTTGCAGGAACGACCTCGCGGACTGACGAAAGCGGATAAATGTTGGTGTGCGGGCCGATGACCGTACCCGGATTCAGGACAGAGCCGCAGCCCACCTCCACCTCGTCGCCGAGCATCGCACCGAATTTCTTCAGCCCTGTCTCGATGCGCTCCTCACCGTACTTCACGACTACGAGCTTCTTGTCAGATTTCACATTTGAGGTGATCGAGCCTGCTCCCATGTGAGCCTTGTAGCCGAGAATCGAGTCGCCGACGTAATTGTAATGCGGAACCTGAACCTTGTTGAACAGAATCACATTCTTCAGCTCGGTCGAGTTGCCGACAACCGCGCCCTCCCCGACGATCGCGTTGCCGCGGATGAACGCGCAGTGGCGCACCTCGGCGTCCTTGCCGATAATTACATTCTCTCCGATAAAGGCGGTCGGAGCGACCTTCGCGCTCCTCGCGATCCAGACGTTGCCTTCGCGGTGCTCATACTCTTCCTTCGGAAGCGTCGCCCCGAGCTCTCTGATGAATGCGCCGATTTTCGGCAGCACCTCCCACGGATATTCGGCGCCGTCGAAGACTGGCGCTGCGATTGTTTCATTTAAATTGTACAGATTTTTAATTTTACAGATTTCCATATGGATCCTCCTATTTCCGTGCCTTCCGGCTATTCTTATAATACTTCGCCGACGCATCGAACAGCGGACGCATCGCATACTGATTGTTGAGTGCCAACACACCGTCCGTCCTGCTTCGCACAAAGTTCTCCAGCTTCATCATATACTCGTCGCCTGTAATTGTGCCCTCAGCGACATAATTTAATCCCTTCTCCCAGCTCGCCGTAAGCTCCGGGTTCAGCAGGGAGCGGATCGAATAGAAAACAACATCGTGGATCATCTCCCCGAGCAGCGTCGGCGAGAGGATCTGCGTCTTTTTGTTCAGATCGATGTACTTGTTGGCGACCAGCTTTTTCAGAATCTCGGCGCGCGTCGCGCTCGTCCCGATCCCGCAGCTCTTGATCTGCGCGCGCAGCTCCTCGTCCTCAATGAGCTGGCCCGCGTTTTCCATCGCGAGGATCATCGAGCCGGAATTGTAGCGCTTCGGCGGCGAAGTCTCGCCCTCGCGGATCACCAGCTCACGCACCGGAAGCTTCATGCCCTTGCGAAGCCCTTTCAGAAGCTCCAGCAGGCCGGAGCCGAAATCCACGGCAGCGTCATCCGTGCCGCCTTCCTTTCCCTGCTCTCCCGCCGTCTGCGTAGCTCCCGCCTCCTGTGATGAATCCCCGCCTGACTTCTGTTTCCTGTCGTTCGGATTCCCGGCAACCTTGAAATATCCCTCGCTAAGCAGCACACGGAACGAGAAGAAAAACTTCTCCTTCCCCATCATCGTCACCATGCTGACCTTCTGAAACTCTGCCGCCGGATAAAAGATGCTTAAGAAACGCCGCACAATCGCGGCATAGACGCCAAACGCGTTCCCCTTCAGGGAGCCGAGCGCATTCATGCCCTGCCCGGTCGGGATAATCGCATAGTGGTCCGTGATCTGCTTATCATTCACATACCGTGTCTTCGCAATCCCTTTATAGCTGCCCTGATCCAGAATCTCCTGTGCGAACTCCTTCGCCGGGCCGAAATTACGCAGACCTGAAATATTCCGGTGGATCTCCTTCGCCACGGCACTGGAAAGCACGCGGGCATCGGTACGCGGATACGTCACCAGCTTCTTCTCGTACAGCTCCTGCACAATCCGAAGCGTCTCGTCCGGGCTGATCTTGAACATGCGCGAGCACTCATTCTGCAGCTCGGCAAGGTTGTAGAGAAGAGGCGGATTCTTCTTCTCTTTCTTTTTTTCAAGCGAATCGATGAGGGCCTGCGCCGCATCTGCATTGCCTGCCTGCGCCCCGGATGTATCGCCCGGCTCTTCCGTCGGTCCGCCCAACGTCTGTGCCGCATCCGCATGACCTGTCTGCCCGGCGTTCCCACCACCTGGCAGGAGCCGCGCAATCAGCTCCTCGGCGTCCTTGCGCTCGCGAAATCCGTTCTCCTTGTAGAGCTTCGGCGACAGATAGTAGTCCGAGCCCTCGACTGCCCGGAACTCGCCCTCGAGCACCTGTCCTTTCAGCTCTGCGCGCTGCACGACGCGGTAGAACGGCGTCTTCACAAACTGCCGGATCTCCCGTTCGCGGCGCACGACCATCCCGAGCACACACGTCATCACGCGTCCGACAGAGACAACCGCATACTTCGTGCCGAGATAGTTCGAGATCGCATTCCCGTACTTCAGCGTCAGAAGCCGCGAAAAGTTGATCCCCATCAGATAATCCTCCTTCGCGCGCAGGTACGCGGCCTCCGAGAGATTATCGTAACACGACAGATCCTTCGCCTCGCGGATTCCTCTGTGGATCTCCTCCTCCGTCTGCGAATCGATCCAGACGCGCCTGCGCGTCTTGCCGTGCACCCCGGCCATCTGCTCAACGAGACGGTAAATGTATTCCCCCTCGCGCCCCGAATCCGTACAGACATAGATCACGGAGACATCCTCGCGGTTCAGCAGACGGCTCACGATCGCAAACTGCTTCTTCACCCCCGGAATCACCTCATAAAGAAACTTGTCCGGCAGAAACGGAAGTGTATTCAGACTCCATCTCTTGTATTTTTCATCATATACCTCCGGATAACTCATCGTGACCAGGTGCCCCACGCACCACGTCACAACGTAGGAATCCGATTCCAGATAACCGTCGCCCCGCCGCATAGATTCCCCCAGCGCTTTCGCAAACTCCTGCGCGACACTCGGCTTCTCTGCAATAAACAATGATTTTGGCATTCAGTTCCTCCAAAATATCCGCCTGCTTTTCGCAGGCGGTAAAATTCATACCCGTTATTATACGTTATTCTTCCCGATTTTGGCAACCAGTTTTTACCTGTGCCTGTTACACTACGGCTTCAATAAGCATCTTATTCCCGATCATGATCTCCTGAACGCCAACGTGTTTCTTGTTATTAAAATTGAAACTTACCATATATCCAACAGATAAGTGATAATCCTCCAGATAACCGGATAGCTGGCTCTCACCCCGGATATTGTATTCATTTCCACGCCAGATTTTCATCTCTACCACAAATTGTTCCCCACGGTAATCCACAATCAAATCCGTTCTTCCAAGACTTCTGGTGCGAGATTCAATATAATAATTACCGATGCCATTTATAATCGGACGAAGGTACAGCAGAAAATATCTCCGTCCTTCCTCCTCGACAAAATATTCTTTGCTATTTCCATACAGCTCATGAAAATGCTCCGTGAATTTTTCCAATATCCTGCGCATGTTCAGGCGTCCTCCTGCCAGGAACTGGTTCTTATCCTTCAGAGATGCCTTATATAAATCCGAATCATGCAGCTCATCCATAGAAAGATAGTGGTTATACAAAAGTGTATCAAAAATACGGTTCGACGGTACAACTTTCCCATCCTCATTTTTGATAAAGCCAAACATAGCTGCAAGCTGAATCGCCTGATTCGTGGAACTGTACATGATTGTCTTGCCCAAAAACAGCAGTTCGCCCAGCATCTTATCCAATTCCGGATAATCCGCGAGCTTTGTTATCAGGGATTCAAACAGCGTATTGCTTTCTGATAAAATCATACGGACAGCCTGCAAAAATCCCTGTTTTGTCCACGCATTCTCCTTTCCTCCGTCCGCATCCGGCATCTCGATCTTTTCATCCATCAGCTTGCACAGCCGTGAGACCAGATATGGATACCCCGATGTGTAATCATAAAGCAGTCCTGCCATTTCTTCCGTATCCATCCCAGTGTGGTGGTCCGCCTCATACTCCCTCAGCATTCCCAGGATACCGTCCTGTGTAAGGCTCATATCCACATCAAAATCAGCCGCTATGTTCCACGGACTATTCATCTTATGTTCCTCGTCCGGCCTGATCTTCCTTCTTATGTTCTTTACATCATACACACCCGCGAGAATAACCGACCAGAAAGCAGCGGAGCCTTTTCTTGTCCTTGCCAGGAAATATGCGCGAAGCTGGGCCAGAAAATCGAGAAACACCTGATTGTTTGTCGCACTGTCAACCTCATCAATAATCAGAACAAGCGGCTTTGCCGATAATCCACAGAGCTTTTTTAAATGCATGAAAAGAAGCCTCAGCCCGGATATTCTTCCATTCAACAGAGCATCCGTCAGCTCATCCAGTGATTGCTGCGGAATAATGCGTTCGATACCGCTGTTCTCATCCAGCCCTTCCAGAAACAGAGCTGTAAAAGACTGGGTAAAGGCGGCTTCGTCCGCAAAATCCGCATTACTCATCATCTGAAAATCCAGAGAAATCACGACATAATCATCCTTCAGATACTGCGCAAGAGCTGACAAGGTCGTCGTCTTCCCATACTGTCTGGCCCTGTTGATTGTGAAATATTCTCCTCTGTCAACCAGCGTCTTTATTTCGCCCAGACGCTCCTGAAGATCTACCATATAATGAATTCGCGGATCACAAGATCCGGTCGTATTAAAATATCGTCCCATTGCGTCCTCCTTTTTCCTATCTTACCATGAACCAGAACATGAATCAAGCAGACGAACCATAGAAACAGGGCTGCTTCATGAATCTATGCCCTGCAGTTCTTCATGAAACAGCCCCCATTTTTCTGTTTTGTTGTTTAGTTTTCCTTCGCTGAAATATATCCCTGTGCCTTCAGCGTCTCCGCGCACAGAACTGCTCCGCCTGCCGCGCCGCGGACTGTGTTGTGGGAGAGGCCGACGAACTTGAAGTCATAGATGGAATCCTCACGGATGCGTCCGATCGAGACGCCCATGCCGTTCTCGTAATCGACGTCGAGCGACACCTGCGGGCGGTTGTCCTCCTGCATGTAGCGGATGAACTGCTTCGGCGCGCTTGGAAGCTTCAGCTCCTGCGGAATGCCGGAGAAGCTCTCCAGCTTCTCGATAAGCTGTTCCTTCGTCGGCTTCTTGCGGAATTTCACGAAAACTGCCGCCGTGTGGCCGTTCAGCACCGGCACGCGGATGCACTGGCACGTGATCTTCGGCTCTGTCGCCGGCTTGATCACACCGTCCTCAACCTTGCCCCAGAGACGCAGCGGCTCCTTCTCGCTCTTCTCCTCCTCGCCGCCGATGTACGGGATAATGTTCCCTTCCATCTCCGGCCAGTCCTTAAACGTCTTGCCCGCGCCAGAAATCGCCTGATACGTCGTTGCAACTACCTCGTACGGCTCGAACTCCTTCCACGCGGTCAGCACCGGCGCGTAGCTCTGAATCGAGCAGTTCGGCTTCACCGCGATAAATCCGCGCGTCGTGCCGAGACGCTTCTTCTGCGACTCGATCACCGCGAAATGCTCCGGGTTGATCTCCGGCACTACCATCGGGACGTCCGGTGTCCAGCGGTGCGCGCTGTTGTTTGAGACAACCGGCGTCTCCGTCTTCGCGTATGCCTCCTCGATCGCCTTGATCTCATCCTTCGACATATCGACGGCAGAGAACACAAAATCAACGCCGGCTGCAACCTGCTCCACCTCGTTGACGTTCATCACGACAAGCTTCTTCACACCCTCCGGCATCGGGGTGGTCATCTTCCAGCGGCCTCCTACGGCCTCCTCATACGTCTTGCCTGCGCTCCTCGGACTCGCAGCCACCGTCACAACCTCAAACCACGGATGATTCTCAAGCAGCGAGATAAATCTCTGCCCGACCATTCCTGTAGCGCCAAGAATACCAACTCTCAATTTCTGACTCATCTTTCATTCTCCTCATATGTTTTATCAATCAGACACCGAACGCTCATCCCGTACCCCATCGTACAGTCACCAGAAACTGAGTCACCTGGAAGCACCGCCGGAATGTATTTGTACGGCGTACATTTGTTTTTCTAAAATACACTCATTTCTTATCGATGTCAAGAATAATCTTGTTTTTTTTGAGATACACAGCCGCCCTGCATGATGATCAGTCCGAAGCAGTGCATCAGCTCATGCGCTCCCTACAGCGTCTCCGCCTCCTCAAGATATCTTCTGTTCTCCTCAATCGCCTGCTTCATCACCGCCTGCCCCGGCGCACCCTTTGTCAGCCGGCGCTCCACGCACGTGCGCAGGCTGATCGCCTCGTAGATGTCCTCGTCAAATACAGGACTCTCCTCGCGGTACTCCTCAAGCGTCAGGTCGTCGAGCGCCTTGTCCTGCGCGATACAGCGCAGCACGAGTCGTCCTGAAATCCCGTGCGCATCGCGGAACGGGACGCCGCGGTTCACAAGATAGTCCGCTACATCGGTCGCATTCGTGAAGCCGTTCTTCGCGGATGCCTCCATCACGTTCTTGTTGAATTTCATCGTGCTGACCATGCCAGCAAACAGCGGCAGACAGGAATTGACCGTGTCGATCGCGTCAAAGACGCCTTCCTTGTCCTCCTGCATATCCTTGTTGTACGCAAGCGGAATCCCCTTCATCGTCGTAAGCATCCCCATCAGGGCGCCGTAGACACGGCCGGTCTTGCCGCGCACAAGCTCCGCGATATCAGGGTTCTTCTTCTGCGGCATGATGCTGCTGCCGGTGCTGTACGCGTCGTCAAGCTCGACAAAACGGTATTCGTTCGAATTCCAGATGATAATCTCCTCCGAAAAACGGCTCAGGTGCATCATAACCGTCGACAGCGCCGCCAGATACTCGATCACATAATCCCGGTCCGAGACAGAATCCATGCTGTTCGCGGTCGGGCCGTCAAAGCCGAGAAGCTGCGCCGTGTAACTGCGGTCCAGCGGATACGTCGTCCCCGCAAGCGCCCCTGCTCCGAGCGGGCAGTAATTCATTCTCCTGTAAATATCCGCGAGCCTCGAACGGTCGCGCTTAAACATCTCAAAATACGCTCCGATATGGTGCGCCAGCGTCACCGGCTGCGCCTTCTGCAGATGTGTGAAGCCCGGCATGAAGGTGTCAATATTCTCCTCCATGATGCCGCACAGAATTTTCAGAAGATCCAGCAGCAGACGGTCTGTCGTGCAGACAGCCTCCCGCACGTACATGCGCATATCAAGCGCCACCTGGTCGTTGCGGCTGCGCCCCGTGTGGAGCTTCTTGCCGACGTCCCCGATCCGGTCGATCAGATTCGCCTCCACGAAGCTGTGAATGTCCTCATACTGCGACGTGATCTCCAGAGCACCGCTCTCGACATCCTGCAGAATCCCGGCCAGCCCGCTCAGAATCCGGCCGCACTCGTGATCCGTAAGGATCCCCTGCTTCGCGAGCATCTGCACATGTGCCATGCTGCCCTCGATATCCTGCCTGTAAAGCCTCTTATCAAAAGAGATCGAAGCATTGAAATCATATACCATCTGGTCCGTCTCCTTCGTGAAACGGCCTCCCCATAATTGTGCCATCTTTGGTCCTCTCTTTTCTCAAAATGCGGGCGTCCTGCCCTCCTGCTTTCATCCAAACCACATCAAGTGTAACACACACGCTCCCCAAGGGCAAGACTGGAAGCATTGCTTTTTTTACACTTTTGTTCTATACTGTATGCAAATTCCGGCACGCAAACGGTGCCCCCCGCCCGAAAGGAACTGATCTGATATGGCAAACAAAAAGAATTACCAGCGTGAGCTTGACAAAATACTGGACACGCTGCCGCATACCCCCACTCTTTTACTGCATAGCTGCTGCGCGCCCTGCAGCAGCTACGTGCTCGAATACCTCTCGCAGTACTTCGAGATCACGGTGCTCTACTACAACCCGAACATTTATCCCGAGGAAGAATATTACAAACGCGTACGGGAGCAGCGCAGCCTGATCGGACGCATGGAGACCGCCCACCCCATCCATCTGATTGAGGGCCGGTTCGACACGAAGGAATTCTACGACGCCGTGCGCGGCCTCGAGCACATCCACGAGGGCGGCGAACGCTGCCACGCCTGCTTCCGGCTCCGGCTTGGCGAGGCTGCAAGGATTGCCGCACAAGGGAACTTCGACTATTTCACGACGACGCTCACCATCAGCCCGCTCAAAAATGCGGAAAAGCTGAATGAGATCGGTGAGGAGCTTGCCGCCGCATACCAGATCCGCTGGCTGCCGTCTGATTTCAAAAAGAAGAACGGATACCGCCGCTCTGTGGAGCTTTCAGCCGAATACGGCCTCTACCGCCAGGATTACTGCGGATGCGTTTTCTCGCTGCGCGAGCGGCAGGAGCAGAGTACACGGACGCCGGAACCGAATACGTGACCGTACAGATGCCGCCGTCATTCGCAGGCCGGAAACAGGCTGCGCGCCTGAATCGGATATATGTAAAAGCTGCGCTACATGTTATGTATTAAGCCTGCAGGATACGCAAAAAAGGACCGCCATTTATTACAGCAGTCCTTTTTTGTATCTGTAAACACATTCTGATGCATTCGATTGCGATAAGAATACTGCCTTCAACAGTTCGTAACCGGCACGGCCGGAAACCTCCTGACCTGTTTCCTGTAATTTACAGTACAAGCGACGGAGCAGCATATACGCGGCTCATCAGCTCGCTGTTCAGCATGTACAGCCCTTTCGCATCTCCCCCGAACAGCTCCATCTTCGTGATCAGGTCGGAAGCGTTCTTCTCCTCCTCGCCCTGCTCCTTGACGAACCAGTCGAGAAGCTGCATCGTGCGGAAATCATGGTCCTCATACGCTGCGGCGTAGATCGTATTGATCAGGCTCGTAACGTACTTCTCATGCTCAAGACCTGCCTTGAGCGGGGCCATATTGTCGGTCAGCGTGCAGTCCGGCTTCGCGATCGCTTCGAACGTAACCTGCTCCCCGTTGTTGTGCAAATACTGGTAAAACAGCATCGCATGGTCGCGCTCCTCCTGCGCCTGAACCCGGTACCAGTTCTCAAAGCCGTCCAGTCCCGCCTGCGCATAATAGTTTGCAAATTCCAGATACAGATACGCTGAGTAAAATTCCTTGTTGATCTGCTCATTGATCAGTTTCGATACCTTTTCGTTCATAATGTAGCCTCCTTATCTTTTGAAAAATTGTACTGCGCAAGCTGTTACCGGATCGGGCAGACGCCGTTCGCACACTCGGAATCGCCGAGGTCAAGCTCCGTCTCGGACGTCTCATACCGCGACAGCAGCGACGGATTGAACGGTCTCATTGCATTCTTGCGCTTCTCGTACTCCTCCTGTGTGATCTCCTCGTACGGCAGCAGCTCATAGAAATTGTCGTCGTAGCTCAGGAACGAGAGCGCCACAATGTCATCCCAGTGCTCCCATACCCAGTCTTCCACCGCATCCCACTCGTTCTCGCGCACATGCACGGTGATCGAACAGTTGTGATCCACGTAATTCTCCATGAACATCTTGTAATTCTCAAGCTGCTCGATTGCGGACGCATCCGCCTTGACCTTGCCTGCCGGGGCCTTGACCGGGAATTCGACAACCTTTGTCACCGGATTCTCGGGATCCTGTCCGACCTCCGGGAACACCGGATAACCAAGCTCCTCGCAGACTCTGCACAGCGGATCGGTCGCACTGATCCTGATGCGGCGGATATAGTACGGCGCATGGGAATAGTGCACGCCGCTCGACACGGTCGGCAGAAGGGAAAGCGTCCCCTCCGGCTTCACGGTCGTCACCAGAAGCGGCTTCTCACCGCCAAGGCGCGACGCCATCTTCGCCGCAGCGCTGTGCGCAGTCTCGCGCAGCTTGTGAAGCAGGGCAGCCTGTCCGTCGCGGTCAAGCCCCGTCGCATTCACCATATCCTGCCAGCCGGTGAGCGAACAGCCGAGCAGCCTGTCGCGCTGCTGCACTGCATCCCACCGATGGATCTCCAGCTCCCGGCACGTCATACGGTAGCCCGCATTCGCTGAGAGGCGCTGCGCTTCCAGAAGCGCAGCCTCATCGAGCTTCCCGTCCTTGACAAACGCCATCACATTGAGCGTCGTCAGGTTGCACAGACCGTGGCTGTCAAGCAGGATCTCGCCGCACGGATTGCAGCCGTTGAAGTTCGGACGGCGCTTGCGTCCCGCCTCCTCATTGATCCACCCCGGCTCTCCGGAATAGCGCATCTGCTGCAGATGCCAGTGAAGCATCTCGCGTGTCGGCTTCTTCCTGTAGTAAATCGAGTTGTTGCTCATCTGGCGGTGCGCGATCTTCTTGTCGAGCTCCCAGCGGCCGTTCACCTGACGGTACAGGCGGCTCTTCGCCTCGATACACGTCCTGTCATTCGCATCGATCAGACCGATCTCCGACGTCCTGCGCACGCCGCCCGAGACAACATTCTCACCAATGATATTCGCGATATCCAGCAGATCGATCGGCAGCAGCCGCGTCCGCGTACTGTTGTCCCGCACGCCCGCAGCGGCCACGACACGGTGAATCTTGGCCAGCATCGTCATCATCGACTCATATCCGCTGGCCGTCCCGCCGAAGCCCTTCAGCCGCTCGCCGCGCGGACGGATCGAATCATAGACGACAACGAGCTCCCGGATCTTCGCATACTCGAGATTCGTCATGATATCAAAGTAGCGGTCAAGCGCCTGCGCCCAGCCCTCCTTGGAATCTCCGATCGAGAGCGTGGCCGTATCTCCCGCAAAGTTCACATCCGTGAACTCGAGACGCTCGGCCTTCGGCTTCGCATCGTACGCCTTGTGCAGAATCTTCATATCGGTGCGGATCTTCGGAAGCTTCGCCGCATCGTCCTTCAGCACACGCACGCCGACGCCGCTGCCGACCATCAGCAGATAGAACAGGTCATGGTACGCGTGGTAATCGTCGATCACCTCGAACGCACAGTTGTAGTTCGCCATCGGATACGACTCCGCAGCAGACGTGTTGCCTACCCACAGGGTACGCCCGGAGAGGAACTGACGCATATGGTAAACATTATCATACAGCTTCTCAGCCTCCTCCCGCGACGTCGGCGCGAGCGAGCAGTTGTACTCGACGGCACGGCGCACCGTCTCCCACCAGAACTCCCTCCTGCCAAGCCTCGGCAGAAATCTCGAATACGTCCTCGTATACACGAATGAACCGAGCTGCTCCATCGGACTGGGCGCGTGCTTGTAGGGGCTCAGGAACTCCTTCGACAGCAGTCCCTCCTGCCAGCCCCCGCCCGTGCGCTCCTTATCCTTCTCGGTGCGGTACAGAATGTACGCCTTCGCCGTCTGATAGCAGCGGTTCTCAAAAAGCGCATCCTCCACCGTATCCTGAATCTTCTCAATATCAACGACCGACCTGCCTGTGGCAGTCAGCCTCTTCACAACGTCGTCCGTGATCGTCCTGACCAGCTCCGGGTTCACCTCGCCCGTCGCCGCCGACGCAAGTGAGATCGCGCGCTCGATAAATTCCGCATCAAACGGCACGACCATACCGCTTCTCTTTCTTACATTCATAGCCTTCCTCCTGATACTCTCCTCGTGGCAATTATAGACGCACGGGCGGATGATTTCAAGTACTTTCTTCTACACTAAGCTGATATATCCGCCTCCTGTTGCTGCGCGGCTGCCGGAGAATATAATTCAGACGGCAGTCTGCACTCAGGCCCGCATGCAGCGCCGTTCGATCAGCCCCAGTATTCCGTATAACCCCATCGCAATCACGCACAGGACCACAATCGACATGATCACCCAGTCCAGCTTGAAAACCTGGCTGCCGTAAATGATCAGATAACCGAGCCCCTGCCTCGCCCCGATGAATTCGCCGATCACGACGCCGACAAGACACAGCCCGATATTGACCTTCATAACGCTCAGAAGCAGCGGCACCGTCCCCGGCAGGATCACCTTCCACAGCACATCGCGCTTCGTCCCCTGCAGCGTATAGATCAGCCTGATCTTATCCGGATCCATCTCCCGGAAGCCGGTATACAGGTTCATCACGGTGCCGAACACCGCGACGGAAATCCCGGCAACGATGATCGACTTCCTGTTCGCGCCAAGCCAGACGATCAGCAGCGGGGCCAGCGCCGACTTCGGAAGGCTGTTCAGCACGACAAGATACGGCTCGAGAATCTCCGACAGCTCCGGGCTGTACCACAGAAGCACCGCGGCACCGATACCGATCAGGACAACGAGCGCGAAGCTGATCAGCGTCTCAGACAGCGTGGCACCCGTGTGGACAAAGATGCTGCCGTCGCGCCACATCGCTGCGAACGTATGCGCCACCCGCGACGGGCTGCTGAAGATGAATCCGTCGATCCAGCGAAGCCGGACTGCCGTCTCCCACAGCGCCAGAAACACGGCAAAAATCAGCACCCGGGCGATCTGGATCCGGCACTGGCGGCGTTTCAGGCCGCGCAGATAATTTTGCTGCGTAACAGAGAGCTTAGTTCCCATATGCGTTCAGCTCCTTCCACAACAGATTGAAATAATTCTTAAATTCCGGCGTGTTCCTGCGCTCCAGCGGCGTCAGGCCCTCCTGGGCAAACTCCGGCTCCACAACGGAATGAATGCGCGCCGGACGCTTCGTCAGCACCAGGATGCGGTCCGCCATACTGACCGCCTCCGAAAGATCGTGCGTTACAAGCAGCGCCGTCTTCTTCTCCTTTTTCAGAATCTGCGATACATCGTCGCAGACCGACAGCCGCGTCTGGAAATCAAGCGCCGAGAACGGCTCGTCGAGCAACAGCAGCTCAGGCCCCGGCGCAAGCGTGCGGATCAACGCCGCCCTCTGGCGCATACCGCCCGACAGCTCAGACGGCCTGGCGTCGCGGAAACGGTAAAGCCCGTATTCCTTCAGCATCCTGTCTACGCGCTGCCGCGCCGCCTCATCCAGACTGTGCTGGATCTCAAGCCCCAGCGTGACGTTTCCGTAGATCGTCCTCCACTCAAACAGATGGTCTTTCTGCAGCATATACCCGATCTTCCCGTCGGGCTTCGTCTTTTCCTGTCCCTCATACAAAATCGTGCCGCTCTCCGGCGCAAGCAGTCCCGAAATTAAAGAAAGCAGCGTGGATTTTCCACAGCCGCTCGGCCCTGTCACAGCAATGAACTCTCCTCGCTGTACCTGAAACGATATATCCGTCAAGGCGTATGTCTCGCCGCTTTTGCTGTGATACGCATAGCTTACATTCTGCAGTTCCAGTAAAGGCTTCACATTATGCACCTCCCGCCTTTGATAGTCTATTCTATGACATAGCTGGGAAGATGTGCCGGAAGCCGACGCAAACAAAAAAGAAGGGAAGCACAGCACACCGCTGCGG
>Ga0129308_1001982_pt1 | contig 18953 bp, 23 predicted proteins | sample L827metagenome_FD_94440 | JGI IMG/M metagenome (GOLD analysis project Ga0129308, IMG submission 94440) | Ring-tailed lemur group fecal microbial communities from Wisconsin, USA - L827 metagenome | ecosystem: Host-associated > Mammals > Digestive system > Large intestine > Fecal | place: USA... | reverse complement strand
TGAAGCTCTGCACAATTTCCTTTGCTCTCACATCTGCCGCCGCCTCAGCGTCTTTGCTTATAGAAAGAGGCGACAGACCTGCGGCAGCTCTCTCCTTGTTTACAAGCTCAACAACCTTCTGCTCATAGGCTGAATTGTAGCCCTTCTGGTCGTTTGTATTGTTTTCTGTGCCGCCGTTTGTAGGCTTGTCGGCAGTATTTTCATTATTTTCTGTGCCGCCGTTTGTAGGCTTGTCGGCAGTATTGCCGTTATTTCCTGTGCCGCCGTTTGTAGGATTGTCGGCAGTATTTCCGCCGTTTTCAGTGCCTGTGCTTTCGTTTTCATCTTTTCCATCTTCACTGCCTGTGCAGTTTAGAGAGCCGATATAAATTTTTAAATTGTCCAAATTAAACAGCTCGCTTTTTTCACATAAGCTCTGAAATATCTTCTGAGTTCCTGCTATATTGTTATATGTACATAAAAACGGCTCCTGTCCTGCCGCAAATGCCTGCACCGAAAATGCCGCTGTCATTGCCGCCGCAGTTACCGCAACTAAAGTCTTTTTCATTATTATTCCTCCAATGCAAAAATATTTTATAACCAATACGTATCCGTTACATGTATATGGTAACACACAAAGTTCCCTGTTTTAAGCGGAAAAAAATTCCGCAAAGGCTTTTGCATGAAAATGCTGTGCATAAACCCTTATTTTTCAAGGCTTTTAAAGCAGTGTGGTATTTTTTGGGCTTAAATATTTTCATCATATATATTAGCTTATTTTACTTGCATATTTCAATTAAAAAAGCGCCCAAAGGCGCCGAAAAATAATTTTTTTTACTTATAAAAGCCATCAATCAAAAAATATGCCAAAGAGCCAATGGTTTTTCCCAGTGCAAGAGATGTAATAAAAACAGAAAGGCCGTATTTAAGGCGTGCCCTTCGCATAAAAACAGGCACAACGTCAAGCACCTCTGCCAGCGACACCGCCAATGTTCCTATAAAAACGCCCACGGCAAAGCAGTACAAAACCGAAAGAAAAGCGCCCCATTTTACGCTGTAATCCCAAAACATATTTACACAGCCCGCAATGCCGCCAAAAATAACGGCTTCTTCATAAATTCTTATATATCTTGCGGTATGGGTTTTTTCAGCCAGCCGTTCTATTACGCCTATTGCCGCTATAAAGGCGAATATGCCGCCGGAAACCACAACCCCCGAGGAAAAGCCTATAAAGGCAAGCAAAATATTTTCGCCTAAACTAATCATTTTTCTTCGCCACCTTTTTTTACAGACTGAAGCTGGTCTTTAATAACCTGCTCCTCATAGCTTGTTATCTGCACCTCAATGGGCGTTGGGTCATAGGTCATCTGCTTTCCGCAGAAGTGGTTGAAGAACACAATTATTCCCGCCGCAAGCCCCAGGGAATATGGAATTTCAAGTATATACGGCTTTTCAATATCCTCGCCCGTAAATATTTTGTAGTAGCCCTTCATAACCTGAGGCATTTCGCCGTCTGAGTGAAAGCTCATTATGGCGGTTGCGCCGCCGGCAAAAAGCACCAGAGAAATAAAGGCTATTTTGGAAAAAGTAAAAAGCTTGTTTTCCTTTTTGCGCACAGCGGAATATTCTATCAAAACCTCCGCCTCGCCCTCGTTTACCACAGTGGCTTTGGGAAATTTGTTAAGTATCTGATTTACTATATCAATAACCGAAATACTGTAAATTCCTCTTTTTACATCGGGTATTTTAAACACGGCAATATTTTTAATTTCCTCAACATTAAAATCTGCGGAATACACCTCGGAAATATCCTTTAAAAGAACAAGCCTTTTTTCGGAAACTATATATTTTTTCTGCGGCATTATATATATGTCCATATTCCAGCCTCCTTCACAAATAATTTGTGCAAAGACGGCGATAATATTCAAAAAGGTCGTAAAATCAAGTCTCCGAATTTGTAATTGAGATTCCTCGGCTTTGCCTCGGAATGACAAACTAACGCCTTGCGTCATGTTGAGCACAGGCGTATGCCGAAGTCGAAACATCTCTTATGCATTTTTATTGTTATTGCCACTGAGATTCCTCGGCTTCGCCTATAAATAACCCTAATAACCGCAAAAAAATCCCGCACAAAGTGCGGGTAAGTTTTTAATAAATTATTCTTCTTCTGTTGTTTCTTCTTCTGTGTCATCATCGCAGCAGCAACAATCGTCATCGCATTCATAATCGTCATCACAGAAGTCGTCCTCGTCCCATTCTTCGCATTCATCACAGTGTCTTTTTACAAGAATAGCCGCAATTCCTGCCGCAATGGCAACAAGTGCAATAAGTACGCCTATAAGAATGTAAAGGTTTTTCTTTTCTTCTGAATTTCTTACATCAGAAATAACTGATTTTAAATCTTCAATACTCATTTTCATAACGCTGCCTCCTTAAAATTTAATTACAGTAGTTTTTAAAAAAATTCTTTTTACTGTAAAAGCTGTTTTTGTTCATTTCACTGTATTCCTGATAGGCTTTTTTAAGTATCTGCCTTTCATCGTTAAACTTAAGCAGATGATAAGCCTCATGGAATTTGTAAAACCCTGCATCGGCAAAGTATTCTTCACTCTGCGGCTTGTTATAAAACGAATCGGTTTCCATAAGATACCAGTGTACCGTTTTATTTATCATATCCTCGCCGCCGCGGAAATTATACTGTGTTTTCCCTACATATTTAATTATAGATGCCTTAGAACCTGTTTCCTCATTCACCTCTCGCAAAGCGGTTTCGCTGTGCTGTTCTCCCTCTTCCACTGTTCCTTTGGGAAGAACCCAGCCCATATATTTTCCGTTTTGATTTTTGTAGAGAAGAAGTATTTTCCACTTGTGAATTACGATGCCGCCGCAACTGACTGCTTCAATCACATCAATACCCCCGTAAAATCATACTCACTGACATAAGTATACAACCATTCGGGGCTTTTTTCAAGAAATATTGACACTATATTTAATTTGCATATACAGCATATGCTTAAGTCCCCTTTTCCATAACCAAAAAATAAAGGGAATAAATACAAAAAGATACATTTCTCCCATAAAAGCTATAATAAAATTGTACGCTCCGTGAAGCAGCATTGACATGAAAAACGCCTTAAAAATATTTTTTCGGCAGTAATTAAAGCAGCCTCCGCCAGCAAAATAAAAGCCCATGCTCACCGCAAAAAGAAAATGCCCCGGCACAGAAAAAACCGCCCTTGTAACGGCAGTGGATATTCCGCCCAAAAACGGATGATACACATACACTATGTTTTCAGCCGAAGCAAAGCCCAATGCAAAAATACAGGGGTATACAATAAAATCAAAGGGCTCGTTTATAAATTTATTTTTATTTATAAGAAAATATATAAACACTGCCTTTATAAATTCCTCAGGTATGGCAGAGGATAAAAAAGCAGTATAAAAATATGGCATATATTCTTTTAAGCCTGTTTGTGCAAGGTATGAGCAGTAAGCCATTACGGGCACAACGGAAAATGCGCCGTAAACATAAAACAGCACCATCAGCCAAAGGGGTTCTTTCGTATATCTGTCAAAGGCAAGCAGAAAAATAAGCAGCACCATTACCGGCGCAAGGGCAAGCTGTGTAAGCATGTGCATCACCAAAAATTTTTAAATTAAAAAAGCATAACCAAAGAAATTAATACTGTGGTTATGCTCTGCATTTTTTTATAAATTATTAGTTTAAATCAGCTCTGTTTATGGCATTATACAGCATTTTACGTGCTATAACCGACGCATTTGCACTGCCGTCATTGTTTTCTAGAACAACGGCAACGGCATATTGCGGCTCATCAGCAGGCGCAAAGCCCACAAACCAAAGGTGGTCGCTGCCGCCTGAGTTTTCGGCTGTTCCCGTTTTTCCCGCCACCTGAAAATAATCGCTTTGGGCGTTAAAGCCTGTGCCGTTATTTACAACCTCCGTCATCATTTCCGTAAGTATGCGGCATTCCTCAGAAGAAAAAATTTCGGCATATTTTTCGGGAACCGTTGTGCTTACAATATTTCCCTCATTGTTTTCCACATGGTCTGTAAGGTATGGCTTCATCATAACGCCGTCGTTGGCTATGGCAGAAACAAGTGACGCCATAAAAAGCGGCGTTACCGTTGTTTTTCCCTGTCCTATGGCTGTTTCCGCAAGCTCATTTACAGAAGATGAAGCACTAAGCTGAACCTCGGGCTTTGATGTTGAAAGCGTAAAATCAACGCCCCTGTTAAAAAGCAGCTCATCGGCTGTTTTTCTTAAATTTTCAGCACCTATTTCATAGCCAAGCTGAGAAAATGCTCCGTTGCAGCTGTTTGCAAAGGCGTCTAAAAAGCTCTCCGTTCCATGGGCTTTTTCGTTAAAGCAGTGTATTGTCTGTCCGTCAAAGGTTATTTCTCCGTCACAGTCAAATGAAAAGCTGTCTATGTCAGGCAAATTTCTCAGCGCCGACACAGCGGTTACTATTTTAAATATAGAGCCTGGCGTATACTTTCCCTGACACGCCCTGTTTACAAGAGGGCTGCTTTCGTCCTCCTTTATGCTGTCCCAGTTCTGATAAACCGTTGACGGGTCAAAATCAGGCTTTGAAACCATGGCAAGTATTCTGCCTGTGGAAACCTCCTCCACCACCACAGCGCCCTTGTTGGTGCGCATAAGGCTTGAGGCAATATCCTGAAGGTCTTTGTCTATAGTAAGGTAAACCGAATCTCCCTCAATATCGCTGTCGGTAAAAAACGCCTTTATTCTCTGAAATGGCTCGCTTGATATATGCTCAAGTGTGAAATTTGCTGAAGCCTCCATGCCCGATTTTCCGGCGCTTACAAAGCCCACAACATGGGCAGAGGAAACGGCGTCGTTATATTTTCTCTGGTAGGTATCTCCGTTTTTTTCGCTGTAAGCAAAAACATAGCCGTCTATATCCTTTATGCTGCCTCGTTTTATAGTGCTGTCGGCGGCGTTTATTCTGGGATTATAGGTATTTACTATCATTTTTTCGCTGTCAACAAGTGTTATTTTTGCCGTAGCCGCCATGGTAACAAAAAACATAACCACTATAAGAATACCTATTTTTTTAATGCTTTTTTTGCTGTTATTCATTTCCAAATGCCTCCTGTTCCTCTTCGGAAACATGGTAGCCGTTTACCCATTGTATAAAACCTATGGTAAGTATGCTCACCGTAACCGATGTTCCGCCGTAGCTTACAAAAGGAAGCGTTACGCCCGTAAGCGGAATAAGCTTTATAACTCCGCCTACTATAAGAAATGTCTGAAACGCCATCATAGCCGTAAAGCCGGCACACAAAAAGCTGTAATATCTTCTTCTGCACACAAAGGCAATCATCATGCCCCTTACAAAAAGCACAACAAATATGCCCAGTACGCCTATGGCAAATATTGTTCCCAGCTCTTCGCATATGGCTGAAAATATAAAGTCTTTGGTAACAACAGGTATGCTCATGGGCATTCCCCTTGTAAGGCCGCTGCCCAAAAGACCGCCTGTGCCTATGGCAAAAAGCGACTGAACGATCTGATAGCCGCCGCCGTCCACATCTGCCCAAGGGTTTTTCCATGCGGCAACCCTTACACGAACATGGTTAAAAAGCTTATATGCCACCACCGACGCAACAGACGCCGCACCAAGGCCCAAAGCCGTCAAAAACACGTTTGATGTGGCAATATAAAGCATAACCATATATGTCATAAAGAATATAAGGGCGCTTCCCAAATCCTTTTGGAAAACAAGCAGCATAACTATTGCGGCGCTTAAACAGCCTGTTATTATAAGCTCCTTAAGCTCCACTCGTTTTCTGAAAACAGAGGCAATATAGAAAATATACAAAAACTTAACTATTTCCGACGGCTGAAAGCCGAAAGAGCCAATATAAATCCAGTTGGTTGAGCCGTACTGGCTTTTTCCCAAAACAAGAGTAGACAAAAGCAGCACAAAGCTGAGTATTATATAAAGCTTTTCAAAGGCCTCAAAGCGCGGTATAAGGCTTATGGCTGCAGGTATAAGTATTGCCGCCAAAAATCCCGCGCAAATCCACATAAGCTGCCTGAAGGCAAGCTCCGGGTTTAAGCGTGCAAGCATAATAAGGCTTAAATCCAGCAGAAAAATAACGCAGTTCCATATAAGAGGACAGCTGTTTTTGTACACTCTGCTTACGGCAAAATATGCCAGCAGTATAAAGGCAAAGCCTGCCGCCGCCAAAAGCAGTATCTCCTTATGAAAGGATATTGCCTCTTTGTCGTATGAAACTATAAGAAAAGCCGTTATATGCATAAGCATTATCATTGTTCTGCCTGTTATAACGCTGTAACGGTGGCTTCTTCTGGTATAACCTGCCTCATCAAGCAAAAATATAACGCTGTTTGCCAAAAACACCACTATATAAAGCAAAAACAAGTATCTGCTGAGTATAACAAGTAATTCAAACATAATATCACTTCTATTCTATGCCTCTGAAATAATGTCCCTTTGTACTTCCGTTTTCTCCCATTTCGGTTATAAGCCTTTTTGCCCTTATGGACGGCTTTTCGGGATTTTTAAGCATGTCGCCGTAAGCGGAAATAATTTTATCTGTCTGCAAAGCATTTTCGTTGGTAAAAATAAGCCTTACACTGCCTGTTGGGCTTTCAAGTATTTCGTCAAAAAATTTAAGCGTAAAAAGCGGCTTGCCGTTAAGCACCGAGCATACGCACTGGCGGCAGTCAGGCAAAAGAGGAAATGTTTCGCCCTTTCTGTCCTTAAGATAAAAATCCTCATCGGTATAGCGCATTTTACAGTATGCATGGTTTGTTTTATCTCCCGCATAGTTTCCGATAGGACACTGATGTGTTGTCATAAGCGGCAGATGACCGTAAACTATCATTTCGCAGTCCTTGTCTGCCATAAGCTTAATTTCCTGCAAGTTAAGCTCAGGAGAAATACATATTCCCTCAGCGCCCTTGTCCTTCCATGCCCTTACAGCCTCGGCGTTAAACACATTTGTTCCGTAGTCAACATCTATGCTCTTTCCGCAGTCCTTAACCTCGTCAAACTGACCTGACGAGCGCACAAGAAAACCGTCTATGCCGCTGTTTTTAAGCTTTTCTATAAATTCACCGTAAATTTCCTTGGAATACTGTCTGTAAACCCTTGGAAGAGCCGCATAAAGCCTTATGCCGTTTCTTCTGCATTTTTTTATAACGTCCTCAAGGCTGTCCTCAAAGTCCTCGCAAAGCTCAAAATAAAGCTTATCTATATATTCGTTTGTAGCTGCCGCCTCAAACTGGAGCATATTGTTTACCTGAACATTGAGCTTTTTGGAAAGCTTAACAGGCTCTTTTTTTATTTCAGCCTTAAGGGAAATGTCCTCATGCTTTCTTCTGCCGCTAAGGACTATTTTCTTTTCAAGCTCCTCAACAGCTTCTCTTCTCAGCTTATTTACACTGCCTATGCCAACATAAATGTTTTTTCCGCACTCAAGTGTCATTTCAGACACTTTAAAAGCCGTTCCGCCTGTTTTCATAAGCTGCTGACGTATTTTTTCCTCGCTTACAGGCTGGTTTGATGCCACCTCAACCATATCGCCCTCTGCAAATACACTGCTGCCCTCCATGTCCCAAAGCTTAAGGGTCATAGGCTTTCCTGCGTATGCCGTAAAATGACCGTAAATATCCTTTGTTCTTGTGTCCTTCTGATATGTTCTTGCAAGCTCGTCATAAAGCGCTTTGTCGTGGGTTTTATAAACAACATCATTTTTGTTTATGTCGCCCTTTATTATCATGCTTATAACCTCTCCGGCACGTGACGCCTTGTTTATGTTGCTGCCTACATGCGGCTCGCTTTGCGTCCAAATTTCTATGCCGTCGCCGGGAAGCAGTGGTTCTCTTGTTCTTATGCTTGTGCGTCCGTATTTTTTGTCATATACGTCTACAATGCCCGCCTTAAGACCCCAGCTTTTAGGCCTTTCAATGCTCATCATGTCGCTGCCGGAATGGGTGTTGTAATAGCCCTCGCTAAAGCCGCCTCTGTTGAAAAGCTGAGTAAGTATTTTAATATCCTTTTCCTCAACAGCATAGCCCTCGGGGTTTTCGTAGCACATATCAATATATTTTCTGTATATTTTTGTAACGCCTGCCACATACTCGGCGCTTTTCATTCTTCCCTCTATTTTAAGGGAGGACACGCCTGCCTTTATTATTTCGGGCAATATGGTTACGGTTTCAATATCCTTTGTGCTTAAAAGATGACCCTCTTTTATTTTTTTGTAGCCGCCGTAAAGGGCAAATGGCAGACGGCATGTCTGCGCACAGCGTCCTCTGTTTCCGCTTCTGCCTCCAAGCATACTGCTGATAATACACTGACCGGAATAAGAAACGCAAAGTGCGCCGTGTATAAAGGTTTCAACAGGAACAGCGGCGTTTTCGGTAATATTTTTAATTTCCTCCAAAGAAAGCTCTCGGCTTAACACAACCCTTTCAAAGCCTGCCTTTTCAAGGGCGTTAACATCCTCAAGGCTGTTGGCTGTAAGCTGTGTGCTGGCGTGAAGAGGAAACTTAGGGAAATTTTTTCTTATAAGCTGTGCCGCACCCAAATCCTGAATAATAAGGGCGTCAACACCTGCTTCATAAACAGATGAAACAAATTTTAAAAGCTCATTTAACTCTTTATCCTTATAAAGTGTGTTTACCGTAAGATAAACCTTCACATTTCTTAAATGACAGTAATCGCACACCTCTCCTATTTCGGCAATGGAAAAATTTCCTGCATACTGTCTGGCGCTGAACTGCTTTCCGCCTATATAAACGGCGTCGGCACCGTTATTTACAGCCGCCTTTACACATTCCATATTTCCGCATGGAGAAAGCAGCTCTGCCTTTGAATATGTTGACATATATATCTTCCTTTCTCAATTTTAAAGCGTGCTGTTAAGGTTAGCACGCTAAAATAAGCTGCCGAGGCAGTACGTTTTAAATTTGTCTGTAATAGTTTTTGTTTCCGCTGTGAGCCTTGCCGTGTTTATGTACATTGGCATTGCCATTTTTCTTATCTGCTTTTTCTCCCTCGTCATGCAGAGGGAATTCTGTTTCCTCTGTACTTGAAGCATCGCTGTTTTCATCAAAGGCTATTTCCATCTGGTTTTCAAAAACCTCGCTGTCCTCTTCCTTTGTTTCTTCCTCAGTATTACTTTTAACTTCAGCTTCTTCGGTGCTTTCGGCATTTTCGCCGCTTTCTCCCTCAAAAAGCGCCTCATATTCCTTAAGTCTTGCTATTTCAGCCGTTTTTCTTTTGTTGTCCTCTTCCATAAGCACAGCCTTGTTTTCAGCTATGGCAAGCTTCTCCTCAAGAACGCCGTTTGCTTTTTTAAGCTCTGCCATTTCTTTTCTGAGGCGTTCAATTTCTATTTTAAATTCGTCAAGCTTATCCTGAGTGAAAAGCATTCCCTTTTCAGCCTTTGAAACATCAAAGTCCTCAGGCAGAAGTGCCTTAAGCTTTGTGTTTATATCAAGCTGTTTATAATAATCATCGGCAATATTTATTGATGTAAGGACCGAAATCATCTGCGGACTCAAGTTCTTTGACGCCGGAGAATTTCTAAGCTCCGAGGCCTTTTGTTCAATATAGTTTGCCACCTTTGTCATATATTCAACAGATTCATTTCCCGCAAGAGTCATGTTTCTGCCGCAAACTCTTACGGATACTTTATTTTTATAAGCCATTTTTAAGCCTGTCCTTCCTTTATAATCTACTCTTTCTCCACATTTTTATACATAATAGAGTATATCATAAACAGGTGGTAAATTACAATATCAAGAAGAACTACACTATTTTTTCTTTTATTTTTCCCAGTATCTTTTTTTCAAGACGGCTTACCTGAACCTGCGACATGCCCAATTCCTTTGCTGTTTCTGTTTGGGTTTTGTCGCTGAAATATCTTAAGGCAATTATTTTTCTTTCGTTTTCATCAAGGGTTTTAACAGCCTCTCTTAAAAGCAGCAGTTCGTCATTGGGGCTGTATTTGTTTTCTCCGGCATTCAGCTTATCTATAAGGTATATGTCGCTGTCATCTCCGTTTACGGTTTTGTATATGGATTCAACCTCCTTTGACGCTTCAAGCGCCATTTCCACCTCCTGCTCGTCGGTTTTAAGTATGGACGCAATTTCCGATATATCGGGCATAGAGCCGTTTTTTTCAATGTAATACTGCTCCGCCGCCCTTGCCTTTGCTGCCGTTTCCTTTATGCTGCGGCTTACCTTTATCATGCCGTCATCTCTTAAAAAACGCTTTATTTCGCCCATTATCATTGGCACAGCGTAGGTGCTGAATTTAACTCCAAAGGACGTATCAAACCTTTCTATGCACTTTACAAGCCCCATTGCCCCTGTCTGAAACAAATCCTCGCTGTCATAGCCTCTGCCGGAAAACTTTTTTACAATGCTCCATATAAGCGCGCTGTTTTCCTTAACAAGCACAGACATGGCTTCCCTGTCGCCCGACTGCGCTTTTTTAATTAGCTCCTCCGTACTCAATTCAATCACCCCAAAAGTGATTTTGTCATGGCAACCCTTGTGCCCTTTCCCTTAACGCTTTCCACCTGCACACTGTCCATAAAGCTTTCCATAACCGTAAAGCCCAAGCCGCTTCTTTCCTCGTTGGGCTTTGTTGTGTAAAGGGGCTCCATGGCTTTTTTTATGTCCTCTATTCCCTTTCCCATGTCCTCAATTTCTATGTAAACTACACCCTCTTTAATTCCGCAGCGCAAAATCACATCGCCGCCGCTGTTTTCATAGCCGTGTATAATGCTGTTTGTAACAGCCTCCGACACCGCCGTTTTTATGTCCGTCAAAATGTCGTTAAGAGGGTCATACTGTATAAGAAACATTGAAACCGCCATTCTGGCAAAGCCCTCGTTGCTGCTTTGGGCACTGAATTTAAGCTGAAATTCATTTTCAAAATTCATAATTAATGGCTCCTTTCAATGCTTTTTAAGGCGTCGTCTATGTTGTCGTAAACGGTAATTATTCTGTGCAGACCCGAAAGCACAAGCAGCTTTTTAAGCTCTGCAGGGGCTTGTGCCGCCGCCGTAACGCCGCCACGCCTTGTGGTAAATTTGTATCTGCCCACTATCAGCCCTATTCCGCTGCTGTCCATAAAAGCCACATTTTTAAGGTTTATAATTATGTTTTTAAGCCCATATTTTTTTGCGGTGGCGTCAATTTTGTCCCTCATCAAATCGGCGTAATGGCTGTCAAGCTCGCCTGTGGGTGATACTATAAGACAGTTGTTTTTTATCTCCAAATCCATAAAATCATTCCTTTCAAAGCTGTTTCTCATACCATTATTTAATATAAGCATTCATGTTTTCCACACCAATCGTATACAAAATAAACACAAAAAAAGACATTTCCCCAATGCTTTATGCACATTAAGGAAATGTCCTGTAAAATTATGCTTTATTTTGTAAGCTTTGAAATTGCTTTAAAATGAGGATTTTCAGCACCTGACGTAAGCTCATAAAGCACGCCCTCGTAGGTGGTTATAAATGCGCCCTCTTTTTCGGCTCTTTTAAGCGCCATTTTTTTGTCGTTAGGCTTTCTTGAGCCTATGCAGTCCTCCACAAGAAAAACATTGTAGCCTGCCTCCGCAAGGTCAATAACCGTCTGAAGCACACAGATGTGAGCCTCCGCTCCGCATACAATTACATTTTTTCTTCCACAGCCGTCAATGGCTTTTTTAAGCTCCTCTGTTTTGTAAAGGCTGAAGGTTTTTTTGTCATAGGCAGTAAATTCTCCCAAAGCCTCGGCTATGGGCTCAACCGTTTCGCCCAAACCCTTTGTATACTGCTGGGATATAACCATAGGTATCTCCAGCTCTTTTAAGCCCTTTAAAAGTATTGCCGATTTTTCAATAAGCTTTTCATTTTCAAAAATGGCAGGCATAAGCTTTGTCTGATAGTCAATTACAACTGCCATGGTTTCTTCCGCATTCATTCTCATTCAAAAAGCCCTCCTCAAAAATGTATTATACGGTAATTATACAACAGCCTTTGCCAAAGTGTAAATAATGGAAACAGTCTTTTGTTCCCAAACGAATAAAATCGCTTTTGTTGGAAATTATTTTTATATACCTTTTTTAAGGAGGCATAAATTTATGTTCAGCAAGGTTGAAATATGCGGAGTAAACACCTCCAAGCTTCCCATACTTACGGAAGAGGAAAAAAGCGAGCTTTTCAAAAAAATTAAGCAGGGAGATAAGGACGCCAGAAACAAATATATTTACGGAAATTTAAGGCTTGTTTTAAGTATTATTCAGCGTTTCAGCAACAGAGGCGAGCAGATGGACGATTTATTTCAGGTTGGCTGCATAGGCTTGATAAAAGCAATAGATAACTTTGACACTTCACTAAACGTAAAATTCAGCACCTACGCCGTGCCAATGATAATAGGCGAGGTACGCCGATACCTGAGAGATTACAACCCCATAAGGGTAAGCCGAAGCATAAAGGATACGGCATATAAGGCACTGCAAACCAAGGAAAAGCTTACGGCAAAGCTTTCCAGAGAGCCAAAGGCTGACGAAATAGCCAAGGAAATGGGCATGAAAACAGAGGACATAGTGCTTGCACTTGACGCCATACAAGACCCCGTTTCACTTTTTGAGCCTATTTTTCACGACAGCGGAGATACACTTTTTGTGATGGATCAGATAAGCGACGAGAAAAACCGTGACGGCATATGGATTGAAAACATTGCCATAAACGAAGCCCTGCATCACCTTAACGAAAGAGAAAAAAACATAGTTACACTTCGTTTTTTTGAGGGAAAAACGCAGATGGAGGTAAGCAGCGAGGTGGGAATAAGCCAGGCACAGGTGAGCCGCCTTGAAAAAAGCGCACTGAACCATATGAGGAAATATATGTAAAAATTTTAAAAGCTCCCGTCTGTATGACAGGAGCTTATCTTTAACAAAAACCGACTGCAAATTTTCAAAAGTATATATTTTTTATTTTACAGCCACCAGTTCAATATATCCTCTTTTTCCAATGGGCTCAAGCTGTATGCGTGGGTTTTCGCTATCCCAGCTGTATCCTATAACCGATGGGTCATATTTTTTCTCAGCGCCGCAAATTTCATCTATTGCCATCTCATAATCCTCTTCGTCAAAGGGCTCGCCCTGAAACATTAAAAATTTTGCCGCAGGAAGGTCTATTATATCGCAGCCCTCGGGGATAACTCCGCTGTAATCCATGTCAACCTCAACGCCCTGAACATATTTGCTTGTGCCCGGCTTTATATACTTTTCGGGCAGCCACATGCAAACAGGCTCTCCGCTGATTGACTTTATGCTTGTAAGCACACCCCAAATTTCACAGCCAACCTCATTGCAGTATTCATAATAGTTTTCGGCTTTTTTTCCTCTTTTGATAATTACCTTTCTTTCAGGCTTTTCCACAATCTGAATAAAAACGCATTTTGAATTTTCCATTGAGTACTCTCTCCTTTCCAAATAACGAAACTTTACGCCGTAGGGAGTAAAAAGCCTTAAAGGAACAGGATTTTGGGCATATTTTTTGGGATTGCAGCCAAATTCCTTCAAAAAAGCCCTCTGATAGCCGTCAACACTTCCAAAGCCTAAATCTAAGGCTATATCCAAAATACGGACATTTTCATCTCTGAGGCGAAGCGCAGATTTTCCAAGACGCAGCCGCCTTATGTATTCCGCCGGTGTAAAACCAGTAAATTCCAAAAACAGCCGCCTTGAATACCACGGCGAAAACATAGCCTCCTCAGAAAGCTGTGCAAAGGTTATTTCCTCGCACAAATGCGCTTCAATATAATTCTGCATACGTTGAACGGCTTCTATCTGTTCCTTCATACTCTCTCCTCCCAACACATAAAGAATATCATTTTCAGGAAAAGAAACTCTCGACTATTTTTGCTTAAATCTTATTTTTTGCCCTTGTATACCGCCTGAGCAAAGCACACATGTTCAAATGCGGAAAGATTATCATTCCTGTCTTTAAAATACCTATACTGTATATCCTCCGCCGTCATCAGCTCATAAATAAGAAAGCCGTGTCTTTCCAAAAGCTCTTCAAGCTCGTCATAGTAAAAAGCGGCTTTCATTGCCTCGCCCCCCGCCGACGCCATCATAAGCATATTTTTAACACGCTTAACTTCAGATTTAAACAGCCCCTCGTCGCCATAATCAAAAAGCAGTGTACTTCCCTCAGCCGCAAAGGAGGAAATGCTTTCAACAACGCTTTCTATCTGTTTTTTTGTAAGATAAAAGCTTACGCCAAGCCATGAAAAAAATGTTTTCTTACAGCTGTCAAAGCCGCATTCCCTCAGCCTTTCATATAAATTGTCCTTTGAAAAATCTATTGGAACAAAATGCAGATTTTCAGGAATTTCCCATCCTGCCTTTTTAATTCTTTCAATTTTATTGCTTTGTGTAAGAGGATGGTCAAGCTCATAAACCTTATATTTTTGTATAAATTCCTTTTCTCTGAAGGCAAATGTATCAAGTCCGGCACCCAGTATTACATACTGCTCCGTTCCTGTTTTAAATGCCGTTTTAAGGCATTGCTCACAATATGCGCCGCGGGCAACAGGCGTCGGCGCAAGCTGTGTGTTTACAATATATTCCAGCATTTCGCCGTCGTCTTTAAAAGAGTTTTTCTTTTCCGGAGCAAAAAAATCAATTCCGCTTTTTACATAGCCGCCTATCATTGCATATTCCTCATCTGTCATAAGCTCTTTAGCCTTTGTGTCGGCAAAAACTGCCTTTTGGGCATTTTCAGCATGATATGCCCTTGCAAAAGCCGACATAAGTGATGTAATGCTTGCTTTTTGGTCCATGTTCTACCTCCTGCGCATGTATTAAACTGTATAATAAGTCAGCAAGCTCTCGCAATCAGAGAGCTTGTCATTTTCTTATTCTTCATTTCATTTGGAAATCCTCTTTTTAAACACACTACTTTCAGCAGACTTTTTTGCGGTTAATACATCATTTCTTCAAGTACCCATCTGCCGTTTTCATAAATCGCCGTTCCTTGTGATTTATATTCCTCCTCAACAGGAACATCTGCCGGCTCTTCAATTACGCCCTTTGCTGTAAATGTGCATTTTTCACTATCGGCGCTGTCAATTTCAATTTCAAAATTACTCCAATCAACGTAATAGCCCTTTGCGCCTGCATAGTTTAAATCAACGCCCAGCTTTCCGTCCACATCAACATACATAGGTGAATCCTCATAAGGGAAGTTGTACAAAAGCCTGTCTGCCTCCTCAGTGCAGTATACACTGCGCACATATTCCTCAAAATCGGAAAAGCTGTTGAACCTGTCATCACTTACAATATAAATGCTGTCGCCCTCAACAGGCTCCCCTGAATAAGGGAGATGGCTTATGGAAAAAATGTGAACCATGCACTCAACATTTTTTCCAAAAAGCTCATTAAGTTCAGCTTGTGTAATTTCGTTTTCCTGTTTTTCTTCCTGTTCCTCATTTGAAGATACTTCCGCCTCACTGCTTTGAACGGCAGATGATGAAGAACTGCCGCCTGAAACCTCTGTACTTACCTTTCCGCCGCAGCCTGAACAAAGCAGCAATGCAACCATTGCCGCACTCATTAATTTATTAATATTTCTAAATTTCATAAAATCGCCTTCTCTTATATACTACAATTTCAGCGTTACTGCCGCCTTCGCCGTATTCACAAACCAAAAGCATATTTTCATCGGCGGCTATGCCATAGCACCTGTCGCTGTCTTTTTTGCGCAGCTGATTGCCTAAATATATTTTTTTGTCGTCAAGCAGCTTAACCTTCTGTCCGCTTGGCATACTGTATTCAACATTAACAAAAAATCCTGCCAGTGAATTAAGGCTTGTAACCTTTTCCATGTCTTTTATTTTAAGGCTGTTGAACTCATCTATCAGCCTTTTCTTTATTACGCATTCAGCCGATACGCAGTTTCCGAAATTTTCACAGCCCTTTGCCTTACAGCACTGCGCAACAACGCATTCACCGCCAAAGGGACGTCCTTCTGTCTGTTTACATCCGCCGCAGCTGTCTTTAAATCCGCACTGAGCGCAGTCAACGCCGCATAATGAGCCTTTCATTCAAAACCCTCCCCATATTTTTACATGTTTGCCTGATAGCTTGGCATTATAAATGCCGCAACTATGTACGCTATTATTCCGCTAAAGCCCATGGCGCAGAACAATACCCAAATAATTCTTACAATTACAGGGTCAATGTCAAAATATTCTCCTAATCCTCCGCATACTCCGCAAAAAATTTTGTTGCTCGATGATTTATAAAGTCTTTTTTCCATTTTATTTTCCTCCGCTTAAAATCAATGTCCCCTGTGCTTTTCCTTTTTCTTTTTTATATGAAGAAGAAAACGTCTTTCCTCTTCCTCTTCAAGCCTTTTGCGCCGTTTTTCCTTTCTCTCCAGCTTGCCCTGCTCCTGCTGAAGCTTAAGCGCCTGCTGTGCTTTTGTTCCAACGCCGTTAAATTCAGCTTGCTTTTTTATAAGCCTTTGAAGCCGCTTTGGATTTACATATTTTTCCTCTGCCATTTCACACTTAATAGACGGACTGAATTTCAATTTGTTCCAGTTTTTAAGCAGAAATTCATTTACCTCGTAAATTTTAGGCTCTGCGCCAAAGGTGATTTTGCATACCTCATATTTTCCGTCAGCCTCTCTTTCGTAAATGCCTATCCAAAAAGGCTCTTCAAAAAGCACAGTAAATTTAAAACTGCATGTTTTCATATTGTTGCCCTCCTTTTAAACTTCCTAAACGGCAGAGAACGGACAACCAAAGGAGGCAGGTTACTGATACCTACGGTACTTCCGGACTACCAACCGGAATGTGTTTTTATCTCTGCTTATTAAATTTTAAACATTTCCGTTTACTATCTGCGCATATACCTCATGCGGAAGCACAGGCTTTTTCAGCTTTTCCGCCGTTTCTGCCGAAATTTCACCTTTTTGGGCATATTCACAGCCTGCAGTACGCACAACCTCTAAAAAAGGCTTTGTAACGCTGTGGGCCTCGGGTGCGTTAAACATAGGCGACTGCGGCACTGTTATTACAGTTGAATTATCACGGAACATCATTTTAAACTGCATAACCATTGCCTCAAAATTATTATTGCTGTTAGGAAAACCACAGCCGCAAAGCATAACATACCTCAGCTTTGAAAAATCCCTTTGGGCAACATGCTCATAATGGTCGCCCACCTTTGTCATAGCCATTGATGACAAAGGCAGTGTTCTGTCAATAAGCGCCTTCAAGGGCGCAGGCATTCCGTAGCAATACAAAGGAAAGCTGAAAATAAGAACATCGGAAATTAATATTTCCTCCAAAATATCCTTCATATCGTCATCATGCACACATTTTCCGCCATTTATCATGCAGCCTAAACAGCCTGTGCAATATTCAATATGGCTGTCTATTACATTTATTATATGTACATCATTTTCCGAAACACTGTTCATACCCTCCAAAAAGGCTCTCGTAATGTGCATTGTATCGCTTTTTTCCCTTTTTGGGCTTCCGTTAAAAACCATAATTTTCATTTTAAATACCTCTTATTAAATCACATGCAGAAAATACAATAACCATTAAACAAATTAAAAATATTTCAATTTTCACATCGTAATATAAGCATAAGGGCATAAAAATAAATATAACCACACCCGTCAGCCTGTTAAACTCCGTATGCACTGCCTCAAAGCCTTTTCCTGAAATGTACAGCACAAGCATAGACACAGCCTTAACTGCCGCCGCAGCAAAAATGCAGCACCAAAGCCAGTGCGAAAGCCTTAGCCTTGGCAGAAAATAAAAGGCACATACTGCCGAAAACACTAAATCCGCAAAGCTGTCCAGCATTGCGCCTGTTTTGCTTTCAGTCTTTAAGCCCCTTGCCAAATTTCCGTCCATAATGTCGGTTATGCCGCATACAAAATACGCCTCCCAAAACATGGTATTTTTTAAGGAAAGCATTGAAAAAGAAATAAGAATGCGGCAAAAGGTAAGCACATTTGGAAGATATGACAGATATTTTGCCGACGCTTCGTAAAAGCCGTCCGTGTTTTCCTGTTTAGTTTTGCAAATATGGCAAATCTCCCACCTGCTGACCATTTGCCTTTCCCTCCGTATCTTTTTCAGGCTGTACGGCGCAATTATCCGATTTTCCTGACTTTATAACCATTATCATTCCGGCAAAAACCTGTCCAAGCTTTTCCGAAATTTCATTTTCCGAAAAGTCGCAAACCTTCATGGCGCATAAAGCGCCCATTGCAAAGGCATGCACCCACATCTGCTCAAACAAAAGCCTTGCATCCTTTGCCGTAAGGCTGTAATCCCTCTCAATAAGCTCTATACAAACCTTCGCCGTATCTCCAAGATCCTGTATAGTATTTTCAAAGCTGCGCTTTTCCGTATGCTCCTGCATGAAAAGCAGCTTAAAAAGCTCAGGCTCATTCATGCCGTAGTAAACTATAAGCATACCTATCCGCTTAAAGGCAGGCGTATATTCTCTAAAATCACTCACATACTGTTCAAATTCCTTAAGGGCAATTTCACGAGCCGCCCATTTTACATCCTGCATATTTTTAAACACAGTAAAAATGGGTCTGGCGGAAGAACCGAGCCTGTTTCCAAGGCTTCTGGCTGTTAATGCCTCAACTCCCTCCTCTTTAACAATATCAAGTGCTGCCACAGCAATATTTTCCTTTGTAAATTTCGGTTTAGGCGGCATATTATTCCTCCTTTCTTGTAACATAGTTTTAAAACACCGTTCTGCAACTATGTTTTAGTTTAGCTTACATAACTATATTTGTCAATACAAAATAAAAAATTTTTCACATGCTGTTTATGTTTTTATACCAAAAAGCGGATAGACTTACACAAGCCTATCCGCCTTAAACGCATTTTATATTAAATTTT
>Ga0129308_1001980_pt1 | contig 18981 bp, 12 predicted proteins | sample L827metagenome_FD_94440 | JGI IMG/M metagenome (GOLD analysis project Ga0129308, IMG submission 94440) | Ring-tailed lemur group fecal microbial communities from Wisconsin, USA - L827 metagenome | ecosystem: Host-associated > Mammals > Digestive system > Large intestine > Fecal | place: USA... | reverse complement strand
GATTTCACGCTGCTGATTCCGGAAATGTCTCCGATTCACTTCCAGTTCCTGGAGGCGGCTTTGAACAATGTCGGCTATCAGGTGAAGCGGCTGCCGACCGTTGATAAGAATGCGGTAGAGGAAGGACTGAAATACATCAACAACGATGCCTGCTATCCGACAATCGTCACGCTGGGTCAGATCATTTCCTATCTGAAATCCGGTGAAGTGGATGTCAATAAGGTCGGGGTCTTCATGAGCCAGACGGGAGGCGGCTGCCGGGCAAGCAATTACGTTTCCCTGCTGCGAAAGGCTTTGAAGGACATGGGCATGGAACAGATTCCGGTCATTTCCTTCAATATGGCAGGGCTGGAAAGCAATCCGGGCTTTAAGATCACGCCGGGATTGATCAACCGGGGGATGATGGCAGTCGTTTACGGCGATCTGTTCATGCGGATTCTGTATGCGACAAGACCGTATGAGGCAGTACCGGGCTCGGCAAATGCTCTATATGAAAAGTGGGTCAAAATTGCCAACGATAACGTCGCCAATGGTAAAATGAGGGTCTTCAAGAAAAACATCGCACAGATCGTCAGAGAATTCGATGAACTGCCGCTTCTGGATATCAAAAAACCGAGAGTCGGTGTGGTTGGAGAGATTCTGGTAAAATATCATCCAAATGCCAATAACGATGTTGTCAGCATCATCGAACAGGAAGGCGGCGAAGCAGTCGTTCTTGATTTGATAGACTTCCTGCTCTACGGTATGTACAGTAAGCAGTTCAATTATGAAAATCTATCCGGTACATATGGTACGATGATGGGAAATAAAGCTGCGATCGGCGTTCTGGAATATTACAGAAAACCGCTGAGAAAGGCACTGCGTGCCAGCAAGCGCTTCCACGAGCCGATGCACATCGAGGATATCGCGCTGAAGGCCAGCGAAATCATTTCCTTAGGCAATCAGTGCGGAGAGGGCTGGCTGCTGACCGGAGAAATGGTGGATCTGATCGATGATGGCGTGGAAAACATCATCTGCATGCAGCCGTTTGCCTGTCTGCCGAATCACGTAACCGGCAAGGGCATGATGAAACCGCTGCGAAAGCGCAATCCGCTGGCAAATATCGCTGCCATCGACTATGATCCGGGCGCGTCCGATGTGAATCAGCTGAACCGAATCAAGCTGATGATGGCAACGGCGCATAAAAATCTGGAGAAGAAGCTGACGGAAAGCGGTGAGGCGCATAAGCTGGCGACAGCACAGAAGTCGGTCGGAACGAATACTGCAGAAGCAGATACTGCTGCGGACATGCGGGATGCGAATGACAATGTGCAGAGGCCGTCTGATCTGACAGATGCAGATGCAAAGGCTGCTGTAGCTGCTGCGGCAGAGTTGGGTGCTGAGGAATTGTAGCCCTGGCAGCTTCCCGCGGAGCGGTCAGTAAGCTGACTTTGCGGTGAAACGGTGCTGATTTTGCAGAAAATAGAGTATAATGTTGCAATGCCGCTGAAAGTTATTGAACTTTTGGCGGCATTATTGTATAATTTACTGTGGAAAATTTATAGAAAGTTAGGAGGTGTCTCCATGGGTAGACACGGTACAATCGCAGGAAGAAAAGCAGCACAGGATTCCAAACGTGCGGCAATGTTCACAAAATACGCAAGAGCAATTACAGTTGCAGCGAAAGCAGGAGGAGATCCTGATTATAATGCTACGCTGAGAGTGGCAATAGAAAAAGCAAAGGCAATCAGTATGCCGAACGACAACATCAAGAGAGCCATCAAGAAAGGTACTGGAGAGCTGGCTGGCGAAACCTATGAAGAACTGGCTTTTGAAGGTTATGGTGTCGGCGGTGTTGCTGTCATCGTAGAAGCGCTGACGGACAACAGAAACAGAACGACATCGGCGGTACGTTCGACATTTGACAAGCATGGCGGCAATCTGGGAACGACAGGATGTGTATCCTACATGTTCTCCAGAAAAGGCGTGATCATCATCGAGAAGACGGATGCCATCGATGAAGATGAACTGATGGAAGTTGCATTGGAAGCAGGTGCGGAAGATATGATCGTGCATGAAGACAGCTTCGAAATTCAGACAGATCCCGGCGCTTATACGGATGTTCACGGTGCGCTTATGGAAAAAGGTTACGAAATACTGGATTCCGATGTGGAATTCGTTCCATCCATGGAAGCAGCTCCAACCGATCCGCACGATCTGAAAATGCTGAAGAAGATGATCGATATTCTGGAAGACAACGATGATATTCAGAAGGTTCATCACAACTGCAGTGTTGATCTGGAGGAAGTGGAATAGCTGGAGGTTTGTTGCGCAGAAGCACCATTCCGATCGCATATAGAGATCAAGCTTATTTTTTGGAAACGCCGTCAGGCGTTTCTTTTTGTGTTACGCGCAGCATAATTTTTGTCACATAGTCCGCTTCATTTTTGGTGGCTGTTTCCGGTATCAGATATTCTTCATAAGCATCGCCGATCGGAACATAACCGAGTTTTTTCATTTGTGCGAACAGGTTCTGATACGCAAATTTGACATTGCTGTAGGGACCTTTATGATAATAAATCGCATAGCTGCCGCCTTTCCGCAGGTGTTCTGTCGGCACAGGGCTTTCTGCGAACAGGCAGCTGATACGGTCAAAGTTACCTTGCCTCAGATCCGACTCCGAGATGACGGAATTGATACTGGTGATTCCTGAGAGATCAGAGCTCAGGATAAAGTCATCCTGAACGTCTGACCATTGCAGCTCCGAGGTTTCCAGCGAATCATCCATCTGCTTGCTGTATAGCAGATATGCAGGTGGTAATTCTTTGATTTGGACGCTGTCAAATTCCGCATTGCGGGCTTCCTGAAGAGAATTGGAAATCTGCGTCAGGTGGTTTTGGATCTGCGTCAGCTTTTTCATTTCTGTTTGGATCTGCTGCAATTGACGGGAAGAAATTTCTTCGAGCTTTTTCGGGGAAGGGTACTGAAAGTAGTCCTGCAGTACTTTGATGGGAACGTTGAGTTCACGAAGAGAAAGCAGTGTGCGGAACGGTTCGATTTGGGATGCCGTGTAATACCGATATCCGTTATCCTTGACACCGGCCGGAGAAAACAGCTTGATCTTATCGTAATAAAACAGGGTGTCCTTTTTGATACCGAAATGTGCAGCGAACTCACCGGTACTGTATGTGATTTTTTTATCGTGTTTCATATGAAAATGACCTCTTGACTATGGAGTTACTCTATAGTATATGCTGGTTTTAAGTGAATATCAACAGAGAATTTGATTGAAAAGGAGGTCTAGCGATGTTAGAAAACTCAAAGGTACTGAAAGATTCCTGGCTTAGATGGGGTGCCAATTCCAAAGAGGATGCGAAAATCTGCATCATGGGAGTTCCATTTGATAATGCGGTGAGCCTTGGCAAAGGTGCAGCAAAGGGGCCGGAAACCATGCGGAATTTATCTGTGGACATGTCCGATGTGACAGAAGATGATATCGTCATTCAAAAAGGTATTTTATATGACATTGGCGATATTCCGGTAGATTTGAACTGGGAACGGTATTTCGGAACAGTAGCGGAGGAAGCCTATCAGTTGATGAAAACGGATAATTTCTGCCTCTTTATGGGCGGAGATCATTCTGTCACGATTCCGCTGCATCAGGCCTTCGGCAGATACCAGAAGGAGAAAAACGAACATGCGAAAATCGGTATTATCCATTTTGATGCCCATTACGATTTATGCGGAGAATACGACGGACATAAATGGTCACATGCCTGTACAGAAGCAAGAAGCCTGGAGACTGTGATTTCAGGAGAGGATTTGTTTTTCGTAGGCATTCGTGTTGCAGAAGAATCTGAGTTGGAAACGATAGCCGGAAATCCGGGAATCACAGTAGTAAAAGCAAAAGAAGTGCACAGAACCGGTGTGGAGGCTGTTTTCAAGAAGCTAAAAGATAAATTTGCGGATTATGATGCCGTATATCTCACCATCGATATCGATGTGCTGGATCCGGCCTTTGCACCGGGAACAGGAACACCGCAGCCGGGAGGTCTGACAAGTGTTCAGTTGATCCAGCTGTTCCAGATGATGCTGGAAGAACTGCCGATCAAGGCGATGGATCTTGTAGAAGTTGCACCTGATCTGGATGTAAATAATATTACTTCCTGGGCGGCAATGCGGTTGATATTTGATTTGTTTGGACATTTCAGCAAATAATGTTGCCAAACCCTTTAAATATTTCTCAATACATCAAAAAAACTTGAAAACACAGGGGAATTCGCTATAATAATAATTGAGGCTGATCATGAAAGATAAGCCTGCATAATTCCAAGCATTGACAGTGTTTTTTTCGCAAGAATCGTATATAATGTTAATAAGATCCTGAAGTGTGCGTTGAGGTGCTATAATTCAACCTACGTAGTGACCTTGGGAGTCCGCGTTTTCGATCAGCCTATGCCGGGCCTGCTTTGACAGGATGGCAGAAGCAGAAACAGGGCACCCCCCTATTGTAAGATAGGGTGTGAATTATGATCCTCGACGGCATGTCGGGATTTTTTCTTTTTTGCAGGGAGAAAGCCTTCCGCGGGTTGGCTGCTGCAGTTCGTTAAAAACTTTTCCGAAAAATTCTCAGAAGCCTCTTGCTTTTTGGCAACAACTGGCTTATTATTGTGTTAGCACTCATTTTTGTTGAGTGCTAACACAATCGATGCGGTCTGCAGCGGTTGTAAACAAAGCATCAATCGGCAGTTTTCAGCCGAACCATAAAACAGAATCAATGAAAAAGGAGAGGCTATCATGGCAAAAAAAGAATTCAAGGCGGAATCAAAACGCCTGCTCGATTTAATGATCAATTCTATTTATACGCATAAGGAAATTTTTCTGCGTGAGCTGATTTCCAATGGCAGCGATGCGATCGACAAACTGTATTATCAGAGTCTGACAGATGGCAACACGGGGATTTCCCGGGAAAATTTCAGTATTCTCATTGAAGTGGACAAGGATGCTCGCACGCTGAAGATCATGGACAACGGACTGGGCATGTCTCAGGAGGACATGGAAAACAATCTGGGGACAATCGCCAGGAGCGGTTCGCTTGACTTTAAGCAGATGATGGAGCAGAAGGATGAGAAGGAGGACATCGATATCATCGGACAATTCGGCGTCGGTTTCTATTCCGCATTTATGGTCAGCGACAAGGTAGAGGTTGTCAGCAGAGCATATGGTGCAGATCAGGCTTATCGTTGGGAATCTTCCGGTGCGGATGGCTATATCATAGAAGAAGCGGAGAAAGAATCCAACGGTACCGATATTACCTTGTATCTGAAAGCGGATACGGAGGATGAACAGTATTCCGAATATCTCGATACTTACAGAATCAAAAACCTCATCAAACGTTATTCGGATTACGTACGCTATCCGATTCAGATGATGGTTGAGAAGCAGAAATTGAAGGAAGGTTCCGAAGATGAATTCGAATCCTATTCCGAGCTGGAAACGCTGAACAGCATGGTACCGCTCTGGAAGAAGAGCAAGAGCGAGCTGACGGAGGAAGACTATAACAATTTCTATAAAGAAAAATTCTACGATTTCACGGACCCTGCAAAGGTAATCCACAATACGGTGGAAGGGGTTGTCAGCTATACATCATTGCTGTTTGTTCCCGGCAAACCGCCGTTTGACTATTATTCCAAGGATTATGAAAAAGGCCTGCAGCTTTATTCCTCCGGTGTTCTGATCATGGATAAGTGCGCAGATCTGCTGCCGGATCATTTCAGCTTTGTCAAAGGTCTGGTAGATTCCCAGGATCTTTCTCTGAACATTTCCAGGGAAATGCTGCAGCATGACAGACAGCTGAAGGCGATTGCGCAGCGTTTGGAAAAGAAGATCAAGAGCGAGCTGCTGTCCATGCAGAGCAATGATCGAGACAAGTACATCGAATTTTTCAAGAATTTCGGCATTCAGCTAAAATACGGTCTTTATGACCAGTTCGGCGCACATAAGGATATGCTGAAGGATCTGGTGATGTTCTATTCCTCTACGGAAAAAGCGCTGGTAACGCTTGCGGAATATGTGAGCCGTATGAAGGAAGATCAGAAGTATATTTACTATGCGAGCGGTGAAACCACGGATAAGATCGACAAGCTGCCGCAGACCGAGCTTCTGAAGGACAAAGGCTATGAGATTCTCTATCTGACAGATGATATCGATGAATTCGCACTGCAGGTGCTGCATGATTTTGAAGAGAAGGAATTCAAATCCGTTTCTGCAGAGGATCTGGATCTGGAAGAAAGCAAGGAAGAAAAGGAAGCTGCTGACAAGCAGGCAGAAGAAAGCAAGAATTTGCTGGAGTGCATGAAGGAGGCGCTGGATGGAAAGGTCGCAGAGGTCAGACTTTCCCAGAGGCTCAAGAGCCATCCGGTATGCCTGACTTCCAAGGGCGGACTTTCCATCGAAATGGAAAAGGTACTCAATGCAATGCCGTCTGATCAGGAATTCAAGGCGGAACGTGTCCTGGAAATCAACGCCAAGCATCCGGTTATGGAAGCACTCAACCGTAAGTTTATGGGCGATGCCGGCTCGATCAAGGAATATGCCGAGCTGCTTTATAACCAGGCGCTGCTGATCGAAGGACTGCCGATCGATGATCCGGTTGCATTTTCAAATGCCGTTTACGAATTGATGACAAAATAAACGGAATGTGATACAATAAATACCTGTACGGTGAACGCTGTACAGGTATTTTTTGATGGAGGGGATTATCACAATGAAAGCACTTACATCTTCAGAAATTCTTGAAAAAGTATCGGACTCAAGCATTCCCAAGGCAAACAGCAGTGTACTGAAGCTGTTTCTGCTGGCAGTTCTGGCAGGCGCCTATATCGCGTTCGGCGGTGAAGCATCGGCAATGGCATCCTTTAATCTGACTGCGAATCCGGAAACCCTGGGACTTGGAAAGCTGGTCGCAGGGACGGTTTTTCCGGTCGGTTTGATGCTGGTCGTGCTGGGCGGTGCGGAGCTGTTTACCGGCAACAACCTGATGCTGGTCGGTGTTCTGGATAAAAAAATTAAATTCTCGGGTCTTGTAAAGAACTGGGTTGTCGTGTACATAGGAAATTTTGCAGGCGCTTTGCTGATTGCCGCGATGATCAATTATTCCGGGCTATTGGAAAGCGGCGGCGGACTGCTGGGCGCAGTTACCGTAAAAACTGCCGTTTCCAAGGTCGGGCTGGATTTCGGCAAGGCGTTTGTGCTGGGGATCCTCTGTAACTGGATGGTATGCATGGCGGTTTGGGTTGCGACTGGCGCACAGGCGACGGTCAGCAAGATCTTCGGAATTTTCTTCTGCATCTGTCTGTTTGTACTTTCGGGATTTGAGCATTGCATTGCAAATATGTATTTCATTCCGGCAGGGATGATGGCAGCAGGCAATGATGCTTTTGTACAGCTTCTGGATTTGGATATTTCCGGATTGACTGTGGGAAACTTATTGATAAAGAATCTGCTGCCGGTAACGCTCGGCAATATTGTCGGCGGCGGACTGTTCGTGGGTGTGATGTATTGGGGCATCCACAGGAAATGCAAATAAGGAGAGCTTTATGAAACGAATCGCAATCATTGACGGAAATAGCTTAATCAACAGAGCGTATTATGCGATGCGGCAGCCGATGATCACCAGAGAAGGGATCTTCACACAGGGGATTTTCGGCTTTATGAACATGCTGGATAAAATCAGGCGTGATCTGGAACCGGATTATTTAGCCGTGGCTTTTGATTTGAAAGCGCCGACATTCCGTCACAAGGAATACGATGCTTATAAAGCCGGCAGAAAGAAGATGCCGCCGGAGCTGGCCATGCAGATTCCGCTGCTGAAGGATGTGCTGCGGGCGCAGAATATCAAGCAGATCGAGCTGGAAGGCTTCGAGGCAGATGATCTGATCGGAACGATTGCGCGGGAGGCGGAGGAAGCCGGGCTGGAGCCATATATCATCACCGGCGACCGCGATGAACTGCAGCTTGCCAGCGATGTGACGAAGGTCATGATCACCAAAAAAGGCGTGTCGGAATTTGAACTTTATGATAAACAGGCGATGATCGATAAGTACGGCTTCACGCCAGCGCAGTTTATCGATTACAAAGGCTTGATGGGAGATCCCTCCGACAATATTCCGGGAATTCCCGGTGTCGGGGAAAAGACTGCTTCCAAGCTGATTCTGGAATTCGGCAGCATTGAAAATCTGCTTGCCGAAGTGGAGCGTGTAACACCGAAGGGCCTCAGGGCGAAGGTTGAGGACAATGCGCAGATGGCGGTTATGAGCAAGCGGCTGGCAACCATTAATACGCAGGTTCCGATTGAAATCGATTTTGCAGAATATCTGGTGGAAGAACCGGATTACGATACCTTGATACCTTTATATCAGAAGCTGGAGTTCAATAAGTTTTTGAAAAAACTCAATCTGCCGCAGAATGCAGGGCTTACAGATGCGGCACACGCAGCGCCTGCCGCTCTCATCGATACTGCCGGTTATGAAAGGATTCTGGTTGCTGATGAAGCGCAGATGAACGGACTTTCTCTGGAGGGGGAAGCGATCATCAAGGTTTTCGGTGATGATAACCATCTGGCGGAGCCGCAGATCGAGGGTGTTGCCCTCATGCAGGGAGAGCGTTATTATTACTTTGACTGCCAGAAGTTGCAGGGCGTTGTCGCATGGCTTTCGGCGCAGCCGCTCAAGCTGGTCGGACACGATGTGAAGCGCGACCTTTACATGATGATGTGCAAGGGTGCAGAGGGAATGCAGGTTGCTTTTGATACGGCGGTTGCACAATATGTGCTGGATTCCGGGCGCAGCAATTACAGCCTGACTGCGCTGGCTGCCGAGTATCTGCATGTCAGTGTGGAGGAAGAAAAAGAGTTTGTGAAAAACCACGGACAGATGGATTTGTTTACGGATATGACGCAGGTATATCTGGATTATGGATTTCAGATCTGCAGTGCGGTTTTGAATTTGCGGGAGGTTCAGAAAGCAGCAGTGGCTGCGGAAGCTCTGGAGCGCGTACTCTATGAAATTGAGCTGCCGTTGGTGGTGGTGATGGCCAGCATGGAATACGAGGGGTTCCGGGCGGATATGGAGGCTCTGCAGGAATTTGGAAAGATGCTGACGGGTGAGATCGATCGTCTGACGGAAGAAATCCACGAAATGGCCGGTGAGGAATTCAACATCAATTCGCCCGTACAGCTTGGAGATATTCTCTTTGAAAAGCTGGGGCTTCCGGCAGGAAAAAAGACAAAACGCGGTTATTCGACGAGTGCGGATATTCTGGAAAAGGTCAGAGATCAGCACCCGATCGTTCCGGCTGTGCTGGAGTATCGGACGCTGACAAAGCTGAAGAGCACTTATATCGATGGTATGCTGCCGCTGATTTCTCCGGCAGATGGCAAGGTTCATGCGCATTTCAATCAGACGGTGACGACGACGGGCCGTATCAGTTGTACGGAGCCAAATCTGCAGAACATCCCGATTCGTCAGGAGCTGGGACGTAAGCTGAGGCGTGCATTCGTGCCGGAGGAGGGCTGCGTGCTGGTAGGTGCGGACTATTCACAGATCGAGCTGCGGGTATTGGCGCATATGGCGGAGGATCCGGTGCTGATTCAGGCCTTTAACAATGGAGAAGATATTCACCGGGCAACAGCGGCCAATGTACTCGGTATTCCGGAAGATGCGATTACAATGGAACAGCGCAGCCGTGCCAAGGCTGTCAATTTCGGCGTGATCTACGGCATGAGCGCTTTTGGACTATCTTCCAATCTGCATATTACGCGCAAAGAGGCAGATCATTATATCAAGGCCTATTTCGAGAAACATGCGTCGGTAAAAGCGTTTATGGACGGACAGGTGGCGTTCTGCAGGGAAAACGGATATGTTACGACGCTGATGGGCAGAAAACGTCATATCAATGAAATCAAGGCTTCGAATTTCATGGTTCGGCAGGTCGGTGAACGGTTGGCGATGAATACGCCGATTCAGGGTACGGCTGCTGATATCATCAAACTGGCAATGATCCGGGTTTATCATGCTTTGCGATCGCAGGGACTGAAATCGAGATTGATTTTGCAGGTGCATGATGAGCTGATCATCAACACCTATGCAGAAGAAAAAGAGATTGTGGAAAAGCTGCTGGTGGAACACATGGAAGCGGCGTTTGAACTGACGGTAAAGCTGAAGGCAGATCTGAATGAAGGCCGCAATTGGTACGAACTGAAATAAAGACGGCTGCAGCTGACGGTTGCGGGAATGGATCGTCAAATAAGGTTGGCAGCTGCGGCAGATGTAGAATCGAGGATGGCAGTTTTTTATGAAAGTGATCGGATTGACCGGCGGTATCGGAACAGGAAAATCGACCGCCGCAGCATATTTAAAACGCAGAGGATTTGCCCATATTGATGCGGATGAGATCAGCAGAGGGATTACCGCTGCGGGAAGTGATATGCTTCCTGCATTAAATAAAGTTTTCGGACCGGATGGTCCTTGCGGAGAAAAAGGGCGGGAAATCCTCAATGATGATGGAAGCCTGAACAGAAAGGCGCTGGCTTCTCTGGTTTTTACCGACAGCAGGAAAAAAGCCCGTCTGGATGATATGATGTTCCGGGAGATTATCGCAGAGATAGACCGGCAGATCGCTGCGTACAGAAACGATGAAGATGGAACGTATGCAGGAATTCTGCTGGATGCACCTCTGCTTTTTGAGGCGGGTCTTGACAGCAGATGCGATCAGGTGGTGGTACTCGTAGCGGATGAGGCTGTACGAATCGAACGGGTCTGCAGCCGTGACAGCGTGGGAAAGCAGGATGTGCGGAACAGAATAAACAGTCAGATGAAGGATGAGGATAAGCGAAAAAAAGCGGATTTCATCGTTGATAATTCCAGAGGGCTGGATGAATTGAAGGCCAGACTGGAAGAGCTGATAGAGAAATTAAGCGTCGTGGAAAATGAAATCTCGTAATATTTCACTAAATTTTCAAAAAATTCTTGCAGTCCTTTTCGCGTGGTGCTATAATAACATCAAGCAGAGAGAAAAGCAATTTTCGATGGAGCAAAGTTGGATGAAACGGTAACGTCCATGATGAAGATAGACGAAGGTTTATCAACGAAAGAAAGAAGGTGAGTCCACCAGAAGTGAAAAAGGAAGAACAAAGAAAATACCAACTTGCGGAAGTTTAACCCGCCGAGATTCAGAAAGCTTACGTATGAATTCGGTTGCAAGGTAAAGCGGAAACTTTAAAGAAGCGCGGGAGAGCCTAAGACGAAATCGCAGCCATAGGGCTGAAAAGAGAAAAAGAAAAAGGAACGTTAGTCTAAGGTGCTGCAGCTGAAAGATGAAAGCTTTGCAGAAAGAGGGGATGAAACGGAAGAGGTTGGTATTTTTATTGCGTTTATACGGTTTTGCAGATGATTTCCTGAAAAAATCAATTATTTTGTTGACAAAAGGTGAGCAAATCTATACAATAGAGAAGTATTGATTGAATGCATTATTGAAAAGCTGATATTTTCATGCGGCCTTGGCGGAATAGGCAGACGCGCACGTTTGAGGGGCGTGTGGGAGACCGTACCGGTTCAAGTCCGGTAGGCCGCACCAGAGAAAAAACCTTGGAATTGTTAAAATTTCAAGGTTTTTTGTTCTTAAAAAACGATTCAATTGCCGCGCACGTCCTTTGACGCAATTTGTCGGAGACGTGCGCGGCTCAAACGGCAAGTTTCATGAACGCTTCAAATGACATGATCCGGCGGCATACCGGCTTTGGGAAGCTGCCAGCGAAAGACAGCGGACAAAATCCGCAGAATGACAATCAGCACAAATCCTGAAACCATACAGAAATTGTGGCTGCAGGTATTCCATAATATACTGCAGAGCAGTGCACCGGACAGGGAGGCCAGCGCATAGATGTGTTTTACGAAAATATACGGGCGGTCTCCGGCGAAAATATCGCGCATAACGCCGCCGCCAACCCCGGTGACGACTGCGACGAAAACAACGAGGAAAAAATTGTTTCCATAGAGCGTATTCAGAGCAATGCGGGCACCGTTTACCGTAAAGATTGCCAGACCGATGGCATCGGTGAGAATCAGCATCCAGTCGAAGAATTTCTGACTGCTCAGCAGTGCAGTGCGGACGACAGGAATGAATACGACCAGAGATGTACAGATGGAAATGATGACGGTTTGCGGATTATCAAATACCGCAGGAGGCAGTGCACCGAGAATCAGATCGCGGATCATGCCGCCGCCGACTGCCGTCGTCAGCCCCAGAACGCAGATCCCGAGCAAGTCCATATTTTTCTTGAACGCCGTAATGGCTCCGGACAGGGAAAAGGCGATCGTGCCGATCATTTCAAAAATCAGAATGGAAAGCTGCATGTTTTTTTCTCCTTTCAGACCAGGTATACGGTTGTTTTGCATACAAAAACAGAGCATTCTCTGCATCATAAATGCAAAGTGCTCTGTATTGGTACCTGAAAGATTCTCGCCGGCTGTAAAGATGACCTGGCGATTGCTTCGTCGGTGGCAGTGCCTTTCCAGAGTGCAGTCCCGATCCAGTCCTTTTACCTGAGAGTATGACACCTTCGGTGGCTTCAAAAAGCGCTCTTCTGAATCATTCTTCCTGCGTTATCTGAATTGTAAAGGACAGGCGCTTTTCTGTCAAGCACAGATCCTGTAAATTTGTGCCGCCTATGATCGAATCTGTGGATGTGAAATCTATGTGAGGATTCGTTGCCTGTACTTGAATTTACCCGGTTAGTCCGGTATAATACCTGCGGTATGTTATTTTATGAAAAGTCTGACCATAATGCAGCCTACATACATTTGCAAAGGATAAAGCATGCGCACCAAAACAAGACGCAGAAGAACAAATCGCAGAAGCCGTAATCGGGTAGCCCGGATCGACAGCGCAGAGACTTCGCGGAAGCGAAGCGTCCGAAGTACCCGCAACGGAAATCGCAACAGAAAACACAGCAGAAAGCGGCAGTTTTCCAGAACAACCGTCATTGGCGGTCTGATTTTGCTGGTTCTGGCGATTATGATCTTTTCGGCTTTTCGGTATTTGTTTCTGTACGTGACAGAGTCCTATTTGAGCGCCGATGATCGTTATCCGGTGGAGGGGGTTGATGTTTCGACTTATCAGCTGGAAATCGACTGGAAGGGTCTGGAGTCCGAAGGCGTGGATTTTGCTTTTATCAAGGCAACGGAGGGTACGACGCATGTGGATGACCGATTTGCATATAATTGGGAGGAAGCGAACCGAACTGATCTGAAGGTCGGCGCCTATCACTTCCTCAGCTACGATACGGCAGGAGAGACGCAGGCGGAAAATTACATCAATATCGTGGAAAAGAAACGCAGTTCGCTGCCGCCGGTGGTAGATGTGGAGTTTTACGGGAAGTATATCGACAAGCATCCTTCCAGAGAGAAGCTGCAGACAACTTTGAATATTGTTCTGGAAAAGCTGGAGCAGCATTATAAAAAGAAGCCGATCATCTATACCAATACTTATATTTACAATACCTATATTTCCGGTGAATACGATCAATATGATATCTGGATCAGCAATCCGGATCTGCCGGAAAAACTGCCGGATGAACGGGAATGGACATTTTGTCAGTATACCTTCAAGGGAAAGTCGCAGTACGTCGCGAATGGCAAAAAGTACGTAGACCGAAATGTATTCAACGGGACGAAGTGGGAATTCAGAAAATACGACGGAAAATAATATTCAACAGGGACATACAAACAACAGGAGGATTTATGCTTTCAAAATTCAGCGTCCGGAAACCTTTTACAATTCTGGTGGCAGTAATCATTGTCATCGTCTTCGGTGTGATCGCTTATATGAAGATGACACCGGATCTGTTTCCGAATATCAACACGCCCTATGCGATCGTAGTGACGACTTGCCCGGGTGCCAGTCCGGAAGAAGCGGAAACACAGATCACGGAACCGATGGAGCAGCAGCTGGCGACGCTGTCCAATTTGAAGAACATCAATTCAATTTCAGCAGATAATTATTCCATGGTTCAGCTGGAATTTTCCGATGAAGTCAACATGGACTCTGTTTCCGTTGATATCCGGGAGAAAATCGATCAGATCGAATCCGTATTTCCGGAAACGGCGGGAACTCCGGTGGTTATGAAGATCAGCATGGATATGATTCCGGTGGTGACTGCGGCAGTCGGTATGGAGGGCAAATCCTCCGGAGAGGTGTCTCAGTTCACAAAGGAGAATCTGCAGAATCCACTGGAGGGAACGGAAGGCGTGGCCTCCGTATCCGCAATGGGCATGATCGATGACAATATTCAAATTGTTCTTTCCCAGGATAAAATCGATGAAGTGAATGACAAGGTATCCGCTGCGATCGTCGGTCAGTTTGCAGACGGAAAAGGGCAGCTCAGCAGCGGCATCAATCAGGCCAATGGCGGAAAGAAGAAGATCTCTTCCGGAAAGAAGCAGCTGACGGAAGGTCAGAAAGAGGCTGCCGAAAAAATGGAAGCTGCAAAAACGCAAATGCAAAACGGCATTGATGAGCTGAAGGAGCTGCAGAAGAATGCCGAAGTGCTGGAGACATTGTACCTGCAGTATCAGAGTGCATCCGCAGAGCAGAAAGCGGTCATCGAGCAGCAGATCCGGCAGATGGGAATGACGGTCGAAGAGCTGGAAACGATGATCGAAGAATTGAACAATGGCAGCATCGACCAGCAGATCGAAGCGCTGGAGGCTTCTCTGGAGCAGCTGAACGTACAGGAATCGACAACATCGTTTGCTCTGGGTACGCAATACTCCGAGCTGACAGCTGCTGAAAGCACGATTACCGCGACGGTCAACCAGCTGCAGTCTGCACTGGAAGAAGTACAGAGCGCCGAAGAAGCAGCGCTGACAAGTGCGGATATGACCGGCGTACTGACGATGAGCAATGTGTCGGCAATTTTAAATGCGCAGAATTTCTCGATGCCGGCGGGCTACGTTACCGATGGCAAGGCAGAACTGCTGGTCAGCGTAGGAAATAAAATCAAAAATAAAGAAGAACTGCAGAACCTGATTCTCATGGACATGGGAATCGAGGGGCTGGAGCCGATCCGTCTGTCGGATATTGCCACCGTAACATACTCCGATGAGGCAGCAGACACCTATGCCAAAATCAACGGGGAAAACGGTGTGCTGCTGACGTTTACAAAGCAGTCCAGTTATGTGACGGCAGAGGTTTCCGGCAATATTCTCGATAAATTTGAAGAATTGGAAAAGAAATACGATGAACTGGAATTCATTACACTCTCCGATCAGGGGGATTCCATTCATATGGTCATCAATTCGGTACTGCAGAACCTGCTGCTGGGTGCGGTCTTGGCGATTTTGATCCTGTTCCTGTTCCTGCGGGATATCAGACCGACCCTGATTACGGCGATCAGCATTCCGCTCAGTGTAATCTTCGCGATTGTGCTGATGTATTTTTCCGGTGTTACCCTGAATATGATCTCTTTGGCGGGACTGGCGATCGGTGTCGGAATGCTGGTAGATAACTCGATCGTTGTCGTGGAGAATATCTACCGGCTGCGAACGTTGGGATACAGCATCATACAATCGGCTGTTTCCGGAGCGGTACAGGTGATGGGAGCCATTACCGCATCGACGCTGACGACAATCTGCGTGTTCGTCCCGATTATTTTTGTCGATGGCATGACAAAGGATATTTTTGTCGATTTGGCATTGACCGTTGCTTATTCGCTGCTTGCGAGCCTGATTATCGCGCTTACGCTGGTTCCGGCAATGGCCAAAGGACTCCTGAAAAAGGAGCCGAAGAAGACCATGCTCGACCAGGACAGCAGACTGATGGGCAGGTACAAGGGTCTTGTTAAGTGGGGTCTGTACCATAAGAAGATCGTTCTGCCGATTGCAATTCTGCTGTTGTTTGCTTCGACAGGTCTGGCACTGGCAGGCGGCTTCTCCTTTATGCCGTCCATGGCAACCCCGCAGATTTCTGCTACGATACAGATGCCGGAGGAAAGCACGCTGAAGGAAACTGCAAAGGCAACAGATCAGGTGATCGCGGAAATAGAAAAAGTGGATGGCGTAGAAACTGTAGGCGCGATGCTTTCCAGCGATACGATGGGCATGATGGGCATGTCCGCCGTTGAACAGGATACGACGCAGACCATGGTTTATATCGTGCTGGAAGAGAGCAAAGCCGAAAACGGTAAGATCATCACAAAAAAATTGGAAAAACTGGCGAAAAAACTGAACTGTGAAATTACTTCCACTGCCGATATGGATATGAGCACCATGATGGGCGGCAGCGGAATTGCGCTGAATCTCTATAGTGATGATCTGGATCTTCTGAGAAAGACCGGTGCGGCAATTGAAAGCGAATTGAATAAGATGAAAGAGCTGGAAGAAGTCTCAGATGTCAAGGAGGACAGCACCGAGGAATTGAAGGTTGTTGTCAATAAGAATCTGGCGATGCAGGAAGGCCTGACGGTTGCGCAGGTTTATCAGCAGATTCAGGCCAAACTGACCAAGGAATCCACCGCGACGACGCTGAAGCAGTCCGGCGGAGACATCGATGTCGTGGTGGAAAATACTACAAGCAAAGATGATTTCACGAAAAAGGATCTGAAAAACATGAAGCTGTCCGTGGAGAAAAAGGATGGAACGAAGTCCTCTGTGACGCTGTCGTCGATCGCTAAAATCGAAACCGATGCTTCTATGGATGCCATCAGCCATGACAATCAGAAACGAAGCCTGGCTGTTACCGCAGGCATCAGGGATGGCTACAATGTTACGCTGGTTACAGATGATGTGAAGCAGATGATTCAGGATAAAAATCTGGTTCCTGAGGATGTTACAATCGATTATGGCGGTGAAAACGAAGAAATCATGGATGCCATGGAGCAGATGCTGTTGATGCTGCTGGTCGGTGCGATTCTGGTTTATCTGGTTATGGTGGCGCAGTTTCAGTCCCTGCGTTCTCCGTTTATCATCATCTTCACAATTCCACTGGCATTTACCGGCGGGATGCTGGCGCTGCTGATCTGCGGACAGGATGTGAGCGTTGTTTCCATGATGGGATTCGTCATGCTGATGGGTGTCGTCGTCAACAATGCAATCGTATTGGTCGACTGCATCAACCGCTTCCGCCTGGAAGGTATGGAAATGGATGAGGCGATCATGACGGCGGGAACGGTCAGAATACGTCCGGTTATCATGACGGCGCTGACAACTGTGCTGGGATTGCTGCCGCTGGCGATCGGTTTTGGTACAGGAGCCGAGATGATGCAGCCGGTGGCGCTGGTATGCATCGGAGGACTGCTGTACGGAACTTTGACAACCCTGATCATCATTCCGATTATGTATAAGCTGCTGGCGAAAAAACATATGGAAAAAATTCAGGAAGAAGAGCTTGAAATTATTACGGTCTGATGATATAATTAGACCGTTACGCCGGCGTGATGGAATTGGCAGACGTGCGGGACTCAAAATCCCGTGGTGGCAACACCGTATGGGTTCGACCCCCATCGCCGGCACCATTATTAGTTAATTACATGATGTTAAAACTACAAATCCCTGACAGGAGGAGAAATCTATGGGCAATAGTGGCGGAAGTATTTGGGTAACAATTTTACCATTAATTATCTTATTAGCAGTAATGTATTTCCTGCTGATTCGACCTCAGAAGAAAAGAGAAAAAGAAGTCAATACGATGAGAAGCGGCGTTCAGGTTGGAGATGAAATCATCACAATTGGCGGCATCTGCGGCAAAGTCGTAAAGACAAAGGATGATTCTCTGGTGATTCAGGTTGGCGCAGATAAAGTAAAGTTCGAAATTATGAGATGGTCTGTGTCCAAGGTTGTAGAAGAAGGTAAGAAATCCAAAGCAACTCCTTCTGATGATGAGCCGACAACAAAGAAGGCTGCAAAACCTAAGAAGCTGACAAAGGCTGCTCCGGTTGCGGAAGAACCGGAAGAAGCGGCTGAGCCGGAAGCTTCTGCAGAAGAAGCGCCCGTTGAAGAAACGGCAGAAGTGAACACTGCAGAGGAAAACGAAGAAAAATAAGCACGTATGATCAGGAGACGGGGCGGAGCCCGTCTCTTTTTCAATTTCAGGAAGTCTTTATTCCATGCGGTTTGTGCTCGCTGCAATTTTGCTGATCGGGACACTTTCGGGTGACTTGCTGCGTGAAATGAAGTATAATAAAACGATAGAAGCCGAAAGAGAGGATAATGTTATGGATTATAAAAAAGAGCTGATCAGAACCGTAGAGACGTTTTATATAGATGTGGTTGAGGAGTTCAAGGAGGCGGAGCTGCGAATTTCGGCTGACTCCAAATTTTCACGTATTTTCAAGAAAAAGAATTACGGCGCGAATATCGATCTGCTACGCGCCTGTAAAAAACAGGCGCTGGATTTAGATACAGGACATCTGCAGATTCCGAAAGCAGATCAGGACGGGGCGGAGATTTTAAAGCTGCTGAACCAAGCCATTCGCCGCTTTATGACGGTTTGCGATACGCATGTTCAATTGCAGGTTGCCTTGCAGAAAAAAGCGAACAAAGAGGAATTGAAGTTTTCGGAATATCGGGAAATCTTCCGCAAAGCGCAGGAGTCCAGAACGGATTTAAATGACACGCTGCAGGCGATGGATGCTGTTTATGCCAACTATGCCTACAATGAAGACGGTGAATCTTATTTAGATGCGCAGGAGATTGAATAGCCTCAGGCATATGAGAAAGGGGTTTTATGAGCTACGATCAGTTGATGCTTACGGGCATTTTTACAGCAATTTTAATTTTCATTATACTTGCAGTGATCATTCTTTTAAAGCTGCAGAAGATCGGTCGCGGAAGCGGAGCTGTCAGCGGGTTTCGCAGAGAACTGCGCGATGAAATTGATCGCTCCAGACAGGATACGATCGAGACGGTACAGAGCAGTATTCGCAATCTTGGAGATGTGATTTCACAG
>Ga0129308_1001979_pt1 | contig 18982 bp, 16 predicted proteins | sample L827metagenome_FD_94440 | JGI IMG/M metagenome (GOLD analysis project Ga0129308, IMG submission 94440) | Ring-tailed lemur group fecal microbial communities from Wisconsin, USA - L827 metagenome | ecosystem: Host-associated > Mammals > Digestive system > Large intestine > Fecal | place: USA... | reverse complement strand
TTTGCAGAATGGACTTTCGCATATGATGGATTTCACTTATTACAATCAGGGCTGTATCGTGGAAATCTATGTCGGAGTCCTGCGGCGTGACGTGCAGCTGCAGCCGGAAAAGCATCCCTTGTACTGGCTGCCGCTTTCAGAGAATTTTTTTGACCTGGAACGCTTTGCGGGAGAAGGGAATATCGGACATATGCTGGAGCAGGTAAAGGACTACGGAACGGGTCCGGATATGAGGTAAATGCTCGAACAGAGCAGAAAGGAGTTGTTGTGATGATTGTCAATTGTCTTGCGGTAGGGGCCGGCGGTTTTGCAGGTTCGATCTGTCGTTATTTAATCAGCCTGATTCCGGTCCTGAATAAAGGTGTAATTCCATTTCAGACTTTGCTGGTTAATGTGGTTGGTGCGATTCTCATTGGGATCATTGTCAGATCTTATGAGCCTGGAGGATGGATGAGTGAAAGTACGATGCTGCTGCTCAAGGTCGGAATCTGCGGCGGCTTTACAACGTTTTCGACGTTTTCGCTGGAATCTCTGCAGCTGATGGAGTCAGGACGGATTGGAGCTTTTGCGGTATATGCAGGGCTCAGTCTGATCTTATGCATTGCAGGAACACTTCTGGGATATCGGATCGGGCAGTCGCTGTAATCGTATGTGAACACAGGAGAGGAGCAGGTTGTGAAACAGGAAACTTATCGAAACATGACAGAGCGTATTCGGCAGTCGAAAAGCTTGTGCAGCATCATCATTTGGACGGATCGGATTCTTACCAGAGTGACATATCTGGTCTATCCCGCTTTTCTGGCGGCTCTTTTCATGCGAAAAGAGCCTGGTTTGCTGCAGGCTCTTCTGGTTCCGGGAATATCATTTGTGCTGCTGAGTCTGTTTCGAAGGATTTACAATGCACCGCGACCGTACGAAGTCTTTGGATTGCCTTCTGTTATTTCCAAAGAGACAAAGGGAAAATCCTTTCCCAGCAGACATGTTTTTTCTATTTTTATCATTGCAATCACGATTTATTACTACAATCCTCCGTTCGGGCTTGCAGTCAGCGCTGCGGGAACACTTTTGGCAGTTGTACGTGTGCTGGGCGGCGTTCATTTTACCAAAGATGTGATCACCGGGGCTGCTGTCGGAATCGTGTGCGGATTGATCGGCTATTCGATCTTCTAGCGGAAGCGGAAACACTTTCCGCAGATATCAGGGGATGGAATGTGTTCGTCGATCGACTTGCAGTATGCCTGACACTTTTTCCGGTCAATTCCGGATGCGGAAATCGCGTGACCGGGACAGGAATCGATCATTTCCTGAGAGCAGGAGACATTGCGGGCGCCTTCATAGCAGCAGGCGGTCATCATGTTCTGATAGATTTCCTCCAGTTTATCACTGCTGATCGTTTCACAGTCATCCGCATAGAAACCATCGGTAATGATGGAACCCAGTCTACCGGCATAACCGTTTTTCGTATGGAAAGAACCGGCAGGACCGAATTCTCCCATATCGGCAACGTATGCTGCCATCTTGTGAGACCATTCTTCATGACAGACATCTTCATCCCAGTCTACCGGCGTATTCGTACAGGAGGATAGCCTGCCAACTGTATCCAGCGTTTCGCGGATGACACCGTTCAGGCGCATGGACAGCCACATGGATTCGGTAAATGCGCGATTCCATGCTTCGGTCGGCGTATCTGCCGCCTCGTTGCCTTCTGCGACAGCAGGCGCATATGGAACGAAATGCAGTACGACGGTGTTGCCTGGTCGGTAAATGCTCTTTGGATGATTTGACAGTCTGCGGGAAAACATCATATCAAAAAGTGGGCTTTTGGCATTGGCATATCCGATGATCGGTTCTCCGAATTTTGTAACGATATCATCCCGTTTTTCAAATTCTTCAATTGCGTTTTTGATGTTTTGTTCTATGGCAGCTTTGATATCTACTCCAACAAACATAATTTTTTCCTCCATTTCTTTTCATGAATCAATCGACTCTGTTGAGCATACGGCCATCCAGCCAGCTTTTCAGATTTTCTGCCAGAATATCGATGACTGCCTGCCGCATTTCTTTCGGCGCCCACGCCATGTGCGGGGTTACGATGCAGTTCTCCAGCCCCAGCAGAGGACAGTCGGGTTCCGGCGGTTCCGTATAAAGCACGTCAACTGCCGCGCCTCCGATAAATCCTGCACGGATCGCATCGGCCAGCGCCCGTTCATCAATCAGACCGCCGCGTGCAGTATTGATGAGGATGGCGCCCGGCTTCATGTTCACCAGAAATTGCGTATTGACCATCTTCTCGTTCTCTTCTGTCAGCGGACAGTGCAGGGATACGAAATCCGATTTCATCGCGCCTTCCGGATCCTGACTGAAAATATGAACCTTCATGCCAAGTGCTCTGGCAATTTCAGCAACTTTTTTGCCGATGGCACCGTATCCGATGATTCCCAAAGATTTTCCGGACAGCAGCATCACCGGTTTTTTCCAATAGCAGAAATACTTGCTGCTGCACCATTGTCCATCCTGCACGGATTCGTTGTGCAGACCGACATGATTGGAAATCTCCAGCATCAGCGCAATGGTATGCTGCGCAACCGCATCCGTTGAATAGGCTGGAATATTGGTGACGGCAATTCCCAGATCGGCAGCAGCTTTTACGTCGATGTTATTATAGCCTGTTGCAGTTGAGCCGATGTATCTTAGGTTTGGACACTGTTCCATCAGTTCCCGCGTGATCTTGCATTTACTGGTCATGAGAATTTCTGCATTGCCAAGACGAGACAGCGCTTTGTCCGGTGGCGTTGCATCAAATACAGTCAGTCTGTTACATAAAGCATCTATCTTGTCCCAGCTTAAATCACCGGGGTTGATCGTATAACCATCAAAAATGACGATATCCATTTCTATACCTCCATTCCCATAAAAATTACATGAAACATTTTACACTATAAATTGTGGAAAGTCCAGCAGGCATTGCGTCCGGCGAACAGAAGGAGGGGAGAGGCGGAATTTATGCTGAAAATGGCAGCGAGCCTTGCGAGCGCGCGGATTTTATCGTATACTATACGGATAATAAACGAAATATAATTTAGAAGATAGTTGAGGGAATATCAATGGATAAGATGATTGTTGCAGCAACGCAGAATCAGCATAAGATCAGGGAAATCGAAGCAATTACACAGGAGTTTGGAATGAAGATCATTTCCAGAGACGAGGCCGGTGTGCCGAAGGTGGAGATCGTCGAAGACGGAAAGACCTTTGAAGATAATTCCTATAAGAAAGCATATGAGATCATGAAGCTCTGCGGAAAGATTACGATCGCAGATGATTCGGGTCTGGTGGTAGATTGTCTTGACGGTGCGCCGGGTGTGTATTCTGCCCGATTTGCAGGAGAAGACGGCGACGATAAGGCGAATAACGAAAAACTCATTCGTTTGATCAAGGATGTTCCTTATGAAAAGCGCACGGCACGTTTCGTTTCCGTGATTACAATGGTGTTTCCGAATGGCGAGACGATCGTCGCCAGAGGCGAGGTAGAGGGTCATCTGGTTCTGGAGGAACAGGGAGCGAACGGATTTGGATATGACCCGTTATTTGTACCGGTTGGATATCAGGAGACATTTGGTATCATTGATCCGGAGATCAAAAACAGGATCAGTCACAGAGCCAATGCCTTGATGAAATTGAAGGAAAAGCTGCAGGAAAGAGAGGCGTAGGAATACGTGGATAAACTGAAAGAACGTTTCAAAAAAATGTTCCTATTGGGATTCAAACAGTTTCAGGATCCGTATTATCAGGGGTTTGCGGCGCAGATCGCATTTTACCTGTTGCTTTCTATTGTCCCGGTTTTCCTGCTCGTTGTGCAGATACTCGGTGTTTTCGGAATCGATATGACCAGCGTGCTGCATCTGATCGAGGAGTACACCGGGAAAGAAATCTCTTCGATGCTGAATAATCTGTTCGAGTTCTCTTCTCTTGGATTCGGAAATATCATCTATGTCGTGATCGCATTGTGGGCAGGTTCCCGCGCATCCTTTGCGATCATGCGGATCACGAATTACATGATGACGGACGGACAGAGTACCGGGCGCAATTACTTTTTGGAGCGAATTCGGGCGATCAAGACCATGGCGATCACCATATTGACAATCGCCTTTTCGCTGATCATATTGCTTTACGGAAAGTTTATCTTAACGGTATTCATCAGCATTTTGGGTCTGGAGCATCCGGAGCGGTTTGTAGACAGTGCGTGGCTGTGGCTGCGATGGGTGATTGGCTTTGGGCTGTATTTTTTGATGGTCAGTTACAATTACTATATCCTTCCGACACAGCGGGTGCCATATCGCAAGGTAATTCCGGGGAGTATCTTCGCATCGGTTGGGATGTTGCTGGTATCGATGCTGTATTCGGTTTATGCAACGTCTTTGGCAAATTACGACCTGCTTTACGGAGCGCTTTCCTCGGTTGTGGCGATTTTGTTCTGGTTCTTTTTCCTGGCGTGGGTCATGTGCCTTGGCGTGCTGTGCAATAAGGTCTGGGATGAAACCAGAGGTTCTTTTAGCAAGAGAACTCCTCCGGAGCATTTGACAAGAAACAGGTAGGATGATTGGAAAGGAGCATAACGGCAGCGATGGAATATATGGAGCAGCAGACGATACAAACATTGCGGGATCTGGAAATCGGAAAAACGGCAACCGTGCATGCGGTCGGCGGGGAAGGTGCACTACGGCAGCATTTTCTGGATATGGGGCTGATTCCGGAAGTGGAAGTAACCATGGTAAAATATGCACCGATGGGCGATCCGGTGGAAGTGCGACTGCATGGATATGAATTGACATTACGACTTGCTGATGCGGAGAAGATCCTCATCAGCAATATTCATGATACGAAGGAAACGGATTCAGTGGTGCAGCCCAAAAAACCGATCGAACATCCGGGACTTGGAGAAGGCGGAAGATACCATGTGAAAGCGGATGAGCATCCGCTGCCGGAGGGGGAACTGCTGACTTTTGCGCTGGCAGGAAATCAGAACTGCGGAAAGACGACGCTGTTCAATCAGCTGACAGGCGCCAGCCAGCACGTAGGAAATTTTCCGGGTGTTACGGTGGATCGGAAAGACGGTGTTATCAGAGGGCATAGCAATACCCTGGTAACAGATCTGCCGGGCATTTATTCGATGTCTCCCTACAGCAGCGAAGAAATTGTAACCAGACAGTTTCTGCTGGAAGATAAGCCCAAAGGAATCATCAATATCGTAGATGCTACCAATATTGAACGGAACATGTATCTGACGATGCAGTTGATGGAGCTGAATGTTCCGATGGTGCTGGCACTGAACATGATGGATGAAGTCTGGGCGAACGGCGGCTCAATCCTGGTCAATGAAATGGAAGAAATGCTGGGAATTCCGGTCATTCCCATTTCAGCAGCGAAGAATGAAGGCATTGGAGAGCTGATTGATCACGCCCTGCATGTTGCAGCGTATCAGGAGCGGCCCGGCCGCATGGATTTTTGCGATGCAGATGATAAGGACGGAGCAGTGCATCGCTGTCTGCATGGGATTATGCATCTGATCGAGGATCATGCGAAGAGGGTTGGAATTCCGGCTCGGTTTGCTGCCTGTAAGCTGGCAGAAGGGGATGATCTGATTCTGGAACAGTTGGGGCTGAGTCAGAATGAAACGGAAATGCTGGAGCATATCGTTCTGCAGATGGAAGAAGAACGCGGCCTGGATCGGGCAGCTGCCATTGCCGATATGCGGTTTAGCTTTATTGAAAAGGTCTGTTCGGCAACCGTCGTGAAACCGCAGGAAAGTAAGGGCCATGCCAGAAGTGCGCGGATTGACAGATTTTTGACCGGAAAATTTACAGCAATACCGGCATTTATCGGAATCATGGCGGTTGTATTCTGGCTGACCTTCAATGTGATCGGTGCCCTGCTATCGGAGTGGCTGGAATTTGGCATCGGCTGGATAACGGAGCTGGCAGACGGTGTGCTGACGGCAGGGCATGCCAATTCCGTAGTACATTCGCTGATCATCGACGGTGTATTTAATGGCGTCGGGAGTGTGCTCAGCTTTTTACCGACGATTGTCACCCTGTTTTTCTTTTTATCCTTGCTGGAAGACAGCGGCTATATGGCGCGGGTTGCGTTTGTGATGGATAAACTGCTGCGAAAGATCGGGCTTTCCGGCAGAAGTATCGTGCCGATGCTGATCGGCTTCGGATGTACAGTGCCGGGTGTAATGGCGAGCAGGACACTGCCGTCAGAGCGGGATCGTAAAATGACGATTTTATTGACGCCGTTTATGAGCTGTTCGGCGAAGCTGCCGATCTATGCCTTCTTTACAGCGGCTTTCTTCCCAAGAAACGGAGCGTTGGTGATGATCGGGCTGTATTTTGCAGGGATTATCGTGGGTATCCTGACGGCGCTGGCGCTGCGCCGAACGCTGTTTCGGGGAGAGCCGGTTCCGTTTGTCATGGAACTGCCGAATTACAGAATGCCGGGTGCCCGCAATGTCGGACAGCTGCTCTGGGAAAAATCAAAAGATTTCATGCAGCGGGCATTTACGGTGATTTTCATTGCAACGATCGTGATTTGGTTCTTGCAGACTTTTGATATACATATGAATGTGGTGGAGGATTCACAGCACAGCCTGCTGGCAATGGTATCCGGTGTGATCGCACCGGTCTTTGCGCCGCTGGGAATTGGAGACTGGAGGATTTCCACCGCCTTGATTACAGGCATCATGGCAAAGGAAAGCGTGGTTTCCACGCTCTCCGTACTGTTTGGTTCCACAGCGAGCCTGATGGCGGTGCTTACGCCGCTGAATGCGCTGACATTGCTGGTGTTCTGCCTGCTCTATACGCCTTGTATTGCGGCAGTCGCTTCGATACGCAGGGAATTGGGAACGAAATGGTGTCTGGCGGTCGCAGTCGGTCAATGCGCCGTCGCATGGGCAGTTGCGTTTGTGGTTGCAGGCATTGGTATGATAATGGGATTTTAAAAAGGAATCGTGCAAATGAACGAAAGTCGGAAAAAGCGGATTTTAAAACGCATTGTATGTACGCTCGCCTGTCTGGCAGTTCTGGCAGCCGTCTGTTACAGCGCTGTGGGAATTTATGTTTACAATGCCTCGGTTCATGCGGTCAATCAGGAACGCCGCGCGTTACAGTGCAAAAAAGATGCGCTGGAAAAACGGGGATTTGATGTAGATGCCTTTGAAACACAATATCACAAACAGGTTGTTGAAATTCCATCGTCGTTTGGCGATTATGAAATTCCGGCGAATTATCTGAGTCCGGATGGCTCCTGGACTGGAAAGACGGTGATTCTGGCTCATGGGCTGAATGGAAACCGTTTGACCGGTTATCCGGTAGCAGCGATGTTTTTGAAGCACGGCTACCACGTGCTGACCTATGATCAGAGAGCTTCCGGTGAAAATGAGGCGGAATATATGACCTGCGGCTATTGGGAAAGCAGAGATTTTGCAGACTGTGTAACATATGTCCGCAGCCGGGCCGGTGAAGATCAGCAGATCGGAGCCTGGGGTTCTTCGATTGGCGGAGCGACAATCGGATTTTATCTGGGCACGGGGGAAGCACAAAAGCAGCTCAGTTTTGCAATTCTGGACTGTCCGGTCAGCAATATGGCGGAAATCATCGATTGCTTCCTGACCAGAAAAGCGGACTGGATTCCGGCAAAGCTGCGCCTTTCGGCAGGCAGTGCGATTACGAAGCTGCGCCTGGGCTACGATTATGCAGATGGTGATGTCTGTGATAATATCGCGGGTACAAGCGTACCGGTGCTGATCTTCCATACGAAACAGGATCGTGTGACACCGTACCATATGGGATCGGATCTGTATCAGGCCATGCAGAACAACCGCAAAAAGAAAATTTCCGTCGAGGACAGCGGACATACTGATATTTATCTTGATCACCCGAAGTTTTACGAACAGGAAATGTTTGAGTTCATTGAGCAATGAGATTGCCATGCATTTTTGGCAGTACGCTGATCGATATTTTGGCAGTTACAATTTATATAGGAAAAAGAAAAACAGCACCATGCGCTTTTGCACATGATGCTGTTGTTTTTTCGTACTGTTGTATCTACAGAACTCTGACTCTGATGATGCCTTCGCCTGCGATTGCAGAAGCATCGATATCGCCGGAGGTTTCCGCCAGTGTGTAGGCGTAGTCACCTCTCGTTTTATTGACAACGTCTCCGTCTACCAGCGCGGCAACCTTTTCCAGTGCGCCGGCATCTGCTTTGGAGATGACCGCAACTCTGGTGCCCTTCTTCGGTCCTAGCGTGCATGCCGGCATATTGACAGAATTTACAATATTGCCGTTTTCCAGATAATCCATCAGTTCGTTGGCAGCCATCACTGCGCAGTTGTCTTCTGCTTCTGCGGAAGAAGCACCCAGATGCGGTGTTGCGATAACGCCTTCCTTGCCGATGACCGTATCATTCGGAAAGTCTGTGACATACTTTCTTACCTTGCCTGCTTCCAGCGCAGCCAGCATGTCAGCATCGTTTACCAGTTTGTCTCTGGCGAAGTTCAGGAATACAACACCATCCTTCATCTGTGCAATAGCAGCAGCATCGATCATGCCTTTGGTGTCATCCATAACCGGAACATGGATGGATATGTAGTCACATCTTGGGTACAGATCCTTCAGCGCGTCTACGATTTCGATGGTATTGGAGAGGGAATGTGCCGCCTTTACAGAGAGGAACGGATCATATCCGATGACATCCATACCCAGTGTTTCGGCAGCATTTGCCACCAGAACGCCGATAGCACCCAGACCGATCACACCCAGCGTCTTTCCCTGGATTTCCGTTCCTGCGAACTGGCCTTTTCCTTTTTCAACTGCCTTGCCTACGCCTTCTGTGCCAACCAGTGTGCCTGCCCATGCCAGACCTGCCGGCACATTTCTGGCAGCCATCAGCATGCCGGAGAGACATAACTCTTTTACGGCATTTGCATTTGCACCGGGAGCATTGAAGACTACGATGCCCTGTGCAGCGCACTTGTCCAGCGGAATATTGTTGACACCGGCACCGGCACGGCCGACTGCCAGCAGATTTTCGGAAAGTTCCATTTCGTGCATGTCATAGCTTCTCAGGATGATTCCATTGGCTTCCTGCACATCTTCTACAACCGTGTATTCATCGGTGAGACGAGCCAGGCCTACCGGTGAAATTTTGTTTAATGTTCCAATTTTGTACATCTTTCTCACCTCTTATGTCATATTGTGAAATATCTATCATTAACGCTAAGTATACCACTTTACGTTAGCAGGGTAAAGTGGTATAATAAAATCTATTCTAAGGTTTTTGACAGGATATTAGGAACCTGAGCGATAAATCATCAACAAAAAAGGGAGGATAACAAATGAAATACCTGATTCTGGTTCCGGATGGAGCAGGAGACGACAAGATTGAGGCGCTGAGCGGCAAGACACCGCTTGAGGTCGCTGACATTCAGAATATCAATGAACTGGCGCACAGAGGCGTAGTCGGCATGGTGAAGACCATACCGCCGGGGGTTGCTCCGGGCAGCGATGCGGCAAATCTTTCGGTTATGGGCTATGATCCGGCTGTTTATTTGACAGGAAGATCCCCGCTGGAAGCTGCCAGCATCGGCATCGACATGTCAGATACCGATGTAGCTTTTCGAACGAATATCATTACGCTGACCGGCGAGGGCGCATATGAAGATCTGATCATCACGGATCACAGCTCCGGCGACATCACTACGGAAGAGGCTGATCAGCTGATTCAGGCGGTCAATGAAGCCTTTGCGGATGAGAAGATACACTTCTATACAGGGGTCAGCTATCGGCATTGCATGATCGTGCACGATGGCTCTACGGAATATGAATTGACACCGCCGCACGATGTGCTGACGCAGAGAGTCGGCGACCATCTCCCGCAGGGAGAAGGCAGTGAATTCATCACAGAAATGATGAAAAAGAGCTATGAGATTCTCAAGGATCATCCGGTTAACCAGGCGCGAATCGCCAGAGGCCTGAATCCGGCGAACACGCTGTGGATCTGGGGACAGGGCAGAAAGCCGAGTCTTTCTTCGTTCTATGATAAATATGGAATCAAGGGAACTGCAATTTCGGCGGTAGACCTGATCAAAGGCATCGCCATCTGCGCAGGTCTGAATTCCGTTGATGTAGAAGGTGCAACAGGGACGCTGCATACGAATTTCGATGGTAAGGCACAGGCGGCGATTCGAGAATTCCGTAAGGGTATGGATTTCGTTTATATGCATCTGGAAGGTCCGGATGAATGCTCGCACCAGGGAGATCAGGACGGAAAAATTGCCTGCCTGGAGAGCATCGATCAGAAAGTGCTCAAACCGATCGTAGATGCTCTGCGGGAGGATGGAGAAGATTTCAGAATACTGATTGTACCGGATCACAGAACACCATTGGCAATCAGAACGCATTCGGCGACACCGGTTCCGTTTGTCGTATATGACAGCAGAAAAGAAGAAGCGTATGATGCAGCAAAGTGCTTCTGTGAAAAATCGGGTGAGGAAGGAATGTATTTTAACAGTGGTTTTGAACTTGCAGACTATTTCTTTGAAAAAGAAGCGAACTAAGAAGCAGAGATTTACGAGATTTTTAACGGCTATCGCAGTTGCGGCGCTGATCCTGACAGGAACAGTGCCGTCTTTTGCTGATGTGGAGCAGAAGGCAGGGAACAACGCTGCAGATGCGAATTCAGATCTGGTAGAGTCCGCGGCTGTCAATTGGGAAGATGCGCCGGCTATTGATGGAACCTCGGCGATTCTGATCGATGCTGGCAGCGGAGATATTCTTTATGAAAAAAACGCTTATGAGCGCAGAGATCCCGCCAGCATTACCAAGATTCTCAACTGTCTGGTGGTGCTGGAGACGATGGATCTGGATCAGGAGGTAACGATTCCGTATCAGCCGGAGGATTTGGGTCATACCATGGGGCTGAAAAAGGGCGAGGTGCTGACCATCGAACAGCTGGTCTATGCGATGATGCTGTATTCCGCGAACGATGCTGCTGAAGCGCTGGCAATACTGACCGGCGGTTCTGTTGAAAACTTCTGTGAAATGATGAATGAACGCGCGGAAAAATGCGGCGCTGAGAATACCAATTATACGAATCCCAATGGGCTGAATACCTGGGGGCAGGACCAGCATCGCACGACAGCTTATGATCTGGCGATGATTTCCAGAGAGGCCATGAAGAATGCGACGTTCCGCAAGATCGTTTCTGCCAAGAAGTATGTCATTCCGGCTACAAACAAATCGAAAGAGCGCGTGATTCGGAGCACGAATCTCTGTCTGTATTCTCAGATACCGGCAGCCTTTGAAGGTGTAAAACAGACTTTCCAATACGAGGGGATGACCGGTATTAAGACCGGATATACCGGCACTTCCGGTTATTGTTTCTGTGGCTCTGCAAAACGCGGGGATACCGAGCTGATTGCAGTCAGTCTTAATTCGGAAGAGTACGGGCGCTATACGGATGTTATGAAATTGCTGGATTACGGATACTCCAAATATCATACCTGTGTGGCTGCCAGAGAAAAGGAACCGGTGGGAGAAGCCAAGGTAAAGCGCGGTGCCAAGAGCAGGGTTAAACTGGGCATTGCCGAGGATATGGATATCACGCTGAACAAATCCGTAGAAACCGACAGCATTGTTACGGAAATTGATCTGAACGAAAAGAAGGTTACAGCACCGGTTGTCAAAGGTGAGGTGCTGGGTACGCTGACTGCATATAATGAAGACGGGCAGCCGCTGGCGCGGACGGAGGTTTTCGCTGCGGAGAACATTGAAAAGGGCGGAGTTCTTTCCTACATAGGCATTGCCGATGAACATGTTCCGCTTTTTATCATTACGGTGATTTTGATTCTGGCAATCCTGATCATTCTGCGGGTACTGCTCAGAAGGAGAAAATGGAAAAAGCGCAGACGTCAGCGTGCACAGATCCAGCGCAATGCCAGACGAAAAGAGTGGGAGCGGGAAAAGAATCCGTTTGATCGAGAGTAATTATGTTTGATATCAAAGAAAATTTAAAAAATCTTCCGGATAAACCGGGAGTTTATATGCACAAAGATCGCCTTGGCAACATCATCTATGTTGGCAAGGCGATCTCTTTACGAAATCGGGTGCGGCAGTATTTTCAGTCTTCCAGAAATATGCCGCCAAAGGTGCGGAGCATGGTTGCCAATATTGCGGAATTTGAATATATTACCGTAGGCAGTGAAATGGAGGCACTGATTTTAGAATGCAATCTGATCAAGAAGCACAGACCGAAGTACAATGTGCTGCTGCGGGACGATAAAACTTATCCGTATATTAAGATTACCAATGAGGACTATCCGCGTGTGATCAAGACGCGGATCATAAAAAAAGATGGCGGGAAGTATTATGGACCTTACAGCGACGTTGGGGCAGTCAATAAGATCGTGGATCTGCTCAATGGCAGCTTTGCGCTGAAACGCTGTTCTGCGGTAGCCTTTCCCGCGGGATTTCGGCCGTGTCTCAATTATCATATCAATCAATGCCGGGGAATCTGCAACGGTGACGTCAACCGCAAAGCGTATGCAGAGGCCATTGAAGGCGCAAGAGAATTTCTGAACGGAAAAAACAAGAAGATTATCGCCAGGCTGCAGTCGCAGATGATGGCGGCTTCGGAGAATCTCAATTTTGAAGAGGCAGCGGTTTTTCGCGATTATATTGAAGCGGCAAAGGCTTTATCGGCAACGCAGCGTGTGGTGATGCATCAGGACACCGATGTGGATCTGGTAATTCCGGCGAAGGGAAAAGAAGAGATCCATATGGTAATTTTCTTCGTGCGGGAGGGAAAGCTCATCGGCCGCGAGACGTATGAGATGGATTTTTCCGGGGATGAAGAAGATAACAAAGAACTGATTTCAACATTTCTCAATCAGCATTACAGCAGACTGCCGAATTTTCCGAAGGAAATTCTGGTGACGGAGCTTCCGGAGGACAGTCAGGCGCTGCAGGCGTATTTGACAGAGCTGGCAGGCCATCAGGTCAGAGTGAACTGTCCGCAGAAAGGGGAAAAGAAGGCTTTGGTGGATATGGCTTTCCGCGATGTTGTGGAAATGGTAAAGACCATCGATGAGCGGGCTGCCGTTGCGCGGGAACGAAAGCAGACGCTGGGAAAAGAGATTTTCGACATTTTGCAGGAAATGGGCGCTCTGCAGGGGGAATACCGGGGACAGGAATTCCGCGTCGAAGCTTATGATATTTCCAATACCAACGGAGTCGATACGGTCGGCGCAATGGTAGTCTTTGAGGGGTTGAAACCGGATAAAAAGAGCTATCGAAAATTTAAGGTCAGAAGTATTCAGGGGCAGGACGATTACGGTTCTATGAAAGAAGTGCTGTCCCGACGTTTTAAACGGGTTTACCAGGGGGACGCATCGTTCACGCAGCTTCCGGATCTGATTTTTATGGACGGCGGCAAGGGACACGTGTCAACGGCACTGGAGGTGATAGATGCCACCGGGTTTGAAATTCCTGTGATCGGTATGGTCAAGGACGACAAGCATCGAACCCGTGCTCTGATCTATCGCAAAGCAGGCAGCACGGATTACGAGGAGATTCCGCTGAAGGGAAAAACGCTGCTGTTCAAGTATATCGGCAGAGTGCAGGAAGAGGTGCATCGCTTTGCGATCGAGTATCATCGCAAGGTGCGCAACAAGCATGCGTCAGGATCTGTACTGGATGAAATTGAGGGAATCGGTCCTGTGCGCAGACGCGCCTTGCTGGAGCATTTTAAAAGTGTCGAAGCGATACGGCAGGCGGATGTTGAACAGCTGGAAAAAGCGCCGGAAATGAATCGTCGGGCAGCGGAAAGTGTCTGGCATTACTTCCATGCAGACAATTTTTCGTCCAATTGAAATAATCCGGTTGCGAAAAAGAAAACATAATGTTATAGTAATGCTGTTGGAGTAAATTTATAAAGTTTATGGAGGATCGAAATGGCTGAGAACAAGGAATTGTACGGATATGAAGAAGAGGATATTCTGACATTGGAGTTTGATGATGGTGAAGAAGAAGAGTGCGGTATTCTGGGTGTATTTGAAGCCCTGGGCAAGGAATATATCGCCTTGAATCCTCTGGGGACAGAAGACGTATATCTTTACGGATACAAGGAATTTGATGAAGATTACGAACTCATCGACATCACGGATGAAGATGAATTCAATAAGGTCGTGGCAGAGTTTGAAAAACTGGCAGTAGAAGAAGCATAAATTCCGCATGGAGTCAAAGTGGATAATAGCGCCGGGGCAACCCCCGGCGCTATTATATTGTCTGCAATTATGCGAAAGCCGATCATCGTATTTTGTAGCCTGTACGGAGCGCGGTGGCGTGCGGGCATGAAATTCACGGAATCTTCATAAATAAAGATGGAATCTTCTGTGAAAATACGATAAAATTAATACGATTGAATTTTTATCAAATTTGGAGGAGCATATGAAGCAATATGATATTATCATCGTAGGGGCAGGCGCCAGCGGTGTATTCATGTCCTATGAACTGGTGAAGCGAAACGCGGATGCGAAGGTTCTTATGATCGATAAGGGTGCCCCTTTGGAAAGCAGGCAATGTCCGATTAAAAAGGGTGCAGCGGGCTGTCTTAAGTGCAGTCCATGCCATATCATGAACGGCTATGGCGGTGCAGGAACACTTTCGGATGGGAAATACAATATTACGACGCAGTTTGGCGGTGATCTGCACAATTATGTGGGAGCCGAGCAGGCGATGGAATTGATGGAATATGTAGATGCGGTACTTTGCAGTATGGGCGGTGCCGATGCCAAGCTGTATTCAACGGCAAGCTCTGAGCTGAAAACGATCGCACTGCGTAATGACCTGCATTTGCTGGAGGCAAAGGTGCGTCATCTGGGAACGGATCGCAACGTAAAAATTCTCGGCAGAATGTTTGAATACTGTCAGGATAAAATTGAAATGGTGTTCCATACTACTATTGAGGATGTTGTGGTGGAAGAGGACGGCAGTTTTACGGTGAAGACGCGCGGCGGTGAGGTCTATCGCTGTCGCGATCTGGTGCTGGCAACGGGACGTTCCGGCTCCAAATGGATCGGCAGTATTTGTGATAAACTGGGCATCGGACAGAAGCGAAATCGTGTTGATATCGGTGTCAGAGTGGAGCTTCCGGCAGAAGTTTTCAAGCATATCACGGATGATGTTTATGAGAGTAAGATTGTCTATAAGACGGATAAATACAACGATATGGTGCGGACGTTCTGTATGAATCCGTACGGAGAAGTTGTTGCCGAAAATACAAATGGGATCGTAACGGTGAATGGACACAGCTATGCAGATCCGAAGCTGCGGACCGAAAATACGAATTTCGCACTTCTGGTTTCCAATCAGTTTACGGAGCCGTTTAAAGACAGCAATGAATATGGAGAATCCATTGCAAGGCTCTCCAATATGCTGGGAGGCGGTGTCCTGATGCAGCGGTTCGGTGATCTGGTGAAAGGCAGACGCAGCAGTGTACGCAGAATGGAAAAATGTTTTACAAGACCGACGCTGCAGGCAACGCCGGGTGATTTGAGTCTGGTGATTCCGAAGCGTCAGCTGGATAACATCATCGAGATGATCTATGCGCTGGATAAGATTGCACCGGGAACGGCAAATGAAGATACGCTGCTCTACGGTGTAGAGGTAAAATTTTATAATTCAAAAGTTGACGTTGATGAGAATCTGCAGACAAGAGTTCCGGGGCTTTATGCACTGGGTGACGGCTCGGGTGTGACACATTCTCTGTCGCAGGCATCTGCCAGCGGCGTATATGTGGCAAGAATTTTAGCAGAAAAATACAAGTAGTAAAGGAAGGAAGAAAACATGTCCAAGATGACAGAAAGAGCTTTGGAAAAGCATGCCGCAGGATATAACTGTGCACAGGCTGTTGCATGTGTGTTCTGCGAACAGTTGGGAAGAGATGAGAAAGAAGTATTTGAAATGATGGAAGCTTTTGGCTTCGGCATGGGAACGATGGGAACCTGCGGAGCGGTATCTGCGATGGCAGCTGTAGTGGGCATGAAAGAATCCGACGGAAATCTGGAGAAGCCAAAGACGAAAAAGACCTCCTATCAGGCGATGAAGAAGCTAACCAATCAGTTTCTGGAAAAGAACCGCTCTGTAGTCTGTAAGGAAATCAAGGGCGTAGAGACGGGAGAAGTGCTGCGAAGCTGTCCTGGCTGCATTCAGGATGCAGTGGAGCTTTTAGAAGCGTATCTGTCAGAGGAATAAGGAGGTCGTCGATTGAACAGCAAAAAATATAAAGACACGTTTTACCGCATGCGATATATCAACGACCTGCGTGATATGGTGCATTCCAGCGCCGAGATGTTTGCGGAAGACCCGGCATTTCTGGTCAAGGATGCTCCGGGAACTCCCTATCGTCCGATTTGCTACCGACAGTTTGCAGCAGATGTGGATGCGCTGGGCACGAGGCTGATTTCTCTCGGTCTGAAGGATCAGAAGGTTGCGCTGATCGGGGAGAACAGTTATCCATGGGTTGTGACGTATCTGGCGACAGCCAATGGTACGGGTATTATCGTGCCGCTGGATAAGGATCTGCCGGAACAGGAGATCCAGAATCTGATCCGGCGTGCAGAAGTAGGGGCAATCGTATTTTCTGCAAAGATGCAGAAGAAGGTTCTCACTGCGCTGGATGGAATTGAGCCGGCGCCGGTTAAGATCTGCATCGGCAAAGGCGATGCAGATAGCGATATTCTCTCTTTGGAATCGCTGATGCAGGAAGGGGAAGAACTGCTGCATGCGGGAAATCGCGACTTTTTGGATGCGGTCATCGACCGGGAGGCGATGTGCGCATTGCTTTTTACGTCGGGAACAACCGGACAGTCCAAAGGTGTCATGCTGTCACATAAAAATATATCCGCCAATGTCTACAACATGTCCAAGTACGTGAAGATCAGACGACCGGGAGGCGGGCTTTCCGTACTGCCGATGCATCATACCTATGAACTGACATGTCATGTGTTTACGGGAATTTATCAGGGCATGTTTATTGCAATTTGCGAGGGTCTGCGTTATATTCAGCAGAACCTGAAAGAATCAAAGGCGACGGTTATGCTGGGTGTGCCTGCTGTCTTTGAAGCGATGCATAAAAAGGTCTGGAAGCAGGCGGAGACGACAGGGGCAGCACCGAAAATGCGTGCCATGATGAAGCTGTCTCAAAAGGCAAAATTGTACAACAAACCGGCAGTAATCAAGTCAATTTTCTCGAAGATACATACCAGTCTGGGAGGAAATCTGGCGCTGTTTATTTCCGGCGGGGCTGCGATTAACCCGCAGGTCATCCGGGATTATGAAGCATTGGGAATCCCGATGATCCAGGGCTATGGCATGACGGAATGTGCGCCGATCATTGCGGTAAACAGAGATTATTACAGCAAGGCGGATTCCGTAGGGCCGGCAATGCCGGGCACACAGATTAAGATTATAGATCCGGATGAAGACGGTGTCGGCGAGATCATCTGCAGAGGTCCGTCGGTCATGATCGGTTATTATAATAATCCGGAAGCTACCGCGGAAGTCCTAAAAGACGGATGGCTCTATACCGGCGATTATGGGCGGCTGGATGAGGAAGGATTTTTGTATATCTGCGGCAGAAAGAAGAATGTGATCGTTACCAAGAACGGCAAGAACATCTTTCCGGAAGAAATCGAGGAACTGCTGCTGGAACAGCCGGTCATCGAGGAGGTTGTTGTCTATGGAAGCAGCGATAAGACGAGCGGTGATGTGATTGTAAAGGCGGCGATTTATCCGAATCTGGGAGAAATCAAGGCGGCGCTGGGCGAAGCATTTACAGAAGCAGCGCTGGAAAATATCCTCAAGGAAGCGGTAGAGGAAATCAATGATAAAATGCCGGCATATAAGCGTGTAAAGAGAATTAAAATCCGCGAAACGGAATTTGAAAAAACAACAACGCATAAGATCAAGAGAATCAGCTCCGCAGCTCTTGATGAAGAAGACTAGCAGAAAAGAGCGGATATTCCATAAGAGGAGAACAGGATGATACCACACAATAAATATCCGAAGCTCATCATCGATTTGAACAAGCTTCGGCACAATATCGAAAAGGTGCAGAATCTCTGTCAGCGTAAGGGCATTGAGCTGGCCGGCGTCATCAAGGGCTGCACCGGACTGCTTCCATGCGTGGAACAGTTTGAACAGGCGGGCTGCAGATTCATTGCGTCTTCCAGACTGGAACAGCTGGCGCCGCTGAAAGAAAATGGGATTCAGACGGAGCTGATGATGATTCGCATTCCAATGTTCAGTGAAGCGGCGGAAGTGGTTCGGGTTACGGATATCAGCTTGAACAGCGAAGTCAGAGTGCTGCGGGAGCTGAATAAGCAGGCGGGAATTCAGGATAAGCGGCATAAGATCATTTTGATGGCGGATCTGGGTGATCTGCGGGAGGGCTTCTGGGAGAAAGAGGAGCTGATTGAAGCGGCCTTGATGGTAGAACACGATCTGCATAATCTGGAGCTGGCGGGAGTCGGCACCAATCTGGGCTGCTATGGTGCGATTGCCGCAACACCGGAGAAGCTGCAGGAGCTGGTTAATATTGCGGAGGAAGTCGAAGAGAAGATCGGCAGAGAGCTGGAATTCATCTCCGGCGGCGCTACGAGCAGTCTGCCGCGGGTATTGGAAGATAATATGCCGCAAAGAATCAATATGCTGCGGATCGGAGAGGGAATTCTTCTGGCCAGGGATCTGCAGGATCTGTGGGGCTATGATATGAGCTATATGCATCGCGATGCATTCGTGCTGCGGGCAGAGGTGATCGAAGTGCGGGAAAAACCATCCCATCCTGTGGGGACAATCAATGTCGACGCCTTCGGACACAGACCGACCTATGAAGACCGCGGAATCCGCAAACGTGCGCTGATCGC
>Ga0129308_1001976_pt1 | contig 19000 bp, 16 predicted proteins | sample L827metagenome_FD_94440 | JGI IMG/M metagenome (GOLD analysis project Ga0129308, IMG submission 94440) | Ring-tailed lemur group fecal microbial communities from Wisconsin, USA - L827 metagenome | ecosystem: Host-associated > Mammals > Digestive system > Large intestine > Fecal | place: USA... | reverse complement strand
GCGCTGCCCACCAGGTAGGCAAAGGCATCGTTGAACCAGACGGAGGCCATGACGCCGAGGCACAAAATGACGGCGGCATCGTTGGGCATCTCGGTGGAGCACCTGATGGCAACCAGGGCAGAGAGCGTGAAGCCCGTGTACAGGGAACCGAATCCCGTGACGGCGACGTCGGTGATGCGGGCGTGCTGGTCGATGACGTACCAGAAGCCCAAAACCAAAATGAGCAGGAAGATGAGTCCCTCAAGGAGGAACGGGTTCACAAGTGCCACGAGCGGCATGAGCACGGCGAAGAGGATGCCGACGATCTGGTTGGGCACTTTGCCGTCGGAACGCATGAGCCGGAAGAACTCCCAGCAGCACACACCTGCAGTAAGGGCCATCAAAAGTGCGAGCCACCTACCGCCCAAGAAGATAGCAGCAATGTTGAGAGCAACGTAGAACGCACCGCTGAGCGAGCGAACGAGAAGGTTGCGGTTCACAAGAGACGGAACGCTCACGTTTGCAGGCTCGGGGCGCGTACGCTTGCTCTCGGCCACAAGCTGCTCGGGAGAATGCTCGACTTTGGAAGAAAACGTCGAAATGAGGTCGGCCTTGAGGCTCGAGAACATATTCTTGGCGAGCTCAATGACGTTGGGGCGCTGCGGCTTAGGATTCGTCGACATCAACGACACCTCCGAAACGCCTGTGACGGCCCTGGTACTCGACGATGGCGTCAATGAAGTCCCAGCGTGAGAAGTCAGGCCAGAGGACGTCGAGGAACACGAACTCGCTGTAGGCGCACTGCCACAGCAGGTAGTTGGACAGCCTCTTCTCCCCCGAGGTGCGAATGAGAAGCTCAGGGTCGGGAAGCGGGGCCGTCCACAGCTTGGATGCGAAGAGATCCTCATTCACATCGGCAGGGTCGAGCTCGCCTGAAGCCGCAAGCTCGCACAGGGCACGCGTCGCATGCAGCAGCTCCTGGCGGCCGCCGTAGTTGACCGCCACAGCAAGCACCATGCCGGTGTGGCCGGCAGTCTCGGCCAGGCCGCGCTCAAACGTCTCGCGCGTGTCCTGGGGAAGCGCAGCCATGTCGCCCAGATACTGCAGACGCACGTTCTCGCGCTTCAACAGGGGCAGCTCGTCAATGAGCGTCTGGGCAAAAAGCGACATGAGGAGGTCGACCTCCTCCTGAGGTCGCGACCAGTTCTCAGTCGAGAAGGCATAGACCGTCAGCGCCTCGAGACCGAGACGCACGGCAGCGGTGATGTTTTCGCGCAACGCGTCGATGCCCGCAACATGGCCGTGGCCACGCGACAGGCCACGCTGCTGCGCCCAGCGACCGTTGCCGTCCATGATGACGGCCACGTGCCGGGGAAGGCGCCCCGCATCGAGCTGGGACATCTTGCTCGATGCGGGGGCGTCTGCAAAATACTCTTTGAAGGCCTCTAAATCTGGGATCACTTAGACCTCCATGACCTCAATCTCTTTGTCCTTAAGAAGCTTGTCAATCTTGGCGACATGCTCGTCGGTGATCTTCTGGATGGCCGCCTCGCCGCGATGCTGCTCGTCCTCGGAAATCTCGGCGTCCTTGGCGAGCTTGCCATACTGGGCGTTGGCGTCGCGACGGATGTTGCGCACGGACACGCGGGCGTGCTCGGCGATCTCGCGGCACTTCTTGACCGACTCCTTGCGGCCCTCCTCAGAGGGAGCAGGGAAAGGCAGACGGATGACGTTGCCGTCGTTGGCGGGCGTGATGCCGATGTCGGAGGTCATGATGGCCTTCTCGATGGCGCGCAGGCTCGTCTTGTCCCAAGGGGTGATGACGAGCGAGTGGCCGTCAGCAGCCTTGACGGCGGCAATCTGGGTCACGGGGGTGGGAGTGCCGTAGTAATCGATGGTGAGGTCGTTCAGGATGGCCGGGTTGGCGCGGCCGGTACGGACCTTCGTGAACTCGTCGAGCATGGCGTCGATAGCCTTGCCCATCTTCGTGGAGGCCTCGGTGCAAATGGCGTCAGACATGATTAATCCTCCCTGTAAACGACGGTACCAACAGCCTCGCCGCGCAGGGCGGCGTCGATGTTGCCTTCCTTCTCCAGGTTGAAGACAAGGATGGGCATGCTGTTGTCATTGCAGAGCGTGATAGCCGTGGAGTCCATGACGTTGAGCTCGCGGGCGATGACGTCGAGGTACGTGATCTTGTCGAAGCGCACGGCGTCGTCGAACTTCTTGGGGTCCTTGTCGTAGATGCCGTCGACCTTGGTGGCCTTCATGAGGCACTCGGCGTCGATCTCGCAGGCACGCAGGGCAGCCGTGGTGTCGGTGGTGAAGTAGGGGTTGCCGGTGCCGGCGGCGAAGATGACGACGCGGCCCTTCTCGAGGTGACGGATGGCGCGACGACGGATGTAGGTCTCGCACACCTCGCGCATCTCGATGGCGCTCATGACGCGGCACATCTGGCCATTGCGCTCGAACGCGTCCTGCAGGGCGAGGGCGTTCATGGCAGTGGCGAGCATGCCGATGTAGTCGGCCTGGGCGCGATCCATGCCCTTGGCGGAGCCGGCAAGACCGCGGAAGATGTTGCCGCCGCCAACGGTGATCGCAACCTGAACGCCCTGACGGACGATGTCGGTGACCTCGCGGGCGATACGCTCGGCAACCTCAGGGTCGATGCCGTAGCCCATATCACCCATCAGGAATTCGCCGGACAGCTTGAGAAGAACACGCTTGTACTTGATTTCGGCCATAACCGCCTCCTTGAACTCGCGGAGCTCGTCAATTTCAGGTGCCATATTAGCAAAAAGGCGTCGGCATACACGCATGCCGACGCCCAAAGCATCAATATGTGAGACTAACTACTCACCGAGAACAAAGATGTCGAAGCCCTTGACGGCGATGGTGTCGCCGGCAGCCTTGGCAACGCTTGCGACATACTGAGAGATGGTGACATCGGGGTTCTTGACGAACTCCTGGTCGACCAGCGTGTTCTCCTTGTAGAACTTCTCGACACGACCCTGAGCCATCTTCTCCTGGATGGCCTCGGGCTTGCCGGAAGCGGCAGCCTGCTCACGGTAGATGGCGAGCTCGTGCTCGACAACCTCGGGGTTCATGTCCTCGCGCACAGCGCAGAGAGGCTTCGTGGCAGCGACCTGCATGGCAACGTCGTGAGCCAGCGTCTTGAACTCGTCGTTCTGAGCGGTGGCGGCGTTGCCAAGCTCGAACTCGACGAGGACGCCGATCTTGCCGCCCATGTGGATGTAGGAGGCAACGGCGCCGTTCTCGACAACGCGACGGGCGAAACGGGTGAGGGTCATGTTCTCGCCCATGGTGGCAATGCCGTTGGCGATGATGGCCTCAACGGTCTCACCGTCGACAGTGGCGGCCTTGAGGGCCTCGACATCGACAGCGTCGCTCAGAGCAGCGGCCTCGGCGACCTTGGCAACCATGTTCTTGAACTTGTCGGTGCCGGAGACGAAGTCAGTCTCGCACTTGATCTCGGCGATGGCGGCAGTCTTGCCGTCCTCGCTGACGAAAGCCATGACGGCGCCCTCGTTGGTGGCGCGGCCAGCCTTCTTGAGGGACTTGGCGATGCCACGGGTACGCAGGACGTCGACAGCCTTGTCCATGTCGCCGTCGGCCTCGACGAGGGCCTTCTTGCACTCCATCATCGGGGAGTCGGTCATCTCACGAAGCTGCTTAACAAGAGCCGCGGTAATCTCAGCCATGATCTTCCTTTCGAGATAGTTGCAGTGCTTTCAGATAAGGCAGTGAAACTTAGGCCTGAGCCAAAACCTCGTCGAGGGTCAGGGCCTTCTTCTCCTCAGCTGCGGGAGCGGTCTCCTCGGCGGGAGCAGCCATCTCCTCAGCGGTGATCTCCGTGGTGCCCTTGCCGGCGAGGATGGCGTCGGCCATGATGGAGGTCATGATGGAGATGGAGCGGATGGCGTCGTCGTTGGCGGGGATGCCGTACTCGACAACGTCGGGGTCGGAGTTGGTGTCGATCAGGCCGACAACGGGGATGTGCAGACGGTTGGCCTCGCGGATGGCGATCTCCTCGCGACGGGTGTCGACGACGAAGAGGGCCTTGGGCAGCGTGGTCATATCACGGATGCCGTCGAGGTTGGCCTGCAGCTTGGCGAGCTCCTTGCCCAGGACAGCCTGCTCCTTCTTGGGAAGGGCAGCCATGCGGCCGTCCTCGACCATGGCCTCGAGCTCCTGCATACGGGCAACGCGGGAACGCATGGTCACGAAGTTGGTGAGCATGCCGCCGAGCCAACGGTTGGTGACGTAGGGCTGACCAGCGCGCTTGGCCTCAGTGGCGATGGCCTCCTGAGCCTGCTTCTTGGTGCCGACGAAGAGGATCTCGCCGCCCTTGGCAGCGGTCTCGGCCAGGAAGCTGTAAGCCTTGTCGGCCTCGATGATGGTGCGCTTCAGGTCGAGGATGTAGATGCCGTTGCGCTCGCCGAAGATGTAGGGCTTCATCTTGGGGCACCAACGACGGGTCTGGTGACCGAAGTGAACGCCAGCCTTCAGAAGGGTGTTGATAGTGATCTGAGCCATTTCGAACCTCCATGGTTTGACTTCCGCACGATGTCGACCCCCGAATGCGACCCGACCGTGTGAGCCAGGCACCGGAGCACCGGAGTAGTCGTGCGTGAATGATGAATGCTGCCTTTTGGCAACCCTCTAATAATAACACGGGAATTGCACACACCCCGTGCGTGCGTCAACATAATCTGCATGCGCAGAACTTCCGCACAATTGGGCGATATGCAGAAACGGCCGGCCCGTGGGTCCTAGCGCCCAGAGGGAGCCAGGAACGACAGGAGCCAGCGCGTGAGAACGAGCTCCTTGTCGGGGCTTGACTTGAGCGCCGCGTCGCAATCGGCCGCAGACTCCAGGGCGTGGCGCAGCTCAGGCAAGGTGTACTTGCGCGAAGAAGCCACATGGCTCTTCAGCTGCCAGGCCTGCACGGGGCGGCCACGCAACTCCCCCACCCGCTCGGCGAGCTCGCCTACCCGCCCGCTGCCGTCGAGGACCTTGGCGCACAGAAGCTCGCGCAGGGTCGAGACCGTCTGCAAGAAGAGGCCGTAAAGGTCGCCTGAGGGAATCTGAGCGAAGATCTCCATGGCGGCGCGGGCATCGCGCTTCATGACCTGGTCGGTGAAGTCCCAGGGTTTGAACGGGGCGACGCGGCTGACGTTGGCCTCGACCTGCGCCGCGCCGATGCGCGCCTGCGGAAACATCCCCGCGAGCTTGCGCAGCTCGTTGTCGATGAGCATCGTGGACTCGCCCAGCAGGCTCACGAGCTTCTGCGCCGCCTCGAAGTCGAGGGCCAGGCCATGCGAGCGGCCCATGTCCACGACCTGCGGCACGAGGTCGCGGGCCTTCTTGGGGGCGCAGTCGATGATTGCGCCGGCGCCGAACTTCGCAACCGCCTTGTAGAGGCGGGTGGTCTTGGCAAGCTTGGAGGCGCTCATGAGCAGCACCGTGGTAGGGTTTGGGTTCTCCAGGTAGGAAACGATGGCCTCGGTCACGGGCTTGGGGGCCTTGTCCACATCGTGCAGCACCACGAGGCGCATCTCGGAGGTGAAGGGCAGCACGTCGAGCGAGGAGCGCAGAAGCGCCGGGTCGTCGAGCTTGTCGCCCGCAAAGACCTCGCGGTCGAAGTCGAGGTCGCCGCCGGCCTCCTCGAGGCGCTTGTCCATGCGTTCGAACACGCGGCAGGCCTTGAGCTCGTCGGTGCCTACCGTGACATATGCCGCAAGCAGGGCGGCGGGCTCAGACTTGGCCACAGGACTCCCCTTTTGAAAACGTTACAGTCTAACGTACGCACCGATCGGCCCGCGATGACCCGGGCGGGCATGCCGTGCGCAATGTGCCACAGGCTACCACATCGTCACGCCGCAAACGGCAGCTCCCGAGCACAACTCACCCTTATCGCATCGACCTGCGGGCAAAACGTGACGTCACCGGCCGTTGCGGTGCAGACAAAGCGGGCACCGCCCTCGAGCACCGCGTCGACGCACTCCTGCCGAGGATGGCCGTATGAGTTGTCCTTGCCAGCGCTCGCCACCCCCACATATGCGGAAAGCCCCCGCACCATCTCGGGCGTGGTGGAGACCGCCGAGCCGTGATGACCCACCTTGAGCACGTCGACGTGACCCAGGGAACCGCGGTCGATGAGCGGGGCGACCACCTCGCTCTCGGCGTCGCCCGTAAGCAGGGCCGTCATGGTCGGAGCGCCTGACGCCTGAGACACGTCGCCAGGGTTTCCGGCAGAATCAGCGGCAGTCGAGCTCGCCGGCGCATTTCCCCAGGCAGCAAGCATGACGATGGAGTCGACGTTCTCGTCTCCGGAAACCGGGCCTTCCGGCCACAGAACCGAGAGGGTCAGGTTGCGCGCCCGCAGCGTGTCACCTGCGCAGACCTGCCCCACCTGGGCATGCAGGCCCTCCTGCACCACGCCCACAAGGTCGGAGGACTCTTGCACGAGCTTGTCCCAGACCCCCTGCGCAAAAATCACACGGTCGACGCCCACATGACCCACGAGCTCGGCCAGGCCACCTGCATGGTCGAGGTCGGTGTGGGTGATGACGACCGCATCGAGCTTCCAGACATGTTGGCGGGCGAGGGCGGCGAGCACCGCGTCGTCGGGCCCCGTGTCGACCAAAACGGCAGCCCCGCCCGACTGCAGCAAGATGGCATCACCTTGCCCGATATCGAGCACGACCATCCGCTCCACAGGCCAGACAACAACCACCACGAAGGCGGCTGTGGCAACAGCAGACACCAGGGCAAGCGCCCGCCGGGCCACCCGAGGGCTGGGACTTGGCCACACGGCGTAGGCAAGCGCCGCCGCAACGAGGCCGGCCGTCCAGAGAGGGGCCGCCCCCAACTCGACAACGGGCGCAACCGCCCCCAGGCTTGCCAGGCCATCCGCTGCATGGCAGACGATGCCCGACAGTGCCTGATCAACCCAAAGAACCGCCGCGGCAAGCGGGGGCGCCCACGGGGCGAGCACGCACCACACAAGACCCGCCAGCAGCACGACACTCACCAACGGGACAAACACGACGTTTGCCAGCGGCGACAGCACGGGCACATTGCCAAAGACAGGCAGGGTCATGGGCATCGTCGCCGCCTGCGCCAGCAACGTCAGCGAGAGCGTCTCGACAAGTCCCTGGGGACAGCGTCGCGGCAGGAGCGCCTCCATCCACGATTGCGCGAGGCGGCCGAACATGACAAGCGCGAAAACCGATGCTACCGAGAGTTGGAAGCCCAGGGAGAAGACACATGCCGGGGAGACAAGCACGAGCACAAGCGCGGCCAGGCCGATCGATGCTAGGCCCTGCGACCGCCTGCCCGCCACGGCGGCCAGCAATCCCACGGCCGACATGACGAAAGCACGCAGTGCGGAGAGTTGGAAGCCAGTGAGGCACACATAGAAGGCCAGCAGCGCCACAAGAACCGTCGACCTGACCGAGGGCCTCAACCGTGCGCGCGCCACAAGGGCCGAGGCAAGACTCGCCACCAGGGCAAGGTGCGACCCCGACACCGCGACTAGATGCGAGAGGCCGAGTTTTGAAAACGTATCGGAAACACCGCTCGACGCGACAGCCGCCTGGTCGCCAAACGCAACACCCGCTATAAGAGACGGAGCCTCCTCATCCAGAGGGCCGAGACGAGAGAGCATCTGCGCCCTGAAAGAGCGAACCGCGCCCACGGGACCAGACGCGAACCCCCGCGAGCCAGCGTCAATAGCACGGACTTTAAGCGCGCATCCCTGCAGGTAGAGGCTCGCCTCGTAATCCTGCGTGCGGTCGAGACTCGCGAAGGCGCCACGCAGATCGAGGACCTCCCCCAGATGCGGGAGCTCTTGGGAGCCCTCGGAGTCGAGGCTGAGGCTCACCCACACGTCGAAACTCGACGCGTCCACACCTTCGCGGGGTACCGCACGAGCGCGAAAGCGCACGCTTCCGTACGAGGACGTGCGCGGGTCTGTCTGCACCACGTAGGCATACGAGGCAACGCCCTCCCGCCTGGCACCGGCGGCCGCTGCGTCTTGCTGGGCAAAGTGCAGGCTTGCTGTTACAAAACCAAAAGCCCATGAAGCGGCAAGCGCTGCAAACAAGAGCGCCGCGGGCTTGCCGAACCATTTGCCGGCCATAAGCGAAGCTATCGCCAAAAATGCGACGGGAACGACCAGGACCGGGATGACAACGCTGCCATCCCAGCTCTGACCCACCCACCACACCGCCGCCCACACGCAGAAGGCACACGGCAGCGTCACAGGAAGCGTGGGTCGCACGGGCATGTCAGAATCTTTCCTGCGGCTCCCTTCCCTCATACGCAGACCTTGTCCGCGAACCTCGCAAGCGTCTTGGCTCCAATGCCGCTCACGCGCACAAGATCGTCGACACTCGTAAAAGGCCCATTGCGCTCCCGGTCGTCGACAATGGCTTGAGCGAGCGAGTCACCAATGCCGTTGAGCGTCTTGAGTTCCTCGACACCGGCCGTGTTGATGTTGACAGGCCCGGAACCCTGGGCGCCCCCTGCGGCAGACGTCGGAGCCGCGCCCGCCGCATACGAGGCCGACGGCGTCTCCCCCTCCGCCAGAACATAGACCATTTCGGCATCAGTCAGGGGCTTTGCGAGGTTGATAGAGGTCAGGTCTGCCCCAGGAGCTGCTCCGCCTGCCATTTCGATTGCCTCATACACGCGCGAGCCCTCGGCAAGGTTGTACACGCCGGGATTGATAACGCTACCAGCAACATATATGCATATGTATGCATCATTGGCTGTATCGGCCGCAGGGCTATCGGCAGGATCGGCAGATTGCACGCTTACACCGGGAACTCCCGCCCCTGCAGCAACCGAACTCATCGTATCCGACCCCGTCACCGTCGAGCTCGCTGCAACCGACCCTGCGGCGTCCGAACCCGCATGCGGCCCCGTCGTTGCCGACCCTTCCGCAGGCAGTCCTGACTCCAGCCGCGTCACCTCCGGCCCAGGTTCCGGCTCAGCGCTTCCCTGAGATGACTCATCGCCATTTGATTGCGTCACATAATCTGAACTACGCATAATGACGACTCCCGTGTCGAACACGCCGCGCACAGCCACGATCCCAAGCACAATGCAAACCGCCATGAGCGCAGCTATGGCAACCAGCACGGGCTTCGAGGGCATCTGCACCTTCAGCGCCTGCCGAGCCCGCTCGCGCACCGTCCCCATGCGGCTCGCGTAGTCGAATGAAACGTGTTGACCCACAGCAGGCCGGCCTGCTTCAAACCCCCTCCCGCCAGGGCGGCTCGCAGCAGGCTTACCCGCGGCTGGCCCACCCCCGGCAAACTGACTCGCAGCCGACCGATCCACCGCCACGGCTTCCCTTGTAGGCTGCCCGGCCTTGGACCACTCCTCGCAACGATCGACCCCGTTCGCCCACATTGGGCGCGATTCCACTTCGGACATCCCCGTGCTCCCCTGGGACACAGACACACCCGCATTGCAGCTGACACCCGCCCTGCCGCTGCAATCATCCGCAGGGCTCCCTACGCGCATTTGTTTGAACTGAGACGACTTCACCTGAGCCACAACAAAACACCCCCGGAGCGAACCATACGGCTCACCACGGGGGTGTGTCTTGTCTCAATTGCGTCAAACCAGCAGGTAGACACATTAATTTTGTCACAAGTACGTCACATGTGACCTGCGTCACGCGGCGTGTGACGCAGGTCACGCGTATCGCGCCTTGGGGCTAGAGCTTCAAGGCGGGAGCAAGCTCGGGGTGGATCTCGTGGAACTGCTTGGGGGCCACATAGGAAGGGCAGTTGAAGCTGCGATACTCCAGAAGGTCCATCATCTCGTCGAGCATGGCCTCGTGATCGAACGAGTCCCACACCTCGTGAGCCTCGGAAAGACGCACGTGCGTCTCGGGGCTGCGCGGCATGAAGAGCGTGCAGCAGTCGGCCGCCTTCTGGTTGGAAATCTCAAGCGTGCCGAGGCGCTCGGCCTCCGCCATGATCTCGCGCTTGTCGCTGCCGATAAGCGGGCGAAACACGGGGATGGTGGACATCTCGTCGACCGCCATGATGTTCTCAAGCGTCTGAGAGGCAACCTGACCCAGGCTCTCGCCCGTGACCAGAGCCTTTGCATGCTCGATGGCAGACAAGCGGCAGGCAAACGAGAACATCATGCGACGGTACATGATGATGCGCAAATCATCGGGCACGGCGCGGGCAATGCGGCGCTGAATGTCGCCGAACGGCACCACGTAGAGCCTTCCGAAGCCGCCGGCAGGCGACAGCTTCTCGATGATGTCCTGTACAAGCCACTCGCTCGTGTCGGAAGTCTGAGGACGGCCCGAGAAGTGCAGGCCCACGACGATCGCCCCTCGACGCAGCATGCGCCAAGAAGCCACCGGGGAGTCGATGCCGCTGCTCAGAAGCGAGATGACCTTGCCGGCCGAGCCGACCGGAAGACCGCCGACGCCCTCGTCGGTCTTGACGTACACGTAGACCGAGCCCTGGATGACGTAGACGTGGACCGTGCGGTCCTGCCCCTTCATGCGCACGACCTTGTCAGGGAAGCGCTCGCACAGATACGAGCCGACCTCCCTGTTGAGGTCGAGCGAATTGAGGGCGATGTTGGTATTGGAGCGGCGCGAGTCGACCTTGAAGCTCTCGAAATCGCCTGATGCGGCAAGCTCGAGATAGGCCGCCTCGCAATACTGCTCGCTTGAGACCTCGCAACAGCGAGCAAACGACACGCGGGCGACGCCAGGGGTCTGGCGAATGCGCCCATAGACAGTCATGGCCGCATCATAGTCGGCAGCAGGGGCAAGCCTCACAAGCAGGTGTCCGGAGATGCGCTCGACAGACGAAACGGGCAACCCCTTGAGGGTTGCCCGCAAGTTGTCGATCAACTTATGCTCGAACGTGCTGCGATTGTTTCCCTTGAGACCGATCTCGTGATAGTGGACCAGGCAAACAAACGCCGCCACGACTAAGCCTGCGCAGGCTCGTCGTCGGCAGCAACCTCGGCAGCCTCGGCGGGCTGAGCCTCGAGGGCCTCGTCGATCTGAGAGACGAGGTCGTCGATGGAGACCTCTTCCTCAGCCTCGGGGGCCTCGGCAAGGCCAAGAGCCTTGTTGAGGTTGCGCTCGTCAAAGCTCAGGGAACCCGGTTCCAGGTCGCCATCCTCGTCATGCTTGGGAGCAATCTCGCTGAAGGCGATGGAAAGCGGGTTGGGAGCATGGCCCTCGTCGTCGCTCATGAACATCGAGATGTCCTCGATATCAGCAAGCTGCTCGGCGCGGTTGTGCTGGTTGCGCATCATATCGTTGATGTCACGGGCACGGCGGGCCGCCATCTCACACAGGAGGAAGCGGTTCTCGTCGGTCACAGCAAGCAGCTCGTCAATGGTGGGATCAACTACGGACATTATCCATCCTTCCAGACCCGCCCGAATGGGCTGAGTGTTGCAGGTTAAAGATTACTAGTCTTCGTAACGTTTCATTATCTCCATGAAACGCTGAACTGCAACGTCGAGATTGTCGTTAACTACAACCTCGTCATAATCTTTGGCGGTCAGCATCTCTTGCTCGGCGTCGGCCAAGCGCACGGCAAGCGTCTCCGGCGTCTCAGAACCGCGTCCGATAAGGCGCTCGCGCAGCACCTCCACGCTCGGCGGGGCAATGAAGACGAGCACGCAGTCGGGCATCATGCGGCGCACGTTCATGGCACCCTGGGGATCGATCTCCAGGATGAGCGAGGCGCCCTCAAGCCTGGAGCGAACCTCGCTCACCAGCGTGCCATAGAGGTTGCCGTGAACGTTGGCCCACTCAAGGAAGTCGCCGGCGTCGATGCGACGGCGGAACTCCTCCTCGGTGAGGAAGTAGTAGGAGACGCCCTCCTGCTCGCCGACACGCGGGGCGCGCGTCGTGGCGGAGACGCTGAGCGCCAGGTCCGGGCGCTGCTCGCGCACACGGCCCAAAATGGTGCCCTTGCCTGCGCCGGCAGGACCGGAGACGACGAAGAGACGGCCCATGCTACTCACCCTTCGCCTGGTCGAGCACGCCCTGCACCTCGTCGAGGATGGCAGACAGGGCCGTGGCGGGAACGTCGGCCTTGGTGACGGGACGACCCACGACCAGGTGGGTCGAACCCTCGCCGATGGCCATGGCAGGCGTCGCGACGCGGGACTGGTCGCCCGCGGCGGCACCCGCGGGGCGGATGCCGGGCGTCACGATGAGGGCCTGTTCGCCGAGGGAGCGGCGCATGGCGGCAGCCTCGAAGGCAGAGCACACGACGCCGTCGGCACCATTGTCGAGCGCCATGCGGGCAAGCAGGTCGGCCTGCTCGGCGATGGGATGCTCCACGCCCACGGCGGCAAGCTGGGCGGCGTCCATGCTCGTGAGCACCGTGACGGCGAGGAGCTTGGGTGCAGGCAGGCCGGCGGCCGCAGCGCCCTCGTCGAGGCCTTCACGGGCAGCAGCCACCATGGCCGGACCGCCCGAGGCGTGAATCGTCATCATGTCGACACCCAGGCCGGCAAGCACGCGCGAGGCGCACTTCACGGTGTTGGGGATGTCGTTGAGCTTGAGGTCGAGGAACACCTTGAGACCACGGGCCTTGAGGTCGCGCACGAGGTCGGCGCCGCAGGCATAAAAGAGCTCCATGCCGACCTTGGCCCAGGCAAGCTGGCCGGAAAGCTCGTCGGCCAGCTCATAGGCGCGCTCCTGGGTGCAGTCGAACGCGACGATGACGTGATCGGCAGCCTCTAGCATATGAAACCTCCCACGAGCTCGTTGATGTCGGAAATGCCCTGGCTCTCAGCCCACTGCTCGAGCTCGCCGAGGATGCGCACGGAGGCGGCGGGCTCCACCATGTTCTGGGTGCCCACCGACACGGCGCGGCAGCCTGCGAGGATGAACTCGGCTGCGTCCTCGCCGGAGGTGATGCCGCCGATGCCGCACACAGGGATGCTCACGGCCTGGCAGACCTCCCAGGCGATGCGCACCGCGATGGCGTGGATGGCGGGACCGGAGAGGCCGGCCGTGGGACGCGACACGCGACTCCTGCGCGTGCGCACGTCGATGGACATCGCGGGAATCGTGTTGATGACCGTGAGGCCGTCGGCACCGGCAGCCTCGACGGCGGGAGCGACCTCCTTGGCGCGGGCGGGCGCCAGCTTCACGATGAGGGGGCGCTTGGTGTGCGGGCGGCATGCGGCCACGACCTCCGCCGCGCTCTCGGGCGTGGCGCCCATGGCCAGGCCGCCCTTCGAGACGTTGGGGCAGGAGATGTTGAGCTCGAAACCGCTCGCCCACGGGGCAAGCTCCTCGTAGAGGTCGAGCGCGTCGATGTACTCTTGGACGCTGTGGCCGGCAACCTGGCAGATGACCGCCGTGCCGGCCTTCGTGAGGCCCTCGAGATACTCGCCGCAGTCCTCCACAAGAGCACGCACGCCGGGGTTGGTGAGACCAACCGAGTTGAGCATGCCCGAGCAGACCTCGGCCATGCGGGGCTGGGGGTTGCCCGGCCACGGCACGGCAGAGGCGCCCTTGGTGGTGATCGCACCCAGGGCGGTGACGTCCATGAAGTGCTGGAACTGATAACCCGCACCAAACGTGCCGGAGGCGGTGTTGATGGGGTTCTTCATCTTAATGCCGGCAAAATCGACGGCCATGTTCACGCCGCTCACCAGATCACCTCCGCTGCGTCGAAGACGGGGCCGTCCATGCAAGCACCCTTGCGGCCCATGATGGTTTCGCAAAGGCACGTGGTGCACACACCGAAACCGCAGGCCATGAGCTTCTCCATGGAGACCTGGCATGCGACGCCATGGGCCTCAGCGAGCTTCCAGATGCCGCGCATCATGGGCTGGGGGCCGCAGGTAAAGACGACGTCGTAGTCGCGCTCGTTGAGGAGCTTCTCGGCAACGGCGGTGGTGAAACCATGCGTGCCGCGCGTGCCGTCATCGGTGCTGATGAAGAGCTCGGCGCCGCCCTCGCAGATCTCCTTCTCGTAGATGACGCGGGCGGCCGTGGGGGCACCCTGCACGAAGTCGCAGGCAACGCCTGCCTCGCGCAGGGCACCCACGAGCGGCACCACGGGCACGACGCCCGAGCCGCCGCCCACGACCATGGCGCGCTTGGCCCCGGCAGGGACCTGCCAGCCGTGGCCGGCAGGTCCAAGAAGGTCGGAAGTGGTGCCCACGGGAAGACCGGCAAGACGCTCGGTGCCCTTGCCGATCACCAGGTAAGCAAACTCCACCCAGCCGGCCTCCGCGTCCTTGCAGGACCAGGAGAACGGCAGGCGCAGAATCTCACTGGGGTCGCCCGGAACCCTCAGGTTCATGAACTGACCCGGCTCGATGGAGCGGGCAAGCTCGGGGCACTCGAGACGCAGGCGCATCATCTGGGGTGCTACCTGCTCGTTCTCGAGGATTTTGAAATCGTAACAATACGCGGTGGAAGGTACGGGCATGCCCTACTCCTCCCCCATCGACGCCAGGTCCTGCAGTGCGAAGGCCTCGAGCTTGGAGCGCTGAACGAGCTGGATGGCAGAGACGAAGGCACTGGCGGCCGACAGCGTGGTGACGTAGCACAGGCTGTGACGAACGGCTGCGCTACGCAGCTTGAAGCCGTCGTTGCGGGTGCCGGCGCCGCCGGGGGTGTTGATCATGAACTGGATGCCACCGGCTGCGATGACGTCGCCGATGTTGGGGTGCATCTCGCTCATGCGGCGGGCGACCTCGACCTCGATGCCGGCGGCACGCAGGGCCTTGGCGGTACCGGAGGTGCTCACGATCTTGAAGCCCAGGTTGGACAGGTCGCGGGCAATCGGGATGACGTTGCGCTTGTCGCGGTCGTTGACCGAGATGAAGCAGGTGCCCTCGGTGGGCAGCGAGTAATCGATGGCAAGCTGGGTCTTGGCGTATGCCTCGGGGAAGCTGCGGCCAATGCCCATGACCTCGCCGGTCGACTTCATCTCAGGGCCAAGCACGACGTCGGCGCCGGGGAAGCGGCCGAAGGGCATGACGGCTTCCTTGCAGGCGTAATAGCCCAGCTCACGGTTGGAGGCCGGCAGGTTGAGGTCGGCGATCTTGGCGCCCTGCATGATGAGGGCGGCGTACTTGGCCAGCGGCACGCCGGTGGCCTTGCTCGAGAAGGGAACGGTGCGCGAGGCGCGCGGGTTCATCTCGATGACCGAGACGGTGTTGTCCTTCACGGCGTACTGCACGTTCATGAGACCGCGCACGCCCGTGGCGAGTGCCAGCTGGCGGGTAATCTCGCACACGCGCTCGACGAGCTTGTCGGAGAGGCTGAAGGGAGGCGTGCAGCAGGCGGAGTCGCCCGAGTGGATGCCGCACTCCTCGATGTGCTCGAGAACCGCGCCCACATAGCACTCGGTGCCGTCAGCCAGGGCATCGACGTCGAGCTCGACAGCGTCCTCAAGGAAGGAGTCGAGGTAGACGGGGTGGTCGGGCGTGACATGGGCAGCCTCGTCCATGTAGGTGCGCAGGCTCTTGGAATCGTAGACGATGGCCATGCCGCGGCCGCCGAGAACATAGCTGGGGCGAACGAGCAGCGGGTAGCCGATGCGGCCGGCAACCTCGACGGCGTCCTCATAGGTCTCGGCCGTGGAGGAGGCAGGATAGGAGATGTCGAGCTTGTCGAGCAGCTCGCTGAACAGCTCGCGGTCCTCGGCAAGGTCGATGGCCTCGGGCTGGGTGCCCATGATCGGCACGCCGGCATCGGCGAGGCGCTTGGCGAGCTTGATGGGCGTCTGGCCGCCGAGCGTCACGATGACGCCTGCGGGCTTCTCGGCCTCGACGATGTCCATGACATCCTCGAAGGTGAGCGGCTCGAAGTACAGGCGGTCGGAGGTGTCGTAGTCGGTGGAGACCGTCTCAGGGTTGCAGTTGATCATGACGGTCTCATAACCCTGGTCGTGCAGAGCGTAAGCCGCATGGCAGCAGCAGTAGTCGAACTCGATGCCCTGGCCGATGCGGTTGGGGCCGGCCGACAGGATGATGGCGCGAGGCTTCTCGGCCTCACGGAACTCGCTTGCACCCTGGCCCTCGTAGGTCTTGTAATGGTAGCTCGTGCGGGCCGGGAACTCGCCGGCGCAGGTGTCGACCGTCTTGATATTGGGGATGACGCCGAGCTCCTTGCGGCGGGCGCGCACCGTGTCCTCGTCAGTCTTGGTGAGCCAAGCGACCTGACGGTCAGAGAAGCCCATGGCCTTGACCAGGCGCATCGTCTCGGCGTCAAGGCCGGCGAGACCCTTGTCGGCGATGACCTTCTCAGCCTTCACGATGTCGGCGATACGGTTGAGGAACCACGGGTCGATGTTGTTGAGGGAGTTGACGTCCTCGATGCTCCAGCCGCGACGCAGGGCCTCGGCCACGTAGTAGATGCGCTCGGGCGTGGGGCGGCTCACGAGCTCGCGGAAACGACTCTCGTCGAAGTCGTCCTTGCCGTCGGCGCCCAGGCCGTCATGGCCGAGCTCGAGGGAACGCATGGCCTTCTGCAGGGCCTCTTCGAAGGTACGGCCGATGGCCATGACCTCGCCGACCGACTTCATGCGCGTGGTGAGGGTCTCGTCGGTGCCCTTGAACTTCTCGAAGGCAAAGCGTGGAACCTTGACGACGCAGTAGTCGATGGAAGGCTCGAAGCAGGCGGGCGTCACGCGGGTGATGTCGTTGAGAATCTCGTCGAGCGTGTAGCCCACGGCGAGTAGCGCGGCAGCCTTGGCGATGGGGAAGCCGGTGGCCTTGGAGGCGAGAGCGGAGGAACGGCTCACGCGGGGGTTCATCTCGATGATGATGATGCGGCCGTTGGTGGGGTTGACGGCGAACTGCACGTTGGAGCCGCCCGTGGCGACGCCGACGCGCTCCAGGACTGCCAGCGAGTAGTCGCGCAGACGCTGCAGCTCGACGTCAGTCAGGGTCTGAGCAGGGGCGACCGTGATGGAGTCGCCGGTGTGCACGCCCATGGGATCGAGGTTCTCGATGGAGCAGATGATGATGCCGTTGCCGGCAGCGTCACGCATGACCTCCATCTCGATCTCTTTCCAGCCCTCGATGGACTCCTCGACGAGGACCTCGTGGGCCGGAGAGAGCTCCAGGCCCTGCGAGACAATCTCGCGCAGGCCGGCCATGTCGTAGGCCACGCCGCCGCCGGCGCCGCCCAGCGTGAAGGAGGGGCGGATGACGACGGGGAAGCCCAGGTCAGCGACGATGTTCTCGGCATCGGCCATCGAGTAGGCGAAGCCGGAGCGGGCAACCTCGAGGTTGATGTCGGCCATGGCCTCGGCGAAGAGCTTGCGGTCCTCGCCGATCTTGATGGAGTCGACGTCGCAGCCGATGGTCTCGACGCCGTACTTGTCGAGGATGCCGGCCTCGCCGAGGGCGACGGCGCAGTTAAGCGCGGTCTGGCCGCCCATGTTGGGGAGCAGCGCGTCGGGGCGCTCCTTGGCGATGACGCGCTCCACCGACTCGGGCGTGATAGGCTCGACGTAGGTGCGGTCGGCCGTATCGGGGTCGGTCATGATGGTGGCCGGGTTGGAGTTGACCAGGACGACCTCGTAGCCCTGCTCGCGAAGAGCACGGCAGGCCTGGGTGCCGGAGTAGTCGAACTCGCAGGCCTGGCCGATGACGATGGGGCCCGAACCGATAACGAGAATCTTCTTAATGTCGGTGCGCTTCGGCATCTAGAAGCGCCTCCCCTCGCGAACGTCGATGGCTAGATAGTCTTCCTTGCCCTCCATGAGGCGGCAGAAGGCCTCGAAGAGGTAGGCGGAGTCGTGCGGGCCGGGGCAAGCCTCGGGGTGGTACTGCACGGAGAACGTGGGCGCGTCGAGGAACTGGATGCCCTCGGGCGTGCCGTCGTTGAGGTTGACGTGGGTCAGGCGCACGCGGCCGAGCTCCTTGGTCATCACGACGGGCGCGATGCCGCGGCGGCTCCACTCGCGCATGTCGTCGAAGTGCTCGGTGACGCCGCCGGACAGCTCGGGAACAAGCTCGCCCATGGTCTTGAAGACCAGGCCGTAGTTGTGGTTCTGGGCCGTGATCTCGACCTTGCCCGTGAGCAGGTTCATGACCGGCTCGTTGCCGCCGTGGTGGCCGTAGGGCAGCTTCTCAATCTCGGAGCCAGCGGCGATGGAGATGAGCTGGTTGCCCAGGCAGATGCCGAACACGGGCTTCTTGCCGATGATGGCGCGGGCAGCGGCGGCCGTGGGGCCGACCTGCTCGGGGTCGCCCGGGCCGTTGGAGAAGAAGACGCCGTCGGGATCCATCTCGAGGACCTTCTCGGCGGGGGTGTCCCACGGCACGACGGTGACCTCGCAGCCACGGCTCGTCAGACCGTCGAGAATGCCCTGCTTGACGCCGCAGTCAAAAGCGACGACGCGGAAGCGGCGCTCGCCCTGGGCGGGAAGGGTGACGATCTCCTTGCGGGAGACGTCGGGCACGAAGTTGTGCTCGGAGATGCGCTCGCTTGCACGCACGCGGGCGACGAGGCTCTCGGGGTCGAGGTCGACCGTGGAGATGGCGGCGCGCATGGCGCCCTTATCGCGGATGGTGAGCGTGAGGGCACGGGTGTCGACACCCTCGATGGCCACGACGCCGTGGTTGCTCAGCAGCTCAGGCAGGCTGCCCGTGCTCGTCCAGTTGTTGGGGGTGCGGCACATGTCGCGCACAACGAGACCGCGCAGGTAGAGCTCGGGGGACTGCATGACCTCCTCGCACACGCCGTAGTTGCCCACCTGCGGGTAGGTCAGCGTGACGATCTGGCCGGCGTAGGAGGGGTCGCTCACGATCTCCTGGTAGCCCACCATGGAGGTGTTGAACACGACCTCGCCGAAGGTCTCGCCGGCGGCACCGCAGGACAGGCCCTCGAACACGCTGCCGTCTTCGAGTGCGAGCAGGGCCCTAGGGGTGGAGCCATCATCAATCAAAGGGTTCACTGGGAAACCACCTCTCCGTTAGCAAGTATGGCTTTGCCTTCGACGAAGGC
>Ga0129308_1001974_pt1 | contig 19036 bp, 9 predicted proteins | sample L827metagenome_FD_94440 | JGI IMG/M metagenome (GOLD analysis project Ga0129308, IMG submission 94440) | Ring-tailed lemur group fecal microbial communities from Wisconsin, USA - L827 metagenome | ecosystem: Host-associated > Mammals > Digestive system > Large intestine > Fecal | place: USA... | reverse complement strand
TCTATAAAACCCGCACATCTTTTGGTTGAATTGATGTAACAATAAATCATAGAACGATAAAATGAATAAACGACATTATGAACATACGTTATCCACTACGAGGGAGTTTATCGAATACTTACAGACTATCCATAAAAAAGCCGCTGACGGGATTGACCATCAGCGGCTTTTCCTTTGATTATATCCGTTTTTATTTCGTCCAACCCGGGTCGGACGCAAAGACAACCCGAGTCGGACGAAATAAAAACGCCTCCCAAAAAGGTTAAGAACAGCGATGCCGAAGACAGATTCGGCGAGTTTATAGGATATAAAAGTGCTTTCTTCCTGTTTTTTTAGTATTTTTGTAGCCATACCAAATACATCTTTCTGTAGTAGTTATGAAGAAACACCTTTTATATATACTGTTACTCTTGCAGCTAAGCATCTGCAGCAAAGGATATTCACAAGGACTACAATTCTATGGCAACGAGAAGCGGATTGCCGAACGCTCCTCTTTCCGCGTATTCGCCGATGAGTGTATACCGGCGCCCACCGGCAAGTTCTGCATCTCCTTTGAATGCACCATCAACAACATAGAAAGCCCCGGATATATCCTCTACCTGAAAAACGCCAAGGGAGAGGAGGCATATAACCTGACATACACCTACAACGAAGAGGATGAAGAAGGTACCTTCATCTTCGCACAAGACAAGAAACAGATTTACTATCAAATTTCCCGGAACGCCATCCAGCCGCAAGGAAAATGGATTGCCGTCAAGATAGACATGGACTTTGCCGACAACCGCGCTGAAGTACACATCGGCAACGCCCACGCCACCCTCCAAGACATCGGCATCGCCAAAGGAACGGAGTTCACCCCACAGCCTTTCTTCGGCATGTGCGACCACATCCTGGAGACAGCCTCGTTCTCCATCCGCAACCTCACCGTAGGAAACGGCAAGGAGAGCCGGACCTTCCCGCTGAACGAAAACAAAGGAGAAGAGGTGCACGACCATAAGGGAAAAGTCGTGGGACGGATAACAACCCCCAACTGGCTTATCAACCAGTCATATTACTGGAATCCCGTGTTCCGGTATTACTCCGTCACCCCTACCGGACTGGCTTTCGACAACCGGAGACAGCAATTCCACATCTACAACCGCGACTCCATCACCACCTACGACCTCGACCGGCAAACCGCCAACAAGCAAGCCTATGTCCCGAAAGGCAGCACACTGCATACGCGCCTCGGCATGAACCTGACAGACGAAAGCCTAGACCGCTTCTATGCCTACGAACTGATGCCGGGAGAAACCTACATAGCAACCATGGACCCTGAAACCGCCAGTTGGAAAAAGGTGGAAGAGAGCGACCTGCTGGTGCAACTGCATCACCACTGTGCCATTTTCCTGCCCGGAAAGCAACGCTTCGTCTTCTTCGGGGGCTATGGAAACCGCCGCTACTACAACGATTTTCTCTCCTACAACCTTGCCGAGAACCGCTGGGACACCCTGCACTTCCAAGGCGATCCCATCGCCCCCCGCTTCTTCGCCTCCATAGCACCGGCACCCGACGGACGGCATGCCTACCTCTACGGTGGAAAAGGCAACGCGGTCGGGAAGCAGGACATCGGCATCCAATACTACTACGACTGCTATCGCCTGGATTTTGAAACGCTGAGCATCGAAAAGTTGTGGGAGCATGAAGCCCCGCAAGCCCACCGTGTGCCCGCCCGCAACATGGTGCTCTCCAGGGACGGAAAGCACCTCTACCTCCTCGCCTACCCCGAATACAAGCCGCAGACCCACCTGCAACTCTATCGTATGTCCGTTGCCAATGGCAGCTATGAGGCATTGGGCGACAGCATCCCGATGACCTCCGAAGAAATAGCCACTAACGCCAACCTCTACTTCAACCCCGAACGGGATGAATTCTATTGTGCCATCCAGGAGTTTGAGAAGTATGGAGAATCGACCACCCGCATCTACTCGATAGCCAACCCTCCGGTGTCGTGGACCGCCACCCAGTGCTACGGCTCTCTGCCAGACACGCAGGAGGGCAATCCGGGATTCCGCATCACCGGCATCGCCCTCATCATGGTGACGGTAGCAGCCGGAAGTCTGTACATCATGCTGAAACGCCGGAAGCGGATTGTCCCTGCCGCACCGGAGCCATCCCTATCCGCGCATCCGGCCACCGCGAACGAAGATGCCGGAGAACCCGAAGAAGAGAAGAACCAAGAAGAGCCGGAAAAGCCAAATGCAACCCAAGAAGAAGAGGAGGAATTTGCCTTACCCGACATGCTGACAAGCAAAAGAAAAAACAGCCTGCTGCTCTTCGGCACCTTCACCGCCACCGACCGCAACGGGCGCGACATCACCTACATGTTCAGCCCCAAAATCAGGCACCTCTTCCTCTATCTGCTGATAAACAGCATCACCAAGGACGGCGTGCTCTCCTCCGACCTGAACAGCCTTTTCTGGGCCGACAAGCCGGACGACAAGATAAAGAACCTGAAGAACGTCACCATGAGCCACCTCCGCAAAGCCTTGCAAGAGATGGACGGCATTGAGCTGGCTTACCAGAAAGGATATTTCAAGATAGAACTGACGGAGGAATGCCATTGCGACTACCGGCAGTTCTTCCTGCTGACCGAAGGCATGAGACAAGCCCCCGCCACCAAGGACGGAATGGCCGGACTGTACAAAATCCTCTCCAGAGGAAAGTTCCTGAATACCATCGAATCCGGTTTATTCGACTATCCGAAACAGACAACCGAGACATTCATCATCCAACTCCTGTCTGAACAGACGGTCAACCTCTACAAAAGCGGAAAAGACAAATCTACCATCTATGTCTGCAAGATGCTGTTCTCCATCGATTCACTCTCGGACACAGCCATGACCTACACCGTATGCACATATCGTAGGCAGAACAAATCGGACAAGGCTTTGCAGTTCTACATGACTTTCTGCAAAGAGTACCGCAAAGTAATGGAAGAGGACTACCCCATCGTATTCGAGAAGGTGAATGTCAACAATATAAGAGTATAAAAAAATGAGGGCATGCCGGAATGAGAAACACTCACCACGACATACCCCCCCATTTTTCAATTATCTTGACGGTGCAAGATTCTGCTTCACCAACTGTACAAACTCGTCTACGGGCACCACACGCACATTGGCATTCAGCCCCTCAATGACCCTCTTGATGCAGGACTGGTCTTTGGTCCAGCAATGCACGAACACGAAAGTGTATCCATCGACACTGTGCGGACTGGCGGGACGGCCATTAATTTGAGCTATGACAGTGCTTTCCTCCCCTCTGTCCGAACCGCCGTCAATACCTTCCCAAAGCACGCTCCGCTGTTCGATTACAGGCTTACCGTTGTCCGAAAACTTAATCCGGCCATCCCCTTTTTCGCCATAGCCTGTATAGAAAACGGCATCAATGTTAGGCTGCGCCAGATACTTGTTATAGACACGCGGATTGTCCATGATTCCCTGGTCCAGGATGTTGCAGATATTCAGTCCAGATTTGTCCACATACTCGTTCAGCCGCGCCAGATAACTGTCCAAATCCGCATCGGACATCTTGCTGGGGAACACATAGCTGCTGCCACTGGGTCCTGCCACAAAGTAGTCTCCTTCCTTGCTGTTGTCGTAGTACCAACGCAGCGCAGCCGGAGCCAAATCATAGAGAGAAGGCGAAATGGTATATCCCAACGGGAACTGCCCGTGCAGGTCGTGGTCGAAATATCCCTGCAATCCCCACAGGTTGAAAGCAATATTGTCTCCATCGCTCACCAGGAAAGTGACATAGTGGACGCCTTCCTCCGTGACCGCCTCTTTTGCTGCAGGGCGCTGTTTCAGGCCTTCCGTATCGTAGATGCTGCTCAATACGGCCATATTGGCCGCCAGGTCTGTGGGCAGCATGGACACGCCCAGTCTGGAAGCATTGTTCACCATCCCCCATTCGTCCATATCGTAATAGCCAAGACAGTAGGCACCTTTATCCAAATCCTGCAAGATGGAAGTGCGCCACGACCAGTCATTCTTGGCATTATAGTCATAGAATGCAAATGCATGGGTCATAACCACATAATCGCGCAGATGATGATAAATCTCCGGCTTCAAATCGGCAGCAAGGCTCTTGTCCAGCTGCTCCTTGTAGTTCTCATACAGCCATTTCTCGTCGCGCTGCGTCACGTCCATCAATTCCGTATCCACCCCCATAGCTTTCACCTGCTCAACTATCGTTTCCGATACCGCCACGCCCTGCAACAGCCCGCAAAGGGAAGTAGCCACATTGACAGAGTGAGACCTGCCGTCAGAGTAAGGACGATATAGGATATATCCCTTCACGACTCCCAGTTCCACATAGTGTTTCACCAGAGATGAAAGCGTGGCATAGTTGCGGACGGGAATGCCGTATTTGTTCTGCAGCTGTTTCAGCCATACTGACGAAGGACCGCCCTCGTTCATATAAATCTGTTCCCCGGTCACCCGTGCGGCCAGTCCGGACAGGGTGGAGAGCAGCACTTTCTCATGGTCGTTCAGACCATTCAGCGTAATCACGTTCAAGGAGGTTAGTCTACGTCCTTTCAAATGTACAAGTCCTCTCTCCAAAGGTTCCGACGGGCCAATCAAATCATCCTCGTCCATTTCATCTCCCGGGTTGGAAGGCTGTTCCGGAGCAGGATTATATTCCGGCACTTTCACTCCGGCGGTAGGGTCTTTAATGCAAGCCATCAACAACACCGCCGTCAACAGCAGATAAATACAGGTATTTATTTTTTTCATGATTTCAATTGATTATGTTCTTAATATCGGGACTGTGCCCGGAATGCCGTTGCTTATTCCCCCGACACAGCCCCAAGCACATACGTTTGTTACTTCACAAGAGAAATCGCATTGATTTCCGCCACGTGCGTGGACCACTTCCCATTGTATACGGCAGTAATGGTGAGACGGAAATAGCGTGCCTGTTTAAAACCTGGGAAGTAAGAGCGGAACTCTTCTTTAGCCCCGGCAGGAAGGTCGCTATACACGCCAGCCGACTCCCAAGACTCCCCATCAAGGCTTGTCTCCATCGTCATCTCCTGCGGCCAGCCCTCCCCGTGGTCTCTGGATACATACTGGAATCCGAGCATTTTAACCTCTTGCCCCATATCCACTACAATGTGATGCGGCGGCTGCGGTTCTCCCCCTTTCCATTGCGTATGCCAGAAGGTGCCGTTTTTCCCGTCGAAAGCATGAATGGCATGTCCGTTGTCCGAACCTTCGCCACTGGTTTCTTCGGAAGATACCTCTACTACGGTCCACTGGCTACGGTCAGCCAAAGGCATGTTCCACACATCCTCCGCACCGCTCAGCAAATAGTAAAGGGTCTGCTGCATGGCATCGGCATCGGCCCCTTCCACCGCAGTAATGGTAACCGGCAGCAGGTAAGAGTCGAAAGGCTGTATTTTTCCCCGGGCGTTCACCGTCAGCACCAGGTCCTCTGAAGTGGCGGCTCCGGCAGGTATGACAGCATCCGTCTCAATCATGTAGCAGTCTTCTGGCAACAGAGAGTAACTCGTACCGCATGCGGCATTGTACTCCTGCACCTTCGCTCCGTCCACCTGCAGGTGCACTTTCACGTCAGCCGATACTTCCTTGCCCGATATGGTGGCATAGTCACTTCCCGTCACACTCACGTGGAATACCTCCTTCAATTCTTCACCCAAGTCGAAATTCCTTATCTGCAAACTCTTTGCCTCGGGAATATACACTTTGCACGATTCATCATCGCTACATCCGCTCAGCAGGAACAAGGAACCGGCAAGTGCCGTTATAGTCATCATTAATTTATTCAGTTTCATTTCAATGTTCTTTTAAGGTTACACCATGCTCTTAATATCCGGGATTCTGTCCGTTCACCCATCCGTCCTCTCCACCATTCTGGCTGCGGATAACGGCATTCTTATCCAACACATATTGCGGAATGGGCTGGTAGTACATACGGGGCAGGAAAGTGCGCTGGCACACTTCATGGTAATTGTACTCCCACACGCCGTCGCCGTCGGTATCTTCAATCTTCATACCTCCCACCGGACGGTTCATCACTCCATCCGGACCGTCACATATCTTCCAACGGATGATATCCCAGAACCGCTTGTCCTCGAAAGCCAGCTCGATGCGACGATCGCGACGGATGACATCGCGCAACTGGTTCTCCGTGATGCCTGCCGGATAAGTATCTTCAATGGAAGGCATATTGTCTCCGCGGGTTCTCACCATATTCAGGTAATCAATGGCGGTATTCTTGTCGCCTGCCTCCAGAACGGCTTCGGCATACATCAGCAGCACATCCGCATAGCGAAAAAATATATAGTTAGCCATACCATTGCTCATCTGGAGGTTGTCGGCTCCATTCACCGACTCGTCCAGTGTCTTGCGCGTGTAGTAACCGGTATTGGTAACGTCGCTCGATGAAGAAGTGTCAATCTCGTTGGGACTGCCTACGCCGACACGCGTAATGATTTCTTCGCCCTGCCATATAGAGCCGTCATAAAGGATGCTCTGATAGAAACGCTTCTCACGGTTCTCGTATGGCCTGTCGGGATTGTAGCCCGAAGCGGGGTCGGTAATCGGAAGTCCGTTCGCCATGCAGTAGTCATCCACCAATTCCTGTGTGGGCTGCATATTTCCCCAACTGGCTTGTACGCCTTTCACGAACACCGGTCCGAAAAGTCCTTCGCGACGACCGCCGTTCTGCTTGGACATCTGGAAATCATAAATCACCTCATCATTGTTGTTCGTGGCTTCCGTCCAAAGGTCGAGTATGGTGGGCTGCAGACGGTAGATGCCCAAGTCTATCACTTCCTTCAGTGTGGCGGCGGCCATTGCCCAACGCGATTTATCCTTGTCCGGGTTGCGCAACTCGCTGGCGTGAAACAGTTCCACCCAGCCTTTCAGTGTCAGTGCAGCTCCCTTCGTGGCACGTCCCAGTTCCGAAGAACTGCGACGCAGCGGCAGGTCGTCCTTTATCTCGCCCAGCTCGCGCGTAATGAACTCGAATGTCTTCTGTGCCGTTTCACGCGGATAGAAGATATCATCATCCACATTGTTGTCCAGCACCTCTGTGATGATGGGTACACCGCCGTATGCCATCCACAAGTAATGGTAAAACCAGGCGCGCAGGAAACGTGCCTCGGCCAAGCGTTCCTTCTTGTAACTGTCGGAAAAGCCGGACTCGGTCACCTTGTTGATGAAAAGGTTGCAGGAACGGATGCGTTCATATTGTCCTTTAGCATCACTGTTGCCCTCACGGCCCCATTTCCACATGTCCCAAGGTCCCGGTATCCAGCTGGTGGGCGAAAGAGCAGCGGTATAAATGGTAGTACGGGCGTTCATCCACTCTGCACCTACGTACGAGTTGTCCGAATATTGGTCCAGATTCTGCGTCTCGTTATTCAGATGAGGGAACTGGTTGTATATATCGTTCAGAAACATGTCGGCGTTATCCTCCGACCCCCAGACGGTGGTATCGCTGAAACGGTCTTTCGGTTCTATCTCAAGCCAGTCTTCGCATGCCGGAAACAACACCAGGGAAGTGGCCAGGCAAGCGGTCTTTATTATAGCATGTATTTTCATCATTCTATTTCTTTATATGGTTAACCAATTAAAAAGTAATATTCAAACCAAAGGCATATACGGCCTGCTGCATATAGTATTTACCGTTAGCCGACTTGGCTTCGGGGTCCACCAGTTCTTTTATGAAAGGAGTCCAGGTCCAAAGGTTCTGGCCGGAAGCATAGACACGCAGTGAACTGAGACCGATGAAGTCGAGCGCCTTGCGAGGTAGTGTATATCCTATCTCAAGACTCTTCAGACGGATGTATGTGGCATCACGCACCCACCACGAAGAACCTTGCCGGTGATTGTTCACAGTCACCTCGCTCGTCAGACGCGGATAGCGTGCATCTTGGTTTTCAGGTGTCCAATGGTCCTTAAACTGGAGCTTGGTAGCCGAACCCGAATCAAAGAAAGGCATTACCAGTGTTTCACCCAACGAGATGCTGGTACGTGTAGCACCTTGGAAAAGTGCATTCAGGTCAAAGTTCTTCCATTGCAGGGTCGGAGCCAGACCGAACACTATTTCGGGTGCCCAGTTGGAGAATCCGATAACGGTCTGATCGTGTTCGTCAATCTTGCCGTCGGGCACACCGTCGGGGCCACTCAGATCTTCATAGCGCAAGTCGCCCGGATATACTTGTCCCCAGGGCTGGGTGGCGATGCCTGCTTTCAACGAGCCGTCGGGATTGAAATCATCGTAAGTGAAATATCCTAAGGCATGATAGCCGAACATTGTTCCATCGGGACGACCTGTACGGCGACGGTTGGGGTTGTTGTAGGTAGCATCCGTTTCAAATACTTCGTCCAGAATATTGCGTGCAAAGGTGAAGGTTCCTTTCACACCTACCAACCAGTCCTTATTAATCTTCTTGTTGAAGTTCAAGGACAAGTCGATACCCTGATTGTGCATGCTGCCTGCATTGACTTGCGACAAGGTGATACCATACTCGGCGGGAACCAGCGCATTCGGTGCCATCAGCATATTGGAACGTTTCTCGTAGAAGTAGTCTGCCTCCAGCGAAAACATACCGTTCAGTATGGAGAATTCCACACCGACATCAAACTTCTTTGCTTTCTCCCACGTAATGTTAGGATTACCTTGCAGGTTCTCCCACATACCCATTACCGGGACACCTCCAATGTTGCCTGCCGTACCGAATCCATAATCGCTCATGTATTGATAGGAACCACCTGCCAAGTTACCGGATTCACCGTAAGAAAGACGAAGTTTCAGCTTGTCCATCCACTCTACATTCTTCATGAATGCCTCCTCGCCAAGGTTCCAGCCCAAAGAAACAGCCGGGAAGAAACCGAAGCGCTTGCCCGGTGCAAAGTAGTAATGTCCATCGTAGCGTCCGGATACCTCAGCCATATAACGGTTATCATAGTTGTAGCCTAAACGGAAGGCGTAGCCTACCTGGCGCTCTTTCCAGGACGTCCCCCCGTTACCCATATCGGCAGGATTACTGCTTCCTGCATTGATTTCATCGACGTTGATTCCGTAGTTCAAGCGTTTGGCGCTCATATTCCATACATTCCTCTCGCGTGCCTCAACCACGCCCAGTCCGGTCACCGTATGCTTTCCGAACGTGCGCGCATAATTGATGATGCCTTGGTAGGTCATGCTTACACTCTCTTCAAACGACTGCTCCAGGTTGGGTTTTTCCGGTCCTTGGAATCCTTCCATATACTGATAGGGATCTTGGGAGGCGTCCAGCGTATATACCGGTATAGGAGTGAAATATTTCTTGTTCTTCTTGCGGTAAGGGTCATAGTTGATAACCCCTTTCAAGCTCAATCCTTCAATGAAAGGCAGTTTCTGCTCGATGGAAAGGGTCGTGTTCAGCTGGTCGGCAGGCTCTTCGCGGTATCCGCTGTGATAAGCCAATCCGAAAAGTGACTTGCCCACATACTGCCCCCACAGACTATTGGAATATTGGATAGCCGAAACGGGAGGTGTACGGTAAGCCTGATACATGATGTCGCCCGATTCGGCTCCGGGATAGTTCTTCTTCTCATGCCAGCCACTCAAGCCCAAGCTTACTTTAGTGTATTTGGTGGCATCCACACTGAGGTTTGTCAGCAGGTTAAAACGCTGGTAGTCCGTAGTGCTCCACATACCCTCCTGATAGGAATAACCCAAGGATACGTAATACTGGAACTTCTCGCTGCCACCGGACAATTGCAGGTTATGGTTTGTGATGACAGAGTTGCCCTGTATCAAGTCGCGTAGGCCGTTGCTGTTCGGATAAAGGTCACGGTCGGCATCGGCTGCACCTTCGCAGGTCTTGCGATACATTTCCAAATCGTGTTGTGAATAAGCATAATAGTTGGGATAACCGGCATTCATGGCGGCCTCATTCTTCATCAAGGCATACTCATACGAGTTCACCTGGTCGGTGATGCGGGTAGGATTCTGGAAGCCGACATATCCGTTGTACGACAATACCGGTGCACCGTTCTTTCCCTTTTTGGTAGTCACCAATACTACACCATTGGCGCCTGCCATACCGTAAGGGGCTACGGCAGCGGCATCTTTCAAGATAGTGATGTCTTCTATCATATTGGGGTCGATACGCGAGAAATCACGGGGCACACCGTCCACAATCACCAGCGGTGACTGATTGCCCAATGTGGCAACACCACGAATTCTGAGGTCGGCACCATCGGCTCCCGGTTCACCCGAACCTTGCTTGGCAATGACACCGGCCATACGCCCGGCCAAGCTGTTGGAGATATTGATTACCGGTTTCTGTGCCACATCCTTTGTCTTCATGCTCGAAACGGCAGCAGTCGAAGATATTTTCTTCTGCGTGCCGTATGCCACCACCACCACTTCATCCAGCAGTTCGGAATCCTCTTCCAGCACTACATGAAGGGTTTTCTTTCCGGCCACCGGAACTTCCTTGCTTCCATAGCCTATAAAAGAAACGGTCAGCACTGCATCCGAAGGAACGGTCAGTGTGAAGTTTCCGTTTAAATCAGTAATGGCGCCGTTGCCCGCATTTCCTCTGACTATAATATTGGCACCGATAATCGGTTCGTTGTTTTTGTCTACAACAGTACCTTTGACAGTTATATTTTTACCTATTGAAAAACTGTTTTGCACTTGCACCTCATCCGGCAAGGCTGAATGGTTTGCACGCACCTGACAAGGCAGAAGCCCCATCAACGAAAGCAAGGCAAACCGTGAAATGATTCTGTTCATAATTCTGTTAAGTGATTCTTATTAGTACTCTAATTAAGGTTTTCCACCACGTAGAAAATAATGAGGGAAACACATAGTCCCATCAAGCGTAAATTTCGATTTTGTTTTACATAGGCATCCAATGTTTAATAGGTTAATATTAGGTTTCTCTGTTTCAATCAGCCACATCTGCAGACATAGCCTACACCAGCTCTAAAACATCAGCAAAATTACTCCAGCATTATTAACATACTGATTAAAAAAAGGTTACCTTTCTTTTTAACCCGGATTTTTTCTCGTTAACCCACCCCTGGAGCCGACATTATTCACAGAAAAAGACTGTCCAAAAACTCTGCGACTGCTTTCTTTCAAGCACGGATTACACGGATTTTCACAGTTTTTATTGTCTTATCCGTGATTTTCCGTGTCATCCGCACCTAGAATCATCGCATAAGGCTAGCTAAGAATAAGTTTCAGGACAGCTTCCCCGGGATGAATAATGCAGATTAAAGACTTATCCGCCCATTATTTTCTATTTCTAATCCGTTTTTAATCCGTTTTCTAATCCTTAATTCCTTAAATTTGCAGACAGTTCTAAAACACACATATATTTATTAAAATTCAATTCACCAAATCAACCATGAAACTAAAAAGAATCATTCTCATAACCGGATTCACTGCAACAGCCGCCTCACCGATCATCGCACAGAAGGCTCCCCAACCTTGCGGCCTTACCCCCAGTGCACGCCAGATAGAGTGGTACAACCGCGAAATGATTGCCTTCTTCCACTTCGGCATCAACACCTTCGAAGACTTTGTGAACGAAGGAGACGGGAAGGCACCTACCGCCATCTTCAGCCCCACCGCACTGGACTGCGGGCAATGGATGGAAACCCTGAAGTCGGCAGGCATCCCGGCAGCCATCCTCACCGCCAAGCACGCCGACGGTTTCTGCCTTTGGCCCAGCCAATACACCGACTACTGCGTGAAGAACGCCACCTGGAAAGGCGGAAAGGGTGACGTGGTGCGCGAATTCGTGGATGCCTGCGAGGAGCACGGCATCAAAGCCGGTATCTACCTCGGTCCGCACGACCGCCACGAGCACCTGCGCCCGGACTACAGCACCGAAAAGTACAAACATTATTATGCCGCCCAGCTGGACGAGCTGATGAGCAACTACGGCAAGATATGGGAAACCTGGTGGGACGGTGCCGGTGCCGACGAACTGACCACCCCACTCTACACCCACTGGTATAAGATAGTACGCGAGAAGCAGCCCGACTGTGTCATCTTCGGCACAAAGAACTCCTACCCCTTTGCCGACGTGCGCTGGATGGGCAATGAAGCCGGAGATGCCGGAAGCCCCTGCTGGGCAACCACCGACTCCGTAGCCATCCGCGACGAAGCAGCCTATTACAAGGCACTGAACGAGGGTATCTACGAAGGCAATGCCTATGTGCCCGCCGAGACGGACGTTTCCATCCGCCCAAGCTGGTTCTACCATCCCGAAGAGGACATCCGTGTGAAGACCGTCAGCGAACTGTGGGACATCTACTGCACCTCCGTGGGACACAACAGCGTGTTGCTCCTCAACCTACCGCCCGACCGCCGCGGATTGCTCCACTCCAAAGACTCCCTGCACGTGGCACAACTGAACCAAGGCATCCGCGAGACCTTCGGCAAGAACCTACTGGCAGGAAGCAAGGTGAGCGCCACCAACAACCGTGGCGGGAAATTCGATGCCAGATACCTGATAGACGGCGACAAGCAGACCTACTACGCCGGCAAGGACGGAAACGCAAAGAGTGACATCACCTTCACCCTGCCCCGCTCCACTACCTTCGACTGCCTGATGGCGGAAGAGGTCATAGAACTGGGACACCGCACATCGCGCTGGAGCGTGGAGTACTCCAACAATGGCAAGGATTGGACCGTGATACCCGAGACCTCGGGCCTGCAATGCATCGGCTACAAATGGATTGTACGGTTCTCCCCGGTGACGGCGAAATATGTGCGCCTGCGCATCGAAGAGGGTCGCTCCTGTCCTGCTATCCACACCTTCGGAGTGTATAAACAATCAGAAATACTGAAATAGAACTATTGAATTTAGGCACGGATTACACGGATTTACACGGAAAGGATAAAGGAAACTCCGTGAATATCCGTGTAATCCGTGTCTAAAAAACAACTCACTTTCAACAATTATCAGACATCATGGAAAACCTAAGAAGAAACATTCTCTCTCTCTTCTGCCTCTTCGCCCTGAGCGGCACGGCACAGGAGATAGACACCAAGCAAGTGTATGAAATCCAGACACCGGACGGCCTTGTGATAGACAACCAAGGCAGCGTGGCAGGCGACTCCAAGTTGTTTGCCGCCAAGCGCGTGCCCGGCAAGGAAGCACAAGTGTGGCAATTCCATAAAGTGGCAGAGGGCGTTTACAACATCGTCAGCCCCCTCACCGGACAAGCCATAGACAACGGTGGAGGCGGCGCCAAGGAACGCCACATCATCCAGTGGAGCCACGACCCCGGAAACGGCAACCAGCACTGGAAAGCCGAACGGCAGGCAGACGGCAGCTACACCTTCACCAGCCAGGCTAGCGGTTATATGATGGGAATGCTTTCGACAGGTGCCGTGGGCGAACCCGTCTATCAACTCGCTCCCGACAGCAAACAAGCCAACCGCCGGTGGAAACTGGTAAAATCGGACGTAAAGATTAAAGTAGAAGCCCTGAAAACCCACAGCGACAACGACTGGGAAAACCAACACATCATAGGCATCAACAAAGAAGAGGGACACGCCACCTTCATCCCCTTTGCCAGTATGGAAGAGATGAAGGTCGACCCCGCCTACCGCCGCCCGTGGGAACGCACCCGCTCCAGCCGCTACATCCTGCTAAACGGCAACTGGAAGTTCCATTGGGTGAAGCAGCCCGAAGAGCGACCAAAAGATTTCTACAAGGCCAATTATGACGTTTCCGCTTGGGACGAGATTCCCGTACCCTCCAACTGGGAAATGCACGGCTACGGCACACCCATCTACACCAATATCACCTACCCCATCCGCAACAATCCCCCCTTCATACAAGGACAACGCGGCTACACGGTAGAGAAAGAACCGAATGCCGTAGGCTCCTACCGCCGCGAGTTCTCCCTGCCCGACGGCTGGAAGGACAAGGAAGTGTTCATCCACTTCGACGGCGTGTATAGCGCCTTCTACCTATGGATTAACGGTCGGAAAGTGGGCTACAGCCAAGGTGCCAACAACGATGCCCGTTTCGACATCACCCGCTACGTGCGCCCCGGCAAGAACGTCCTCGCCGTGGAGGTCTATCGCTGGAGTGACGGCAGCTACCTGGAGGACCAGGACATGTTCCGCCTGAGCGGCATACACCGAGACGTTTATCTGGTGGCAACGCCCAAAGTGCAACTGCGCGACCTGCACCTTACTTCCGTCCTCAGCCCCCGTTACGACAAGGCTGAGCTGAACGTGAAGGGCTGCATCAAGAACCACGGAAAGGCTGCGAAGAACGCCTCCCTGCGCTTCTCCCTGCTCGATGCCGAAGGCAAGCAACTGAAACAGTTCTCTACCCCGACCGGCACACTGGCGGCCGGCAAGGAGATTGCCGTAGAAAGCAAGACAAGCATCCGCGACCCCAAACTGTGGAGTGCCGAAACTCCCTACCTCTACACCGTCAACGTGGAGTTGCTGGACGAACAGGGCAACGTACTGGAGGCAACTACCCAGCAATACGGCTTCCGCAACATCGAGATTCGTGACAACAAGGTCTATATCAATGGCATGCTGACCCTCTTCAAAGGAGCCAACCGCCACGACACGCATCCCCAATACGGCAAGGCAATTCCCGTGGAAAGCATGGTGGAGGACATCTTGCTCTTCAAGCGCCACAACCTGAACACCATCCGCACCAGCCACTATCCCAACGACCCCAAGATGTATGGGTTGTTTGACTACTACGGACTCTATGTGATGGACGAGGCAGACCAAGAGTGCCACGGCAACCACTCGCTGACCAACAACCCCTCATGGGAAGCTGCCTTCGTGGACCGCGGCGTGCGCATGGCACAACGTGACAAGAACCATCCGTCTGTCATCTTCTGGTCACTGGGCAACGAGTCGGGCGGCGGATGCAACATCATCGCCGAGTACGACGCCGTGAGAGCCATCGACCCCACCCGTCCCATTCACTATGAGGGAATGAACGACCAGGCCGACATCGACTCGCGCATGTACCCCTCCATTGAGAGCATGATAGAGCAAGACCGCCAGCCCCGCAACAAGCCCTACTTCCTCTGCGAATATGCCCACGCCATGGGCAACGCCATCGGAAACCTGGAGGAGTACTGGGATTACATCGAATACCACTCACACCGCATGATAGGCGGCTGCATCTGGGACTGGGTGGACCAAGCCCTCAACAAGCCGGGCGAACCCGCCGACCGCCACTACTTCGGAGGCAGCTTCGGCGACACACCCAACGACAACGACTTCTGCTGCAACGGCATCGTCACAGCCGACCGCCGTGTCACTCCCAAACTGCTCGAAGTGAAGAAGGTATATCAGTACATCTCCTTCAAGATGAACGACCTTAACAGCGTGGAACTGCACAACCGCTACAATGTGCACAACCTGACGCACTTCAACCTGCACTATACACTGGAAGAAAACGGAAAGGTAATCAAGGAAGAGGAGTTTGGCCTACCCGACTGCAAGCCCGGCGAACGTCGCACCATACATACGCCGCTCGAATGCCACTTGACCAATCCCGATGCCGAATACTTCGTGAATTATGAGGTGAAACTGAAAAAAGATTGTGCATGGGCAAAAGCAGGACACGTGGTAGCCTCCGAACAATTTGCCTTGAACGACAGAGCCATCAACGCCGCTACACTGAACCAGCCTGCCGAAATCACCACCGACCCCGAAAGTAATCTGCCGCTGAAAGCGTACGAGGAGGAACGTCGCTACCTACGCATCGAAAACAAACTGTTCAAGGCTGCCTTCGACAAGTTGAACGGACAACTGATAAGCCTGCGCTACGGCGAACAGGAAGCATTACACTGCCAGCAGGGATTCCAGCTGAACTGGTACCGTTCCATCAACAACAATCCGTTCAACCGTCCGGCAGAAACTGTCAGACTACAAGAGTTTGACTGGACACTGGCGGATGACATGAAATCGGTACAAGTAACCACCCGTATCAACACAACGGTGAGTAAGACAAGCATCCCACACACCATTATCTACACCATTCACGGCAACGGTGCCATGGATGTGGAGGCAAGCTTCCAAACCGACCAGGAGTTCGATCTGCCCCGCTTAGCTTTGCAAGCCTCTCTGAATCCTACACTAGACAAAGTTACTTGGTTTGGTCGCGGACCGATAGAGAATTACCAAGACCGCAAAAATGCTGCCCAAGTGGGTCTCTACTCTGCCAACGTGGATGAGATGCGCGAGCACTACACCCGTACACAAACCATGGGTGGACGATGCGACACCCGCTGGATGACACTGACAGACAAAAACAACCAAGGCATCAAAATTACCGCCAAAGGCGTCATCGACTTCTCAGCATTGCACTACACCGACCACGACCTATGGCGCGTGAAGTACAACCACGATCTCGATAATATCCGCCGTAGCGAAATAATCCTAAATCTGGACTGCGTACAACGCGGATTGGGTAATGCGAGTTGCGGACCGGGTCCCCGCCCTCAATACGAAATAAAGAAAGACAGCATCTATCAATATTCTTTCCGCATAGAGCCGACTAAGTAAGTATATTATATTAAGAAGAGGAATGTGTCAAAACGGTTGATGGCACACCCTCTTCTTTTTACAATATTATCTTTTCAGTATTCCGTTTTATTAAGTCCGGTAAATATCTATAACTTCTGATTGGCAATATAAAGCTAATACATAAGTTCCATTTTTAAGGCATCATCAATAGTCAGGATATCACATGCTTACATAAAAAAGTAAATACATTATCAGACAACAATAATTTCTTTTATTTCGTACAGCTTTTCGTACTGAATGCAACGAGCATCCAAACCATTTTCTCCTGCTCTTTCAGGTAGCCGGTCATCAAATCTGCCGTCACGTCATCGCCGGCTTCATTTGCCAGTTCAATTATCTTTCTCTCCTCACCAATCAGGTAGCCGTAAGTCTCAAGGATATGGTCCACAGCCTCACTGCCGCAAGAGATGTCGGACACTTCCTTCACGTTGGCAACCTTCAGGTATTCACTGAACTTATTCTCGGGCACGCCACCCAGCATCAGGATTCGCTCTGCAATTTCGTCAATCTTCTCGGCGGTATCGTCATACATACTCTCGAACTTCTCGTGTAGCACAAAGAAGCCGTGTCCCTTGATGTTCCAGTGCATACCGCGCAGATTGGTGTAATGTACCTGGAAGTCGGCCAATAATTGGTGCAATGCTGATGCTACGCCAGCCACTTTCTTTTCATTCAAATGCAAGTAATCTAAAGTTTTCATAATTCTATTGTTTTAAATGTTTATACTGTTTTTCTTTTGGGTATTGCAAAGATAAGGGGTAAATCAAGGCTTGTCAAACAGATAATTTCTATCTTTGCATAGACGAACTCTATACATAACCTTCAAACGCCTTGTCCATCATGACTTTACAACAATTGGAATACATCCTTGCCGTCAACCAGTTCCGCCACTTTGCCAGAGCAGCCGAATATTGCCGGGTGACACAGCCCACCCTCAGTGCCATGATTCAGAAACTGGAAGAGGAACTGGACACCCGGATTTTTGACCGCAGCCAGCAGCCGGTATGCCCCACTCCCGTCGGCATCCACATCATAGAACAAGCACAGAATATATTGGTTCAAGCCAACCGTATAAAGAATATTATAGAAGAAGAAAAACATTCACTGACCGGCACCTTCAAGCTAGGCATACTTCCCACCGTGGCTCCTTACCTCCTGCCCCGCTTCTTTCCGCAGCTGATGAAGAAATACCCCGACCTCGACATCCGGGTAGTCGAAATGAAAACAAACGACATCAAGAAAGCCCTGCAAACGGGAGAAATAGATGCAGGTATCGTAGCGAGTCTGGCAGGTATGGAAGAGTTGCAGCAGACACCGTTGTTCTATGAACAGTTCTTTGCCTACGTGTCGCGCGAAGACGCCCTCTTCAACAATGAGGTAATCCGTACCTCCGACCTGAACGGCGAACAGCTTTGGCTGCTCGACGAGGGCCATTGCTTCCGCGACCAGCTGGTGCGCTTCTGCCAGATGAAGTCGGCACGTGCCAGCCAGCTTGCCTATCACTTGGGTAGCATGGAAACCTTTATGCGCATGGTAGAAAGCGGCAAAGGCGTGACCTTCATCCCCGAACTGGCCGTCCTGCAACTGGGCGAGGCGCAGAAAGAGCTGGTACGCCCCTTCGCCATCCCCTGCCCCACGCGGCAAATCGTGATGCTAACCAACAAGAATTTCATCCGCCACACATTGCTGAACGCTCTGACAAAGGAGATACAGAATGCCGTGCCCGGAGAGATGCAAAAGCTGAAAGCGGTGCAGACCTTGGTGTAGCCCCGCACAACCTGCCGCCAAAAGAAAAGGTGTGTAAACATTAATTCAAGCCACTCCGGACATTCCCCACCCCACTCCAAAACATCTTCTGAACAGGGTATTTCTCCGACACCGGGGAGCAAGAGGTTCGGCACCGGGGAACGCCCCCTCCGGCACCGGGGAACCCCGCCTTCCTCGGTGCCGGAGAAAACCAGGAATCGGCCTTATCCGTAGATTTGTCAACAAAAAAAGGACTTTTCCATATACCTTAAAGAAAATTATACTATATTTGCAGCATCCAGCTGGCTCGGTGGGGTTTAGCGGGATCTTGATATTAAGAAAAAGGCGTTTACCAAACGTTATCGTCTAAGCTCGAATCTCGCAAATTTGAAACCTTCAAGATGATACGGCAACGGGAGCGTCCACTAAAGATGTGTTATCTAAACATTGCGCTGTGCGTGGTGTTCTGTATATTCATCTTGGCGTGGGCTAGCTGCGTTGCTTATCCTTGAAGGTGGGCAATGCGAGAGCCTGAGCTTGGGATAAGCAGAAGTACAGATTCCCACGTATTCTATGCTAAAATCCAAATGATTTTGGCATTTTTTATTTCATGAAGGAGCAAATTGTTTTTCAAGGCGATTACGGTAGAATTTGTATGTTTCAGGGTCGTATCTCACTTTCT
>Ga0129308_1001973_pt1 | contig 19046 bp, 13 predicted proteins | sample L827metagenome_FD_94440 | JGI IMG/M metagenome (GOLD analysis project Ga0129308, IMG submission 94440) | Ring-tailed lemur group fecal microbial communities from Wisconsin, USA - L827 metagenome | ecosystem: Host-associated > Mammals > Digestive system > Large intestine > Fecal | place: USA... | reverse complement strand
TCTGTTTTTGTTGAGAGACAACATACGGAAACTCTCTATAATTTTTTAATTATATTCCGGTTATACTTAGTTGGTGCTTCTTTTTCTATTTTTGGAATTAAGATGAAGGAAAATAAATTCGGTGTTTTTCTCGGTACTTTAACCTATACTTTTTGTATGTACGCTTTATACACCTGTGTAAAACATCCGTATTTTATTAATCCGATGATTTATTTCCCACTCTTAATTCTCGGAATTGAAAAAATTTTGCGTAAAGAAAAACCATACCTATTTATTTTCATGACATTTATCTCAGCTACTAGCAATTTTTATTTTTTCTATATGCTGAGTATTTTGATTTTTCTTTACACTGTAATTCGTTTCTTTCATAAATATAAAGAGAAACGCTTAAAAATGCTAGCCTACCATTTAAGTCATTTTATCGTGTACTACTTAGTTGGAGTTGCCATGTCAGCTTTTATATTTTTACCTGTTGTCATCGCTTTCCTCTCTTCAAGTCGTATCACTACAGAATATAATATTAATCTTTTTTATCCGCTTACTTACTACGAGAACTTGCTGCCAGGAATCATCTCTGATACATCCGCGGGATATTTCACATTTATTAGTTTATCCGCTGTGGCATTTGTCTCACTCCTACTTATATTTTTTCAGCGCAGGAAATACACACAGCTTAAGATAGGAATTTTAGTTTTTACAATCTTTTTACTTTTTCCGTTTTTCGGACATATGTTTAATGGATTTTCCTATGTATCCAATCGATGGGTATGGGGAATCTCCTTCATCGTAGGAATTATGGTTATAAAAATGACGCCATATCTTCTAAACCCTAGACTGCGTTATATCGCTATCATCGCTTTTATATCGCTTATTTACTTTTTGTCTTGCTGTCTTATCAAAAATAGCAGACAAAACACTGCTCTTCTTTCCTTTGCTGTATTAGCATTTTTCCTTATTTTACTTGGAATGGGAGCAATTTTTCAAAAGGCAAATATTTTATCGCAAAGAAAGATTTCTTTCTACCTGCACAGTGGTCTCATTCTATTTTGCCTAATTAGCATTTTCTCCAATGCTCTGTATCGATACTCAACTTTTGAGAAAAGCTATATATCAGAATTTATTCCTTCTGGTGAGGGACTCTCTATCTTAACTGATACAGTCACTCCAGTTATGAATAAAATTGAGGATACTTCCTTTTATCGATACGAAGATTATATGGGAAAAGAGCAAAATATTTACTTAAATTCCGCTCTTTTAAGTGGACTTAACGGCACAAATTATTATTTTAGCCTAGAAAATGGAAATATCTCCAATTTCCTTATGGAAAACTCATTAGATCTTCGCACTTATCAAAAATACTATGGACTTGATAATCGTATGATGCTTCAAGCTCTCGCCTGTGTGAAATATGCTATAATCAAAAGAGGAGATGAGGCAACACTCTCTTCTGGATTTAATAAACTAGTTTCCTCATATACAACTAAGGATGGCATAACCTACGATGCTTACGAGAATGAAAATGTTCTTCCTCTTGGATACACTTATTCTTCCTATATTACTAAAGATAGATATAATGAGTTGACTGATTTAGAAAAACAGCAGGCCATGCTTCAAGGTGTAGTTTTAGAAGAAAATACGGACTCTATTGCCCAGACAACATTAAGCTTCACAGATTTAGCCCTAAATTATGAGCCTGTAATAAACGCAGATAAAAACGATGATATTTCTTTTGAGAATGGAAAAATTATTGTAAAAAAAGAAAATGCAAAGCTAACTCTTCAACTTTTGGAAACGATGGACCGATGTGAGACTTATGTTTCCTTCACTAATTTACAATACAAAGGACTTAGTCCAAGAGAATGTTACACAGACAGAGCATGGAACGCTCTTAGTAAAATGGAACAAAATAAAATTTCTTATGAATCCAAACGTTATTTAGAGCCTTCTACTGTTTCCATCAATGTAAAATCAGGTGATGTATCTAAGAGCCTCCTCATTTCCACAAAGCAAGATGTCTTCCATATTGATAAGGAAAATTATCTTGTAAATCTATGTTATGATGAGGACGCAAGAAAGAAAATTACACTCACTTTTGGTACTCCTGGAATTTATACCTTTGACCAGCTTAAAGTAACGGCACAGTCTCTAAGTGTACCGACAGAAAATCTCGCATCTTTAAAAGAAAATACTTTAAGAAATATTTCCATAAGAACAAATAAGTTAACTGGAACTATCAATCTATCTACTTCAAAAATTCTTTGCCTCTCTATCCCTTATAGTTTAGGATGGAGTGCTAAAGTAGACGGAGAACCTGCTAAATTGCTAAAAGCAAATCGCATGTATATGGGGCTTTTACTTGATGCTGGCAGCCACGAAATTGAACTTACTTATGAGACACCTGGTTTAAAGGCGGGAGTTATCCTATCAAGAATTGGATTTATACTTTTTATTGCCATTATCTTATTTGGACAATTTCGAAAACAAATCAAAAACCTTATTTTCTCAAATCACTCTCGAAAAAGAATCAAAAGGGGATAAGTTTTTAAATGAAAAAAGATAATTTTTTTAAATATAATATATCACAAAAAGTACACAAACTCAAAGAGCATAAAATCAAGAATACTATAAAAAATAAAATACCCCACGAGGCGAATAACTCTGATGAAAACAAAATCAAGGATGCTATCAAGTATACAAATTCCATCATTGATTGCTATCAGAGATCAAAATATAAGACAAGATTATATTACGCTGTTTATACAATGCTTTTTATTATAATCTGTCTTATGGCATTTTCTTGGTTTTACCTTAATCGTCGTTCCTTCATCTGGTCACTCGATGGTATATACCAACACTATAATGCCCTCGCCTATTACGGTGAATATTTAAGAGAAATAGTGGAAACTTGGACTTCCACAGGAAAACTCACACTTCCTCTTTGGAATTTTAATCTTGGATATGGCTCTGATATTATAACAACCTTACATTATTATGTGATTGGAGACCCCCTCTGTCTTCTCTCTTTCTTTGTGGAGAGAGAACATACAGAAGTATTATACCATATTTTAATTTTACTTCGACTTTATCTATCTGGACTTACATTCTCTATGTTTTGCCACAGAATGAAATCTGATGACTTCTCCACACTTGTAGGGTCTTTAACTTATGTATTTTGTCTTTTTTCCATGTACTACGGAATCAGACATCCATATTTTATCAATCCATTGATTTATTTACCTTTACTGCTTATCGGAATTGAGAAAGTTTTCCACAGAGAAAAACCTTACCTTTTTATCTTGATGACTTTCCTTTCCACAGTAAGTAATTTTTACTTTTTTTATATGCTAAGCATTATTATTTTTATATATTCTGTTATCCGCTTTTTTCATCTATGCAAACAGGATATTATAAAAAATATGCTCCTTTTCCTTGGAAAATTTATTGGACTTTATTTTATTGGAGTAGCTATGGCGTGTTTTATATTTTTTCCAATCGTCATCGCCTTTCTGTCCTCCAACCGAATTCTGACTGAGAATCATGTTCCTCTTCTCTACAGTCTAAATTATTATGAGACCTTACTAGCGGGATTTTTCTCGGCCGCACCACTTGACTACTCGACCTCGCTTGGCTTTTTTGCTGTCGCGTTTTTGAGCATTATTCTCCTTTTCTCCCAGAGAAAAAAGAATAAACAATTACTCGTAGGATTTTGCCTCTTAGTCATGTTTTTATTCATTCCATATGTCGGACATGTATTAAACGGATTTTCCTATATTGGGAATCGCTGGGTATTTGGATTAGCATTTTTAATCGCCTTTATCGTTGTAAAAATGATGCCAATTTTATTAGACATTAATATTCGCTCTTCTGCTATTTTATTCTTATGTACAACAGTATATTTCTTTATTTGTTTCATGATAACAAATAGTAGAAAGGAGACGATTATTGTTTCTCTCGCCCTCACCTTTATGCTTCTATTTTTACTTGTCTTTAGCAAAATTTTGAGAAGAGAAAAAGGTGTTCCTGGACAGAAAGTTTTATTTTTTACAAAAACTGGAGTTATTGTTATTACCATTGTCGGTATTTTGAGCAATTCTCTATACCGATACTCTCCTGTTCAAAAAGGATATGTATCTGACTTTTTAGAATCTGGCACTGCCCTCGATTCCTTGACAGAACAATCGACAAAGGTTTTAGAATCGATATCGGATACAGAATTTTATCGGTATGATGACCGCACAGAAGGAAATGAATGCTCTAACTCTGCCCTCTTAAGTGGTAAAAATAGTGTGGGATATTATTTTAGTCTAGAAAACGGAAATATATCCAATTTCTTTATGGAAAACGGAAATGCAATTCGCACATTCCAAAGATACTCTGGATTAGATAATCGAATGCTTTTAGAAGCTCTCGCCTCTGTGAAATACTGTATTGTAAAAAGAGGTTCTGAAGGTCAACTTTCCTCCGGCTTTACAAAGCTTATCTCTTCCTACACAGACGAGAATGGAACTATTTATGATTTATATTATAACCAAAATACACTTCCTCTTGGATATACGTATTCGTCCTATATTACTAAGGATCGTTTTCTCACGTTAAACTTAGCAGAACGACAGCAGGCACTTGTACAGGGTGTCGTATTGGATGAGACAACAAGTTCTATTAATGACTTTCCTCAAACTAGCCTTAAGTTCACACATTTGGATCTACCTTTTGAGTTTGAGACAGATGCTGGCAAAAAAAAGAATATCGAGGTACAAGACGGAAAAATTATTGTGCGAAAAGCAGATTCACAGATTACACTTCAGCTAAAACAGACAATGGATCGCTGTGAAACCTATGTTATATTTAAAAATTTAAAGTTTACTGGCTATTCCCCTCGCCAGACATATACTGACGATGAGTGGGAAAAATTAGATACGCTGGAACAAAATGATATTTTGAGAGAATCAAAATTTTATCAAGATCCAAGCTATGCAAAGATACAGGTAAAGAGCAGTTCTGTCTCTAAAAGCTTTACAATCTCCACAAAGAATGATTCTTACTACGTGGAGAGAGAAAATTGTTTAGTTAATCTCTGCTATAATCAATATCCTAGAAAGCAAATTACTCTTACCTTTAATACACCAGGAGAATATACATTTGACCAGCTTCAAGTAGTGGCTCAATCTCTCAGTATTCCAAAACATAATATTGATATATTAAAGGAAGATGTTTTAGAAAATGTATCGATTGACACAAATACTGTGACCGGCACAATATCTCTAAAACAACCTAAAATCCTTTGTCTGTCTATCCCTTATAGCGATGGATGGAGTGCCAAAGTGGACGGCGTAGAGACAGAAATTTTAAAGGCAAATACTATGTATATGTGCATTCCGCTCACCGCTGGAGACCATACAATCCAGCTAGATTACCAAACTCCTGGTCTTTCCTTTGGAACGACTCTGACTAAAATAGGATTCCTCATTCTATTTTGTAAGCTATTTTACGATTATGTCTTCCCATATTTTTGGTCAAAACTTCGCCCAATCGCAAAGGATAAATGGAATAAATTAAACGGAACAGATTTCCAAAAGAAATTAAAAATATATTTTAACAAACTAAAAAAACTTTATAAAAAGCTTCGCGAAAAGTTAAAGAAAAAATTGAGAGAAGGAAAAAAATAGAACTTCCCTACTAAAACAATAGTAAATAAAAGAGAAGACAAAAAACTTTGTCTTCTCTTCATTTTTTACTTGATTTTTTGAGAATTTCATAGTAGAATAAATTTGTTGCCGATATAGCACAGTCGGTAGTGCGACGCACTCGTAATGCGTAGGTCAGCGGTTCGATCCCGCTTATCGGCTCTTAAAGGATGTGATATTTTATCACATCCTTTTTATATTGTAAAAATATAGGTTTTAAAATGAGCGAAAAAAAAAAGCAGAGAGCCTATCGACTCTCCACTCTTCTTCCTTTATTACATATTCTCAACGGCTTCCACAGCCTCTTTTAAATATTCCTTCGCCTCTTCCATCTTACCAGCATCACAAAGTTTTGCAAGCTCTGGATCAATTGGAAGTCTTCCAAGAATTGGAACATTATACTCCTTTGCTATCTCTTCCAATCCACTCTCTCCAAAGATTTTTAACTCTTTGCCACAATCTGGACAGACAAAATAGCTCATATTTTCTACCAAGCCAAGAATTGGCACATTCATCATATTAGCCATATTCATCGCCTTCTCTACAATCATAGAAACTAATTCCTGAGGAGAAGTTACGATAATAATTCCATCAAGTGGAATAGACTGAAATACAGTAAGTGGCACATCTCCTGTTCCTGGAGGCATATCAATAAACATATAATCTATATTAGACCATACTGTCTCTCCCCAGAACTGCTTAATAAGACCTCCCAAAACTGGTCCTCTCCATAAAACTGGGTCTGTCTGATTCTCCAACAATAAATTGACAGAAACTACATCAATTCCAGTATTTGTCATTGCAGGAATAATAAGTCCCTCTGGTGTTCCAAGCAAAGTCTCATCTAAGCCAAATGCCTTTGGAACAGATGGTCCTGTAACATCCGCATCCAAAATCGCCGTCTTATATCCAGCACGATTCATGCCGACTGCCATAAGAGAGGTAACCATAGATTTTCCAACTCCACCTTTACCACTGACAATACCAATTACTTTTTTTACAGAGCTTCTTGCGTGAAGTTTTACTAAAAAATCTTCTGGTGAAGCCTGTCTCTCACTGCAACTTTCACCACAACTGCTACAATTATGTGTACAATCACTCATTCTTTTTTCCTCCAATATTATATTTATGAAACATGAAATGTCCCGAGAGAAAATATTTCTACACCTCTCGGGATATAATTCATTCTTTTAAAAATTTAAAATTAGGATTATTCTCTAACACCTAGTTAGTATCACCCTATCAAAGTTTCCTATTCATCCTTCAATGAATCTATCGCTTTTTTTGCCTCCTCAGCTCTCTTTTCTGCCTCCGCAAGTCTTCTTTGAAGTTCCTCGGCTCTCGCTGCCGCTGCTGCTCTCGCTACCGCCGCCGCTTTTGCTGCCTCCTCAGCCTTTTTTGCTTCCTCAGCTGCCATCTTTGCTGCCTTCTCTACTTCCTCTCTTGCTTTTCTCTCAGCCTCAGCTGCTGCCTGTGCACGCTTAATAGATTCCAATGGATTATTTATCTCTGGTTTAGAAATAGTAGCTGCCATCTTTGGTTCTACTACCTTCGGCTCTACTTTCTTTGGCTTCTCTACCTTAACTGCCTCCTCAGTCTTTATTGGCTCTATCTTTTTCTTCTCTTGCTTAGGTGCTTTCACTTCTTCCTTAGCTGGCTGTGGAGCAAATAAACTTCTTCCTGCTGGCTTAGATTTTTTCACAGAATCTTCTGGCTTTGACTTTAAAACATTTGGGATAACAGTTGTCTTGCCCGCTTCCTCTAGAGCAATACTTGTCTGCTTTTTCGCCGCTGCAGCTTCCTTAGCTGCCTGCTCTCTCGCCATCAAAGCCTTCTCCCTCGCCTCACGGTAAGCTTTTTCTTTCTCGACTTTTTCTTTCTCCATCGCCTTTTTCTTTGCTTCTTCTTTTTTTATCTCTGCCTGTTCTCTCGCTTTTTCTTGTTCTATACGAAGTGCAGCTAATTGCTCTGCCTCTGTCTGCTTCTTAGGCTCAATCACTGCCTCTATTTTCTCAGCTGGCTGTTCTTTTTTATTTTTCTTAAAAAATGTAAAAAGTTTTTTCTTCTCTACCGATACAGAGTTTAAAAATAATAACTCCATCGTCTCTCTCGTCATAGGGAATGGATAATTTGCAAGCTTTTTCTCATTGCTTAACATGCCATCTACATAGCGATCTAATTCGTCTTGCTCTATAGATATAATATCAAATAAAGAATCAATAAATTTAAAGAAAGACTTCTCATTTCTAAACTCTAAAAGTCGAAGTACTGTCTTTACCTGACTTCTGTCTTCATACAAATCAATAAAGGCTGGAAGGAAAATACCAACTGCATTTCCGTGTGGGATTCCCTTTTCATATGTCAAATAATAGCTCATACCGTGTGGAAGTGATGTACCAGTATGTGAAATTGCCATACCTGCAATTGTAGACGCAAGAGCCAATGTCTCTGCCTCTTCCTCTGTAGGATCATCCTCAATCAATAATACTTCTTTTACACTTCCCCAGAGATCTAGTCCATATTCACTGAGCATACGATTAAATGGATCGGCATTTGTATTTAAATAACTCTCTATTAAATGAGCCAACGCGTCAATTGCTGTATTCACGAGAAGATCTTTATTTGTAAAATTCAAATAACCAGGATCTACAAGAGCAAGTTTTGGGAATACTTTCTGTGCCATACTTCTCTTGGTCTTTTCATCGTGAAGAGTTAATATAGCGTACGGAGTAGCCTCAGAACCTGTTCCCGCTGTCGTTGGAATTTCTACAACTGGAAGAGCCTTAAGAGGTGCAGGATTATATAAATCTTTTGCTTGTTTCTCTGGATTTGCAATCAAAACAGCAATTGCCTTTGCCGCATCCATCGGAGAACCTCCCCCAATGCCAATAACATAATCTACATTCTCTTCTTTCCCCACCTGGGCTGCCTTTGTAACATTTTCGAGTGATGGATTTTGCTCTATAGAATCAAATATAACATATAAAACGCCCTGTGCACTTAAAGCCTCTGTGACATCTTTTAAAGATCCGTTTTGCTTAGATGAATTTGCTCCTGTCACAATTAACGCCTTTGTTCCAAAGGAAGCTAACTCTGTCATATAATTGGAAACACATTCCTTTTGTACGTGTATTTTAGTTGGAATATAGAAATTCATGCTCCTCATCTCCTTTTTCTTGTATCTAAAATATAAAAATATCTCTTATTATTCATCATCTTTGTTACCTTAAAAATTTACTCCCCAACTGCTCCCTAATTTATTGGCATAAAAGAAAATGTCTATTTGAAAGCTATTTCTTTTATTGCCTTTCGAACTTACAATAAGATCGCACAAGTTATATCCAAAGAACATACTATATTTTTATGCCTTTTGGATGGAGGAACAATATAGCTGTCCCATAAAATATATTATATGGTATAATTCGTTGTTTTTCAACCAATTTATTCTCCATCAGCTGGAAAAATAATATGTTCCTGTCTTCTTATCTCATCCATCACAGTGAGCTCCATCTTAGAGTGATACAAATATGGATGATGAATGGATTTTTTTTCTATTAAATTGGCAAATTCTCTTACTTCGTAACACATATTATTTTCTTCTTTTTCTATCTGAATTACTTCTTTTCTTCCATCTCGATAAAAAAGCGTAATCTCCCTTGGATCTGCAATCTCATCAATCAACATTGATGCCTGCTCTCCTTGAATCTCACTTGGAAGACTCGAAGCTGTAATCTTTGAGTATATAATCTCCGCCTGCATATCTTCATAATCTAATAAAGCTGTTCCCGAACCTTCAAACCCATTTTCTAACTTCACACTTATACTCTTAATTCTAACTGGAAGTCCAAATAACACAACCATCGGATGGACGCAATAAACGCCGATATCCATCAAAGCCGCATTTGATAACTCCGGGTTAAAAGCATTTTCCAAAATTCCATCTTTAAATTTATCATAACGTCTAGAATACTGGCATTTTCTAAAACTTGCTCTTCTTATTTTTCCAAGTTTTGGAAGTGACTCTTTTATCGCCAAAAATCCTGGATCCTGTGCTGAGCGCATCGCCTCCAATAAGACAACTTCATTTTTATGCGCCGCATCAATCATCGCCATCAATTCTTTCTCATTCGATGCGATTGTTTTTTCACAAATGACATGCTTTTTATGCTGCATCATACAAATACTCTGGCTGGCATGTAAACTATTTGGGCTGGCAATATAGACTGCGTCAATTTCACTACAATTTGCCATTTTTTCCAAATCATCAAATACTAGCTTTGCTCCGTATCGGCCTGCATATTTTTTAGCTTTCTCTAAGGAACGAGAATAAACTGCCACTAGCTTCATTTTCTCACATTTATTAGCTGCATCGATAAAAGAATCTGTCACAAAATTCGTTCCTATTACCGCAAAATTTATCATATGATTCTCTCCGCTCTCTTTCTATTTTATTTATATTTTCGTATCTTTTACTGTTTTTAGTATACATCTATGAGAACAAAAATGCAATGAAGCGATAAAAACAATATAAAAAACTCCAGAACCAAAATGGTCCTGGAGTTTTTTTTCTCGTTTAAACTCTATTTTTTAAATTGTATTGTGAATCTCTATGCCAAGATTACTCCTGGTTAGCCATCTTCACTAACTTCTCGTATTTAGCCTTAGCTGTCTTCTCAGCGAATGCAAATAATTCTTTTGCTCTTTCTGGGTTCTGACGAGCAAGTGCGTTATAACGTACCTCGTTAGCTAAGAAGTCTTGGTAATCCTTTGTAGGAGCCTTGCTGTCTAACTGGAATGGATTCTTGCCCTCTGCTGCACGACGTGGGTCGAAGCGGAATAAGTGCCAGTATCCTGTCTCAACAGCTTTCTTCTCTTCTGTCTGAGCAATCTTCATACCGCCCTTGATACCATGGTTGATACATGGAGCGTAAGCGATAATTAATGATGGTCCTTCGTAAGCTTCTGCCTCAGCGATAGCTTTAACCATCTGGTTGTAGTCAGCACCCTGAGAAATCTGTGCTACGTAGATGTACTCATAGCTCATAGCGATAGCTGCAAGGTCTTTCTTCTTAACTTCTTTACCAGCTGCTGCGAACTGAGCGATGGCACCTGTTGGAGTAGCCTTAGAAGCCTGTCCACCTGTATTAGAGTAAACCTCTGTATCGAATACCATGATATTAATATCTTCATGAGATGCTAATACATGGTCAACTCCGCCGTAACCGATGTCGTAAGCCCATCCGTCACCACCGAAGATCCACTGAGATTTCTTAGATAACATATCTTTATCTTTTAAGATTTCCTGAGCTGCGTCACATCCACAAGCCTCTAAAGCTGCTACTAATTCTTTTGTAGCTGCTCCGTTTGTGGAACCACATGTGAATGTCTCAACGTATTTAGCTGCTGCTGCTTTTACTGCCTCGTTATCTGTATTAGCTGCTAAAGCTTCTACTTTCTCTTTTAATGTTCCTCTTAATGCCTTCTGAGCTAAGAACATACCGAAACCAAACTCAGCATTGTCTTCGAATAAGGAGTTAGCCCAAGCTGGTCCCTTACCTTCTTTGTTAACTGTATATGGAGTTGCTGGTGAAGAACCTGCCCAAATAGAGGAACATCCTGTTGCGTTAGCAACCATCATTCTGTCACCGAATAACTGTGTGATCAATTTAGCATAAGGTGTCTCACCACAACCTGCACAAGCTCCGGAGAACTCAAGTAATGGCTGTTTGAACTGGCTTCCCTTAACTGTTGTCTCTTTGAATTTAGCGATAACATCTTCCTTAACTGGTAAGCTCTGACCATACTCGTAAACTTCCTGCTGAGCCATCTGAGAATCTAAGCCTTCCATTGTTAAAGCTTTCTGACCTTTCTTTCCTGGACAGATGTTTACACAAGATCCACATCCTGTACAGTCAAGAACTGTTACTGTCATTGTAAATTTGTATGCTGGCATACCGTTCATGTTAACTGCTTTAGTAGCGGCTGGAGCATTCGCTGCCTCTTCCTCGGATAAAGCGATTGGACGGATACATGCATGAGGACATACATAAGAACAGAAGTTACACTGGATACAGTTATCTGGATTCCACATAGGAACGTCAACTGCTACACCACGTTTTTCAAATGCTGCAGATCCCTGAGGAGCTGTACCATCTGCATACTCAACGAATGCGGATACTGGTAAAGAGTTACCATCCTGTGCATTGATGTAATTCTGGATATTATTTACATAGTCTACGAGGTCTTTTCTGTCACCTGTCACTGGTTTAGCCAAGCTTACTGGCTCACAGTCAGCCCACTCAGGTTTAACAGCGATCTCAACAACACCCTGTGCACCGCGCTCGATAGCATCATGGTTCATCTTAACGATTGCTTCACCCTTCTTGCTGTAAGAAGCTGTTGCAGCGTCTTTCATATATTTGATTGCATCTTCCTCAGGAATAATTCCAGAAAGTTTGAAGAATGCAGACTGAAGAACTGTATTGATACGTCCACCAAGTCCGATCTCTTTACCAATCTTAATACCGTCGATTACATAGAATTTGATGTTATGCTTAGCCATATAAGCTTTAACCTGTCCTGGTAATCTCTCCTCAAGTTCATCAGCATCCCAGCTGCAGTTTAATAAGAATGTACCGCCATCTTTCAAATCCTGTACCATGTTATATTTTGTGATATAAGCAGGGTTATGGCAAGCTACAAAATTAGCTTTGTTGATTAAGTATGTTGCTCTGATAGGGTCTTTACCAAAACGAAGGTGAGAAATTGTAACACCACCAGACTTCTTAGAGTCATAGTCAAAGTAAGCCTGAGCATACATATCTGTGTGGTCACCAATGATCTTGATGGAGTTCTTGTTAGCACCTACAGTACCGTCAGCTCCAAGTCCCCAGAATTTACAGCTGATTGTGCTTGCTGGAGTTGTATCAACTGGATCACCAGCCTCAAGAGATAATCCTGTAACATCATCCTTGATACCGATTGTAAACTCTTTTTTCTCTGTATTGTTATATACTGCGATAATCTGAGCAGGTGTTGTATCTTTAGAACCTAATCCGTAACGTCCTGTTGTAATCTGAACATCGTTGAACTTAGTTCCTCTTAATGCAGCTACAACGTCTAAGTATAATGGCTCGCCCATTGCACCTGGCTCTTTTGTTCTATCTAATACACTAATTAATTTAGCTGTCTCAGGAATAGCCTCTACTAATTTCTCAGCTACGAATGGTCTATATAATCTAACTTTTACAAGACCAACCTTCTCGCCTGCTGCCATCATATGGTCGATTGTTTCCTGAATTGTATCACATACAGAACCCATAGCGATGATAACTTTCTCTGCATCAGGAGCTCCGTAGTAGTTGAATAATTTGTAGTCTGTACCAATCTTAGCGTTAACTTTGTCCATGTACTCTTCTACGATACCAGGGATTGCATTGTAGTATGTGTTACAAGCTTCTCTTGCCTGGAAGAATACGTCAGGGTTCTGAGCAGAACCACGAAGTACTGGATGCTCTGGGTTAAGAGCACGGCGACGGAAATCGTTGATTGCATCCATATCTACCATCTCTTTTAAGTCGTCATAATCCCACATCTCGATCTTCTGAATTTCATGAGAAGTTCTAAATCCATCAAAGAAATGTAAGAAAGGAACACGTCCCTTAATTGTAGAAAGATGTGCAACTGCTCCAAGGTCCATAACTTCCTGAACGTTTGAACTACAAAGCATAGCAAAACCTGTTCCACGACATGCATAGATATCACCGTGATCACCAAAGATACATAATGCATGTGTTGCCAATGTACGAGCGGATACATTGATTACACATGGTAATAACTCACCAGCAATCTTGTACATATTAGGAATCATAAGTAATAATCCCTGAGATGCTGTATAAGTTGTTGTAAGAGCACCAGCCTGTAAAGCACCGTGTACAGTACCAGCTGCACCAGCCTCAGACTGCATCTCTGCCATCTTTACTGTGTTTCCGAAAATGTTCTTTCTTCCTTCTGTTGCCCATTTGTCTGTTGACTCAGCCATAGGTGAGGATGGTGTAATAGGATAAATAGCTGCTACATCTGTAAACGCATAAGAAGCATGAGCTGCAGCTGTATTACCATCCATGGTTTTCATTTTTCTTGCCATTGTGTATTCTCCTCCTAAATTTTTTAGCCCATGTATAGCAGTCAGCCATACATGATAGAGTGTTAATATTAATCGGGTAGTTTTAGGCCTACCCAATGCATATTCTTATTGTACACTATTTCTCAAAACTTTTAAAGATATTTTTTATCTTTTTTGCAAATTTAGATAAAATTTTAACGAAGTTTTGATATTTCACCTTTCGTACTGTGTACTGTATACAATATTCTTGTATAATTCTATTATACATCTTTTTTTTAATTATGGTATTGACTTTTTCAACAATCTTTTCCTTTTTTTTTGGTTATTTTTATAACTTTTTTCTTTTTTCTCCTTCTTATTGAGAAAACTTGAAATTAAGGTTTCACAGTTGCACAAATTTTTTAATTCTCAATTCTAGTAATAACCTCCAAAAAACAAAATTAGTTGTTTCTATTTTAAATTTCACTTATCTAACTCACTTTATTATCTTTTATCATTACTAATGCCTCCCTACTTTCGCTATAAAAATATCAACCTATACTTCCGTCTTACTATTTCCCCTTTATTTATAAAAATAAAAAATAGATGAATACGATTTTTCCTTTCTGTTTCTTATCATACCCATCTATTCTTTCTAATATTTATTCAAAAAAATTAGCATTTTTCTGGCTCGCCGTACTCCTCGCCAAATGTATCTACTGTCACAGATTCCATTATCTGCTCTTCTAATGGACGATCCTGGAAATTAGTTCTCACAGTCGCAATCTTATCTACAACATCCATTCCTTCAAGCACCTTGCCAAAGGCTGCATACTGTCCATCTAAATGTGGAGATGTCTTATGCATAATAAAGAACTGAGAACCAGCAGAGTTTGGCATCATGGAACGAGCCATAGAAATAACACCCTCTGTATGTTTTAACTGGTTGGAGAAACCGTTCATAGAAAATTCTCCTTTAATCTGGTAACCAGGACCACCCATTCCATTTCCCTGTGGGCATCCACCCTGAATCATAAACCCTGGGATAACTCTGTGGAAGATTAAACCATCATAGTATCCTTTCTGTACGAGAGAGATAAAGTTTTTTACTGTATTTGGTGCGATTTCTGGGTAGAGTTCCACTTTAATCTGGTCACCGTTTTCCATTGTTATTGTTACGATTGGATTCTTAGCCAAAATAAACCCATCCTTTCTTTTCTTAAATTTTATCCGTTTTTTCATTTTACTACAGAACTTCGTTTTGTGCAACTTTAGTTTTTCTATTATTTGGAAAACAAAATTTTGTAAAAATATAGAAAAACATAAATTTTGACATCTTTTTTTTCTTTTGATACAATAACTCCATGAAACTTACTGTGAAAGTCCCTGTCAATCGGGCAGACAAAGACAAATTTATTGGATTCGTCTGCACATTTGACAGACTAACCTGTATGATAAATAGAGCACTTCGTGAGTTTTTTTCGAACTTCATGCGAATTTCGTTCGAGAGAACTTGGCGAGGTAGTTTCGAACCTAGTGAATCGAACTTCCTTGCGATAGCTTGGAATGCGAATACAGGTGCGATTTCCAGAGTGCCTTGGCACGGAGCAATCGGACTTTCCTTTATGGTGATTCCTGCGATAGCAGGCATGTCAGTTTAGAAAGGATTACGATTATACTTATGGATAAAAAATTACTATTTTTTGATATCGATGGAACTTTAATAGATGAAAAATCAAACGCCATTCCCGAGAGTACTATAGAAGCATTAAAAATGGCAAGAGAAAATGGACATTATCTTTTTATCAATACTGGTCGTCCTATCTCTCTAGTACAGCCTTGTGTCAGAGCATTAGATTTTGACGGATATCTATGTGGATGCGGAACCTATATTTTATTCAGAGATGAGGTTTTATTCCATAATCATATTCCAAAGAATATACAAAAATCTATCTTAAATCTCTTTTTCAAATATAAGCTCCAAGGTGCATTAGAGGGAACAAAAGATGTATTTTTCCCGAGCACAAAGGAGGAAGAAACCCACCCAACAATCCGCAACTTTAGAAAATCATATATACAAACTAAAAATTATATAAAGTATTTTGAGGATGAAGATGTAGATTTTGATAAATTTGTTATCTTTACTGGAGAAAAGTTTCCAGCAACAAAAGAATATGAACTTTTAATCAATGAAATTGCCAAAGATTTTGAAATTATTGACCGAGAAAATGATTTACTTGAATTAATTCCTCTTGGATTTTCAAAAGCTACCTGTATTGATTTTATGTGTAACTATCTCGGTGCCAGCCTCAATAACTGCTATGTATTTGGCGATAGCACAAATGACACTGCAATGCTCACTCACGTCCCACATAGTATCGCTATGGGAAATAGCATGAATGAAGTACTTGATCTCGTATCTTATGTCACAACACCGACTTATGAGGATGGTATTTATCTCGCAATGAAACATTTTCATTTAATCTAAAATTACTAAAAATTCCTTGGCTATTTATATTGAATCGCTCTATATTTTTTGGTTCTCTATAAAAACCCGTCTATGATAAAAAATTTTCTTTATCATAGACGGGTCTCAATTTAATTTCTGAATATTAAGATAACCAGTTATCATTCGATACGCCGTTCCTTTTCTTCTTTTTTGCATATTTTTGAATCTTTCCAAGTTTCACTCCGACATCTTAAACAAAAATAAGTTCTTCCTTCTGCGCTGTATCTCCCTTAATATGGAAAGAATTCAGTACTGGTTCTTCCGCCATCAAAGACAAAATGAGATAGCTGGCGTTACTGTCAAAAGCTAATCTTTTATCTTCCTCGGACGGTCTGGATGGAGTTTCTGGATGAGAATGCCAGTTTCCAAGAGGTATATACCCAAAGCTTCGCATATCTTTAATCGCAGCAAGCTGCTCTTTTGGCTCCAACGTAAAATGTTCCCTGGAATGATCCATATTGTTCAGAAAATAAACTTTTTCAATATTTTTTATATCTCCGTCTACAGTTCCTGCAATTAATCCACAAGCTTCCTCTGGAAGACGTTCTCTTGCATATACAATGATACTTTCGTAATCTTCTTTTTTAATTTTTATTTTCATATTCTCCCCTATATCCCATTGCATTCTGCTATTTCATAGTCAATCAATTTTGTAATCGTCGGATGTTCTCCACATACCTCACATGTTTTCACCTTTTTTGGTAACTTAATCTTTCGAAATTCCATTTTTAACGCGTCATAAGTTAAAAGATATCCCGTGAGCAAATCACCGACTCCTAAAATATATTTAATCGCTTCCATCGCCTGAAGGCTTCCGATTACTCCTCCCATAGCACCGATGACACCGGCCTGTTTACAGGTCGGAACGGCATCTTTTGGAGGTGGATCTTGGAATACGCAGCGATAACATGGTCCCTCTCCTGGAACATAGGTCATCAACTGACCTTGAAAACGAATAATTCCCGCATGAGAAAACGGTTTTTTTGCCATAACACAGGCATCATTAATCAAAAATTTTGCTGGAAAATTGTCAGTTCCGTCAATAATAAAATCATACTCCGCTATCAAATCCATAATATTCTCAGAGGTAACAAAAGTTCGATATGTATTTACTATAATGTCTGGATTCATCTGATTCATCGTCTCTTTTGCTGACTGTACTTTTGCTTTTCCCACATCATCCGTTCCATGGATAATCTGTCTCTGTAAGTTGGATAAATCCACCTCATCTGCATCCGCAATTCCAATCGTTCCGACACCTGCTGCTGCCAGATACATAGCTGCCGGTGCACCTAAACCACCAGCCCCAATAATCAATACTTTTGCATTGAGAAGCTTTTTCTGACCTTTGGCACCGACTTCCTTTAAAATGATATGTCTGGAATAACGCTCCAACTGTTCATTTGTAAATGCCACTATCTTCCACCTCCCATAAAATACAAGAATTCTACATTATCTCCCTCAGTTAAAACACAAGAAGCAAACTCTCCCCGATTAATAAACTCATCATTAATGGACACCGTAACATATTCTGGCGTTTCAACCTTTTCCTGAATAATCAACTGTTCCACTGTTATTATATCTGCAACCTCTTTTGTCTTCCCTGCCACTACAATTTTCATCTTTTCATTCCTCTTTCTATATATTATTTTCTATTTCCTGAACTAAATCTTCTCTCTCAATTTTTCCAATCAATCTTCCTTTGACTTTTCCTTGTTTAAAAAATAAAACTGTTGGTAAACTCATAATCTCATATTCACTCACCAATTCCTGCTCAAATACTGTATTTACTTTTCCAACGACAATCTTATCTGCATAAATCTCTTCGAGTTCTGCCAAAATCGGAGAAAGTCTTTTACATGGGACACAGCTGTCAGAATAAAAATCGACCAAAACTGCTTTTTCTTCTTTCACTACATTACTCTCAAAATTATTTTGTCCAAGTTTCACACTCATCTTACTCACCAACTTTCTGTACAATCAGATTATATGTTCCATCTTCATTGCTTAGAAGTTTTAAGATTTTATGGCCTTCTTCTTTCATGCTTCTTGGAACATTTTGTACAGGCTCTCCGTCATTCATGCGGATTGAAAGGATTTCTCCCTCATTCATTTCCTCCAATGCCACTTTCGCCTTGACAAAAGTCATAGGACAGACTACATCCGTAATATCTACTATGTCATCGATTTTAAAATGAATCATTTCCATATGCCTCCTTTATTACTTGTTCAAATTTTTCCTTTCCAATCCGATCAATAGTAAATTTAAAACGCTCCCCTGCTTTTGCATAGTTTGCAAAAAACTGAATTGCAGCATCGCAAACCTTTAATAATTTTTCGTGATCCTCAATAAATGGAATTACTGGCTCTCCTCGATTGATGCTGTTTCCAAATAACCCACCGAATGAAACAATATATCCGTGAGTTTCCTCCCACGCATCCGTTGGGCATGATTTCGTACATCTTCCACAGTAGTTGCATAAACTATCATTTACCTTAATTTTTCCGTCTTCGATAGTAATCGCATTAGAACGACATGCCTTTTCACATACTCCACACTGAATACATGCATCTTCTTTCCACTTAACTTTCATTCCCCCTTTTACACCCAGATCATTTTCCTCAGCCTTTAGACAATTATTTTGACATCCCGTAATTCCAAACTTAAATTTATGAGGAAGCTCCCTTCCAAAATATCGTTCATCCAGCTCCAATGCCAACGCATAAGTGTCAATACATCCACTTGTGC
>Ga0129308_1001970_pt1 | contig 19060 bp, 20 predicted proteins | sample L827metagenome_FD_94440 | JGI IMG/M metagenome (GOLD analysis project Ga0129308, IMG submission 94440) | Ring-tailed lemur group fecal microbial communities from Wisconsin, USA - L827 metagenome | ecosystem: Host-associated > Mammals > Digestive system > Large intestine > Fecal | place: USA... | reverse complement strand
GTATGCAAAGAAAATGCAGGGCAGAAAGATGGTTGGCGGCCAGTCGACCTTCATCCCGCTCAAGGTGAATACGGCTGGTGTTATCCCGGTTATCTTCGCATCGTCGCTGATGTCGATCCCGAACATGATCGTCGCATTTTCCGGCGCTAATCTTTCGGGCGTACCGGCAACAATCATCGGAATGCTGAGCCAGAACAACTGGTTCAACTTCAACAAGCCGGTTTATTCGATCGGACTGATTCTGTACGTCGGACTGATTATCTTTTTTGCATATTTCTATACCTCGATCACGTTCAACCCGATTGAGGTTGCTGACAATATGAAGAAGCAGGGCGGCTTCATCCCCGGCATCCGTCCGGGCAAGCCGACTCAGGATTACCTGAACAAGGTTCTGAACAATCTGATTTTCATCGGAGCGGCGGGCCTGATCATCGTTGTTCTGATCCCGGTATTCTTTAACGGCGCGTTTGGTGCTTCGGTTTCCTTCGGCGGAACCTCTATCATCATTATCGTCGGTGTTGTCCTTGAAACATTAAAACAGATCGAATCCCAGATGCTGGTTCGCAACTATAAGGGATTCCTGACAGATTAAACCTGTAGTAGTGTACTTCACTTCCTGCCGTAGCGGGGGCTGCCTCAGTGGACGGCTCTGATACGGCAGAATGCGGAGTGCACTAAAGTACGTTTTAGGAGAATATAATTATGAAGATAGTTATGCTTGGGGCCCCGGGTGCGGGCAAAGGAACACAGGCGAAGATGATTGCGTCAAAGTACGGGATTCCACACATCTCGACGGGAGATATTTTCCGTGCGAATATCAAGAACGGCACAGAGCTCGGCAAGAAGGCGAAGCAGTTCATGGACCAGGGACTTCTCGTTCCGGATGAGCTGACCGTAGATCTTGTGATCGACCGTCTCTCACAGGACGACTGCGCAAAGGGTTATATCCTTGACGGTTTCCCGCGCACGATCCCGCAGGCGGAAGCGCTTGACACTGCGCTGAAGGCACGCGGAGAAGCGCTTGATTACGCGGTGGACGTCGATGTGCCGGATGAGAACATCGTATCGAGAATGTCCGGCAGACGCGCCTGCACAGGCTGCGGCGCAACGTACCACATCGTACACAATCCGTCAAAGAAGGGTGATGTGTGCGAGGTATGCGGCGAGACGCTCGTCCTGCGCGACGACGACAAGCCGGAGACCGTGCAGAAGAGACTGACCGTTTACCATGATCAGACGCAGCCGCTGATTGACTATTACAGCGCAAAGGGCATTCTGAAGACCGTAGACGGTACACAGGATATGAATGACGTTTTTGCAGCAATTACAGCGATTCTGGAGGCATAAATCATGTCAGTAACAATAAAGTCGTCACATGAAATTGAGTTGATGCGCGAGGCAGGCAGGCTGCTCGAGATTGTCCACAAGGAGCTTGCGGCGGCGATCCGCCCGGGCATTTCCACACACGAGCTTGACAAGATCGGTGAGAAGGTGATCAGGAGCTTTGGCTGTACGCCGAATTTCCTGAACTACAACGGTTATCCGGCTTCCTTCTGTATCTCGGTGAATGATGAGGTGGTGCACGGGATACCGTACAAGGAGAAGCTGCTGCACGAGGGCGATATCGTCAGCGTGGATGCAGGTCTGATCTACAAGGGAATGCACTCCGATGCGGCCCGGACGTACGGCGTCGGCAAGATTTCACCGGAAGCGCAGAAGCTGATCGATGTGACGCGCCAGAGCTTTTTTGAGGGAATCAAGTATGCACGCGAGGGACACAGGCTGCATGAGATCTCGGCGGCGATCGGCGATTACGCGGAATCGTTCGGCTACGGTGTCGTGAGGGACCTGGTCGGCCACGGGATCGGCCATGCGCTCCACGAGGATCCGCAGATCCCGAACTTCCGGCAGCGCAGCCGCGGCATCCGTCTTGTGAAGGGGATGACGCTGGCAGTCGAGCCGATGATCAATATGGGGCGTCCCGAGGTGGAATGGCTCGATGATGACTGGACTGTCGTGACGGAGGACGGAAGCCTTTCCGCCCACTACGAGAACACGATCCTGATCACGGACGGAGAGCCGGAGATCCTGACACTGAGCTAGTGAGGTTGCAGGTATGAGTGAGAGTACAAACATGCTGCTCGCCGTGTCGCGGGCCGGGCACGACCGGGATACCGTGTACGTCGTGGTGGACAGCGATCCGGAGTATGTATGGCTCGTTGACGGGCGGCGCAGGCTGCTCGCGAATCCCAAGAAAAAGAAGAGAAAGCATGTTCAGATCATCCGCCATTTGCCCGATGGGCTGGCGGAGCAGATTCAGGCGGTTACGCTGGATGCGCATGTCAGAAAGATTATCAGCGCATATGCAGGAAATAGAAAGTGAGACGGACGCCGGAGCGCTTTTGGCGTTTTCATCATAAAATCATCAGGACGGGAGGTCTATATGTCTAAAGCAGATGTCATTGAGGTAGAAGGTAAGGTACTTGAGAAGCTGCCGAACGCAATGTTCCGCGTTGAGCTTGAGAACAAGCATGTGGTGCTTGCACACATCAGCGGAAAGCTCCGCATGAACTTTATCCGCATTCTTCCGGGCGACAAGGTGACGATTGAGCTGTCGCCGTACGATCTGTCCAAGGGAAGGATTATCTGGAGAGATAAATAAGAGAAACATCACAAAAAGGCTTGCATTTTATGGAATTTGATGTTATAATCTAAGTCGAACTTTTTGTGGAGACACGCTCTCTGTGTCTTTTTATGCCCAAAAAGCAGAGAAAAAGAGGTGAAAGGAGGGTTAACCATGAAGGTTAGGTCATCAGTGAAACCGATCTGTGAAAAGTGCAAGGTTATCAAGAGAAAGGGTAGTATCCGGATTATCTGCGAGAATCCGAAGCACAAACAGAGACAGGGTTAATCTTACCCGTTCGGACGCACCGTTATCGGCGCTGTACGATCAGGTAACAATCGGCGGAAATGACAGGGGAACGACGCCGTGCGGACCGTATTTTGCGTGACGGTTCTGCGGGGATGGTTTCACAGTCATTGAATCAATATAACGATGGAATAAATGAGATATATGGCTCTTTATATAGATGGTCAGAGGTAACAGTTCAGCACAGGCCGAAGCATTTACTGCTGAGGCCGTAAGAACATGATGCAGGGGTGCAAAATCCCATCGTCGAAGACGATTTTCATGGATTTTGCATCGTAACTGTGAAGGTACTGAACAGTTACGGTCAGAGATTTATTTCGTTGCGATATTGCTTTTAATACCACCCCAGGATTCTGGCAGTCCACGGTTCTGCGCGATTACCGCTGAGCGCAGGATGAGTATGCTATGCAAGAGCAGCGGCTTTGGCCGCGCAGAGAGGCTCATGGCTTAATGGAGTGGAAAGGCTGCATTTACGTGCGGCTGGGCGGCTATGCCTGCCCCAATTAGAGACAATAAAGAAAATGGAGGAACAATTACATGGCTCGTATTGCTGGTGTAGACTTACCAAGAGAAAAACGTGCAGAAATCGGCTTGACCTATATCTACGGTATCGGCAGAACAAGTGCAAGCAAGATTCTGGCTGCAGCGAATGTAAATCCTGACACACGCGTCAGAGATTTGACCGATGAGGAAGTTGCGAGAATCCGTGACATCATTGACGAACATTACATGGTTGAAGGTGATCTGAGAAGAGACACCGCGCTCAACATCAAGAGACTGCAGGAGATTGGATGCTACAGAGGTATCCGTCACAGAAGAGGCCTTCCGGTTCGCGGACAGAAGACAAAGACGAACGCAAGAACCAGAAAGGGCCCGAAGAGAACAGTAGCTAATAAGAAGAAATAAGCATATTTCAGGAAGAAAGTAGGTTAGTTTAGATGGCAGCTAAAAAAGTTACAAAGAAAGTGACAAAAAAGCGTGTAAAGAAAAACGTTGAACGCGGACAGGCACATATCCAGTCATCCTTCAATAATACAATCGTTACGCTGACGGATGCACAGGGCAACGCATTATCATGGGCAAGTGCCGGTGGTCTTGGTTTCAGAGGTTCAAGGAAATCTACTCCGTATGCAGCACAGATGGCTGCAGAAACTGCTACAAAGGCAGCATTAGTACATGGTTTGAAGACAGTGGACGTATTCGTAAACGGCCCGGGATCAGGCAGAGAGGCAGCGATCCGCGCGCTCGCAGCTAACGGTCTCGAGGTAGTTAGCATCAAAGACGTAACTCCGGTTCCGCACAATGGATGCCGTCCGCCAAAACGCAGAAGAGTCTAATCAGGGAGGTCTATAGAAATGGCAGTTAACAGAGTTCCTGTTCTTAAAAGATGCAGATCACTTGGTCTTGATCCGGTTTATTTAGGAATAGATAAAAAATCCACAAGAGAGCTGAAGCGCGCAAACCGTAAGATGAGTGAGTACGGCCTGCAGCTTCGCGAGAAGCAGAAAGCAAAATTCATTTACGGCGTACTTGAGAAGCCGTTCCGTAACTACTACAAGAAGGCCGACAGAATGCCGGGCCAGACAGGTACGAACCTGATGGTTCTTCTTGAGACACGTCTTGATAACGTGATCTTCCGCATGGGCTTTGCACGTACGAGAAGAGAGGCGAGACAGATCGTTGACCACAAGCACGTTCTTGTGAACGGCAAGCAGGTGAACATTCCGTCCTATATCGTAAAGGCTGGCGACACAGTTGAGATCAAGGAAAAATGCAAGGGTTCCCAGAGATACAAGGATATCCTCGAGGTGACAGGCGGCAGACTTGTTCCGGAGTGGATCGAGGTTGATCAGGAGAACCTGAAGGGCACCATCAAGGAGCTTCCGGCAAGAGAAGCCATCGATGTTCCGGTAAACGAGGTGCTTATCGTCGAGTTGTACTCCAAGTAATTGCGCGGCGCATAACCGATATAGTAACATACCCAGTAAGGAGGGGCTATATTGTTCGATTTCAACAAACCAAAAATTGAAATAGCAGAAATGTCAGAAGATAAGAGATTTGGGAGATTTGTCGTTGAACCGCTTGAGAGAGGTTACGGTACAACACTTGGAAATTCCCTGAGAAGGATCATGCTTTCTTCTCTGCCGGGTGCTGCTGTAAGCCAGGTCAAAATCGAAGGCGTACTGCATGAATTCAGCTCTATCCCTGGCGTAAAAGAAGATGTTACAGAAATTATCATGAACATCAAATCACTGGCGATCAAGAACACCAGTGAGACGAATGAAGCAAAGATCGCATACATCGAGTTCGAAGGTGAAGGCGTAGTGACCGGAGCTGACATTCAGGTTGATCAGGATATCGAGATCATGAATCCGGATCAGGTGATTGCCACACTCAATGGCGGCGCGGACAGCAAGCTTTACATGGAGCTTACAATCACGAAAGGCCGCGGCTATGTCAGCGCTGAGAAGGGCAAGTCAGACGATATGCCGATCGGCGTGATTGCAGTCGATGCGATCTACACGCCGGTGGAGCGCGTCAATCTCACAGTCGAGAATACGCGTGTAGGCCAGATCACGGACTACGACAAGCTGACGCTTGATGTTTACACGAACGCAACGCTGGAGCCGGATGAGGCTGTCAGCCTTGCTGCGAAGGTATTGAGCGCACATTTGGGACTGTTCATCGATCTCTCTGAGAACGCGAAGTCCGCAGAGGTCATGATCGAGAAGGAGGACAACGAGAAGGAGAAGGTGCTCGAGATGAACATCGACGAGCTGGAGCTCTCCGTCCGTTCGTTCAACTGTCTGAAGCGTGCAGGGATTAATACCGTAGAGGAGCTGTGCAACCGCACCTCTGAGGACATGATGAAGGTCCGCAACCTGGGCCGCAAGTCTCTCGAGGAGGTTCTTGGCAAGCTCAAGGAGCTCGGCCTTTCCCTGAATCCGAGCGACGAGTGACCGTCAGGCTCACCCGTTTAAAATACACGATGGACCAGAAAGCACAGATGCAGTAAGCCCGAAGCGCGTGCATGTGTGTTCCGGAATGGAGGAAATAAGAAATGTCAGGATATAGAAAACTCAGCAGAACTTCTGACCAGAGAAAGGCTCTGCTCAGAAACCAGGTAACAGCACTGATCTACAGAGGCAAGATCGTTACAACTGAGTCCAAGGCAAAGGAAGTCCGCAAGATCGCGGAGGGCCTGATTGCAATGGCAGTAAGAGAGAAGGATAACTACGAGACAGTTACCGTTACAGCCAAGGTTGCACGCAAGGACAAGGATGGCAAGAGAGTCAAGGAAGTTGTAGACGGCAAGAAAGTAACCGTATACGACGAGGTTCAGAAGGAGATCAAGAAGGATAAGCCGAGCAGACTGCACGCACGCCGTCAGATGCTCAAGGTGCTGTATCCGGTCAAAGAGGTTCCGACTGAGGCAGCAGGCAAGAAGAAGAATACGAAGGAGATCGATCTGACAGCGAAGCTGTTCGACGAGCTGGCTCCGAAGTATGCTGGCCGCAACGGTGGTTACACGAGAATCGTCAAGATTGGACAGCGTAAGGGCGACGCAGCAATGGAAGTAGTTCTGGAGCTGGTATAAGCCTGTTGGAAGAAAAGAAAACTGAGATGATGAAAGCCCCGATATTGTATATGAAATATCGGGGCTTTCTTTCGATTATCGATTCTGCGGTGTATAGCGTTTCCAGCAGTTGCGTCCGGCTCTCTTGGAGGCATACATAGCGGAATCCGAGCAGCGCATGAGCTCGTCCAGCTCGTAGCCGCAGTCCGCTGCCGTCGTGACGCCGATGCTGGCCGAGACATCGACGGTTCCCTTTTCGCTGGAGTAGTGCAGCTCAAGTGCTTTCAGAAGCTGTTCCATCTGCTGATTGAGGGCGTCGGCCTCAGGAATATCGCTGAGGATGCAGAACTCGTCGCCTCCGAAGCGGGAGATCAGGTACACAGGCGGGAAAAATGCACTGAGAATACCGCCGACCTGCTGGATCACCTGATCGCCGAAAAGATGGCCGAAGGTGTCATTGACAGCCTTGAAATTGTCGAGGTCGAGGAAGATCAGCAGGCAGTCCCGCGTCGCTTCATTGCCAAGGCGTGCCTGCAGCTCCTGCTTGAACGCGTCCTTGCCAAGCAGGCCCGTCAGCGGATCGCGGCGCGACTCCTCAGCAAGCTTCATCCGCTCACAGACCTCGTTGTTCACATCGCGGATCAGGCCGAGAATGCGCGGAGACTGTCCGATCTTCTCAGGCTCGAGAAACTGCGAGATGCGGCACCACGGGTATGAGCCGTCCTGTTGCTCAAGACGGACGATTATGTGGCTGTCGTTGTGGCCCGTCACCGATTGCGTGAAGAAAGCGGTAAAGCTGTCGTAGTCATCCGGATGGACGCGCCATTTGGAGGCAAACTCGGCGGCAGTCAACGATTCGAGCAGACAGTCAGGCGTCCAGCCGAACTTTTTCCCGAAGAACTCGGAAGACGTCACTGTGTGCTGCGAGAGGTCAATTTCGTAGATGATCTGCTCGGTTTTTTCGATCAGAAAATGATGCAGCCGTTCTTCCTGGCGCAGCAGCTCGATGCTTTTCGCGCGCGTCCTCATATATCCGCCATAGATGATAAGGATCACGACCAGGATGGCGAAAAACAGGACGACCGCGAGCATGTAGCGGTACTGATAAATGAAATCGCCGATTCCCGGCTTGTAGGCCCGCCTTGAGGTCTGGTCGAGAAGGATCATCGTCACTTCAGCATCGGACAGCGAGGCGATCCCCTTGTTGATGATCGAGATCAGCAATTTCTTCTCTTCAAATTCCTCTGAATCCGGGCTGGCCGTTTCGGACAGGACGGGAGAGAGGCAGTGCAGATCTCCGATGCCGGCGGCTGCGACTACGTGAAGATTCTCGTACAGCGGCTTGCGCATCAGCACGTCAATGGAATACTGATTCTGGATGAGGCCGTCGACTGTCCCGTCGTTTACCGCGGCGAGCGCTTTTTCAACGTCATCAAAAAAGAAAACGTCAAATTCCGGGTATATTTCGTGAATCGCTTTTTCGATTGTCAGCGAGCCGGAAACGACGCCGACCGACATGCTGCCGGACGGATTGAACTTCGTGTCGTCCCTGCAGACGATTACCTTGGCAGCCTGCAGATACGGTTCAGAGAGCAGGACGCCCGAGGTGCTGGCATTGACCGTGTTGTGTTCGACACTCGCCATCAGGTCAAGCTGCATCTCGCACAGCGTATCATAGGTAATCTGCCCTGACGGGAGAGGCGAATACCGGAATCTGAGGCCGGTATATTTGGCGACAAGCTCCAGAATATCGTGTGTGATGCCCCGGACCTCTCCGTTCCTATTACAGTAGAGGACAGGATCGCAGTTGCACAGGCAGCCGATTGTGAGCTCGTCAAGCCCTTCGACAAACGCTTTTTCTTCTGCGGTCAGGATAGCGGAAGGCTCCGATGCGGCGCGCAGCGGGGCGGCAGGCCACAGGATGGTACACAAAAGCAGCAGGATGCAGATTGCTGCGGCGCGTGAAAAATTCCTGTAATTCATGGTATGGATACCTCTATTAATATCAGAATTTGTAACAGAACAACAGTCTAATTATACCAGAAATGGTGCGCTCGTACTACAATTTATTTTACAAAAAATTGCCGGAATGCTATAATGAAAAAAACGAAAAGAAAAGCGCCTGCAGGTATATGCTGCGGGGCGGAAGGAGCGCTTATGAATTATACAATCAAAAACAAGTATCTGGAAGTGACTGCGAGTGACGCGGGAGCAGAGCTTCAGTCGGTCAAAAGTGCGGACGGAACGGAATACCTGTGGCAGGCGGATCCGGAGATCTGGCACGGCAAGGCGCCGAATATTTTCCCGTACGTGGCGCGTCTGACAGAGGGCAGATATACCCTGAACGGCAGGGAATACAACATGAAGATCCACGGAATCCTGAAATATGTGACGCTTCTGCTGGAGGAGCACAGCGATACGAGCATGACGTTCCGGCTTGATTCCTGCGAGGAGACGAGAGAGCAGTATCCGTTCGAGTTCACCTACCGGATCACCTACGCGCTGGAAGGCAGGACGCTCGTTACGACGACGTCTGTGGTCAACCACGGGACAGAGCGCATGTATTTTGCGGTCGGCGGGCATCCGGGCTTCAACGTGCCGTTGGAGGACGGACTTGGCTTCGATGATTATTATCTGGAGTTTGACCAGCCGTCACATCCGTACCGCGTTGGCTTTACCGACACATGCTTCCTGACAGGCTGCGATGAGCTGTATCCGCTCGAGGATGGCCGCAGGATCCCCCTGCACCATGACCTGTTCGATCACGATGCGGTTGTACTGAAGCACGCGCCGCGCTGCGTGCGAATTGCGAGCGACAAGGGAACCAGGAGCGTGACCGTGTGCTATCCTGATTTCCAGTATATCGGCTTCTGGCATATGCCGCACAAGGAAGCGCCGTACGTCTGCATAGAGCCGTGGAGCTCCCTGCCGTCGCGCGACGGGATTGTGGAGGAGTTCTCGCAGCAGTCTGACCTGTTCGGGCTCGACGGCGGGAAGAGGTTTGAGACGACCTGGACGATTGAGATTCAGTAAATAAATTCTATTTCGGTGAAACCGGCGCGGCGGGAAGTCACGCCGGTTTTTCCGTGTCCTTTTGATTCGGAAACCTGACTTGATTTTCGGTTTTAAAATACGCTCTAATCGATATCCTTTGTTTCATCTGCTATGTACTCGAAAAAGTCAAAATCTGCATAATGCTGATGCTTTACCCGGTCTGCGCAGGTAATTCCCACCATAGTTCCTGTAAATTCTCCGTATGAACAATATTCATCTGAAAATTTTGTCGTATCAAAAACACGTCCGATTTTTTCATAATGTTCATTGTCATAGCTCCACTCAAACCAGGATTTTCTTCCTTCGATGTAGAGCCGCAGATACAGCGGGCAGTCCTTCACCGGGATTCTTGTATTTAAAAACTCTGTCTTTTCTCCGTTCTCCAGATGGATAATGGAAATCGCGCTCTGTCCCAAAGTTTCACTGTAGTATTTTCTCAAATTGATGTAATTCATATTATCATAGTATAAAATCAATCCCGCACTATGCTGATGAACCTTCGGAACAAATTCCATCTTTGTAGTGATCCTTGCATAGACACTGGTGAGCTTTCTGGCAAGGATACTGACTTTATTCAAAGAAGTTCTGGACTCCTGCCCCCTAATTCTTACATAACCAGGTCTTACCTTCACATCCGCGAATCTTTGCGGCATGATGCGCGGAGAATAATAATAATTTCCCAGCTCTTCACCGTCAAAATCATCAAATGCCGGTATTTGAGGCATGGGTACCTCTGGCAGACTGCTTTCCGGCACTTCCGTTTTTGCCAGATTGCTGCCGTCGGCCATACGAAGCCAGCCGTCCTCCGTCCACATCATTTTTTGAATGGAGGTCTCCCGTCCAAGCGTGCACCGCAATTCCGGAACAAATGGTCTGGCACACAGATGTACCAGATACACCTCCCCTGTTGTTAATTCCACATAGCTTCCGTGGCCTGATTTCTGCAGGACGGAATCAGGATTATAATATTTCGGCTTCAAATGATCCGGGTTGTGACGTTCATAGGATTCCCCCGGAACACTTGTCACGATCGGATTCTGCGGATCTCTTTCGTACGGCCCCCAGACATTTTTCGACCGCCCCATCGTTACACAATGGTTGTATCCGGTGCCGCCTTCCGCGCACATAATGTAATAATATTGCCCCCTTTTTGTCAGATGCGGAGCTTCGATACACCCGCGGTCTGTGCCGCCTCTCCACATTCTTTTCGGATAACCGATGATCTCTTGTTTCTCTGCGGAATACTCCACCATGCAGATTGCCCCCGGCTTTTCATATCCCTCCCTGGTTTCCCATTCCAAAGAAACCACATATTTTTTCCCATTGTCATCATGGAAAATAGAAGCGTCAAATCCGGAAGAATGAAGGTATACCGGCTCGCTCCACGGCCCTTTGATGTCCTTCGCTGTAATCAGGAAATTATCGACATCAAAATATCGTGCGTTCATAGAATTCATCACACCGTATACGACATAAAAAAGATCCTCCTGTTCGCAGTACGTCAGGCACGGAGCCCAGATTCCTTTTGCGCTGGGCAATTTTTTCAGATCCACCGCCTCATCATCTGTCAGAACATGTGTATATAATTCCCAGTTCTTTAAATCCCTGGAATGGTAAACCGGAATTCCGGGAAACCATTCAAATGTTGAAACGGCTACATAATAGTCCTCCCCTTTTCTGCAGATACACGGATCCGGGTTAAATCCCGGAAAAATCGGATTCTGAATCATAAATCTGTCCCTCCCTTTTCATTTTCCGCCGGAAACCAGCCAAAATCCACGCATCTTCCCAAATCCCAGCTATCCCAGCCAATCCATCCTTTTTCATTTACCGTATCTGTTAAAAGCTTATAGCTCCAGTAAAAATATCCGCTGCCCTTATTCCAGGCTTCCATCTGTGCCTTTGCGACTGCACGGTAAATGGCTTTCTTGTCCTCCGCGCTCAGTTGCTCCTGCGTATTTCCTTCCACTCCGTTTAATACGCTTTGGCCTCCCTTTGTATCACACCCGCAGGCAAGCGAGTTGAAGAGGCACCATTCCCCGCAAATAACCGGAAAATAGTTCTGCATTTCCTCAATATTCTTTACATAATGGTCCCTGATATAAGCCTGGTACCCTTCCAGAGACTGTTCGCATCCATCCGCCTCTGCAAACATCAGATATTGATGTGTATCAAGTACCACGTTTTCATATTTTTCTTCCCGCATAAAATCTTTCCATGCCAGAAGCTCAAAACCGTCATGAATCACGACATATTTCTCTTTTGGCATATAGCGCCGGAGCCTGTCATACGCCCTGCAATAAAATTCTTTCAGGAACTCCAAAGTATTCGGTCCCGAACCCTCAGCCATCTCTCTGTCGATTGCCGGATAGCGGGAGGGCACGTCCATCATTTTCCATGCGCGTTCCGTGATCGGCTCATTCAGAACCTCAATACCCCATAACCCTTTTCTGGTTCCGTAACGCTCAGCCAATCTTTCCAGAACAGAGAGCACAAATTCCACCTCTTCCGGATACCTGGACCATTTACAAACGCCGCAAATCCCTCCGTTGTCAAATCCATTCTGTCCCATAGGCGCCGTATGAAGATCGATCAGAATCTGCAGGCCATATCTTTCTGCCCAGTTGAACGCTTTGTCCAGTTCCTGGATACAGCCGATAAACGGCTCCCGGTCGCCAAAAACAAAGTACGGAACAGGGATACGGACTGCTTCCATTCCCATTGCTTTGATTGCCACAAAATCCCGTTCCGTAATATATTCCGAACGATGGATCTGAATTCTTGCCTCATATACTTCTCTCGTAAGCTGCCGCGGAAGATAATATTCATCTTCCGCAGTTGTTCCCGCAAATAAGGCCGGGTTCATCCACTTTTCCAGCACCAGCCAGTTCCCCAGATTTACTCCTTTGATTTTCATTGATTTTCCCCCTGACACATTTTTATTCTTTTATTTTTGCACGCTTCTGCAAATCTTCGATAATTCCTGCAAACTCTTTATCCAAATGGTAAAATTTCATAATGATCAATCCGATGACATATATCACAATCGGAATCCACACAAAGCAGACCTTAATGGAAGTGAGTGCGGCAGCAGACTGAACAGCCGCTTCCCCGACGTATCCTCCAACCTCCAGAATCAGTCCGAGAAGTGCAGAACCGATTCCATTCCCAATTTTATACCCGAAACTGCATGCGCTGTTCACAAGGCCCTCTGTACGTACCCCGGTTTTCCATTCGCCATAATCAATGGTATCAGATACCATAGCCCACATGGTCGCACCGCCGCAGGCATTTCCCACGCCTCGTATAATGCTGGATATTACAATCAAAATCATGGTACCGCCAGAGAAGTTCAGCAGCAGCATACCAACGATGTCAAATACAAGACCAAGGGCGAATACGTTTCTCTTTCCATATTTTTTTACAAGCATCGCAATGAAAAACATACTCACGATCTGTACGACATTAAATATTCCATTGATCGTTCCAACCAGATTTTTATCTCCAAGAATATCCTTCGCATAAAAAACTGTGGCGCCGCCATTTACGGAATACATCAGGAAAAACAAAGCCAGCATTCCCGTCATCATAATCCAGTATTTATTCTGAAACAGTGCCTTGATGCCAACTCCAAACGGCACTTCCGGTCCTTTGCCGGATTCCGTGGCGACGGATTTTACCCGTTCTTTTGTTCCGAAGAAATTGATCAGAAATGCAGCTACTGCCAATATTCCAAACACACAGAAGGTTTTTGTCCATGCAGAAGCATTGTTCCCAAAAAATTCAACCAATGGAAGGGTAAACGTATTAATAATAAGCGTACCAGCCGTTGCAAGGAGATTTCTGAAAATACTCAGTACGGACCGTTCATACGGATCCTGAGTCATCAGGGCATTCAGCGCAGAATACGGTACGTTGATTGCAGTGTAGATAACCGTAGATACCAGATTATATGTAATGAATACATAAACCAGCTTCGGAGTAGTGGCCCACGAGGTCGGAACAGAAAACAGCAGGATTCCGGATAAGGCAAATGGTACACACATCCGCAAAAGCCAGGGCCTTGCCTTGCCAAATCTTGACTTGGTGCGGTCTACGATCACGCCCATAATGATATCGCTGATTCCGTCAAAAATACGGGATACCATCATGATCGTCCCGACTGCAAGAGAACTTACCCCTGCATAATCCGTATAATAAAACAGTAAAAACGCAGACATGGCTGTATAGATAATATTACACCCGAAATCACCACATCCATATGAAAAACGTTCTATAATTTTTGATAAGGTTAATTTACTCTTATTCTCCATTTGAAAATCTTCTCCTTTTCTTTCACGTTCTGTTCCATGCGCATTGAACATCCTTGATTTACGCTGTTATAATAGCATATATGAAGCATTGCACATAGATTCTATATTCTCTAAAATATAGGTCGATATTCTCTTTTGTATTGAATTCAGGAAATCTTTGTGATAGAATGCAGACATGAATTATATGGAAGACATCCTATGAAAATGAGGCCCCGTATGACTGAACAATCTTCAAAACACACCTATGAAATTATACAGGTTCCGGAAACTACGCGTGTCCGCTTTTTTACAGATATTGACAACGGCAGTTACTACCCCAACCATTGGCATGATGCCATTGAAATCATTTACATGATAAAGGGAGAACTGGATGTGACCGTAGAATCTGCGGGTTACCATCTGCAGGAAGGGCAATGCTTTTTAATTAACTCCAGTGTTATTCACTCTACCAAGTGCACATCCCCCAACATAGGAATTGTTTTTCAGATCCCCTTCAATTTTATAAAGCTTTATATGCCCGATGTGGAGCAACTGCGTTTTGAACTGGATGATTCCACCGATGATCCTATTCGTCAAACCAAGATATCTGTCTTCAAAGAAACATTAATGCAAATGAAAATTGCCGACGATATCCGTCCGGACGGTTATTTACTGCGCTTTAACAGCCTGCTTTTTGAAGTTCTATTTCAGCTTTATCACAATTTCAGCGTAAAAGTTTTTCATGCAAGCATGAACCACAGGGCAAAAGATCTTGAGCGCCTGAATCAGGTTTTAAACTATACGGCAAAAAATTATAACCGCCCCATCTCGATTGATGAGATAGCGCAGATCGCCTTTTTAGAAGCCGGGTATTTCTGCCGTTTTTTCAAAAAACATATGGGGCTCACTTTCCTGGAATACCAGAATGAAGTCCGTCTGTCCCATATTTATCAGGATTTACTTACAACTACCGATACTTTATCACTTATTCTGGAGCGTCACGGTTTTACCAATTATAAAATATTCCGCCGGATGTTTTTTGAACACTTTCATGCAACTCCTTCCCAAATCAGGAAACAGTTACAGAAAGTATCAAAAACACCATTATAAAATCAGCTTTATATGCCGCATACCGGATCAGCCTGAATCGTTCAGCCGGATTTTGCTGAAAACGAAAAAAGCTCTATGTGAATGATTCCTCAAACACATAGAGTTTTTAATTTTCCGTTTTCCTGGCGGAAGTTATGATTTCCTCAATGTTTCCTTGTGGTTTACTGCCTTTTGCTGCGGGGTGACAAATTACGCCTGCTGCGGCTCCGGGTAGTCCACGCCGAACGTTTCAACAGTCATGGAAGCGATCTTCTGCGTCTTCATCGGACGGTCGCGGAAGTCGGTCGGCGTCTCGGCGATCTGGTTGACGAAATCCATACCCTCTGTCACCTTGCCGAAGGCAGCGTATGCGCCGTCAAGATGCGGAGCGGTCTTGTGCATGATGAAGAACTGGCTTCCGGCTGAGTCGGGATGCATCGCGCGGGCCATTGAGAGAACGCCCGGCTCGTGCTTCAGGTCGTTTTTGAAGCCATTCTGAGTAAATTCTCCCGGAATCGAGTAGCCGGGGCCGCCCATGCCTGTCCCGTCCGGGCAGCCGCCCTGGATCATGAAGCCGCTGATCACGCGGTGGAAGATCAGGCCGTTATAAAATCCTTTCTTTACGAGGCTTACAAAATTGTTGACTGTGTTCGGTGCGATTTCGGGATAGAGCTCCGCCTTGATCACGTCGCCGTTCTCCATCGTTATGGTAACAATCGGATTCTGTGCCATAATATATTTCCTTTCTGATTATAAAGATTTGTGCGCGGCTTGCGCACATTCCGCACTTATTATACTGAGTTCATGGTGAGATTGCAAGGAAAAACGCAGGTGTTGGCAGTTTTGTGTTTACAGGAAAAGTATGTTATTATGGTTACTGGTCACGGAGTGAACAGTAACGTTATTATGAAATAAATCGCGGGATATGGATGAAAAGGGAATCAGGGAACAGTGGGCGGCAGGGGATATGAGATTACGGAGTGTATGTTTTTATCTGGAAAATGAGGTGTGGATGCAGGAGGCGCATGTGCTTGCGGGAGTGCTTGAAGCAGCGGGGATCGTCTGCAGATGGATCGGCGGGCAGCCGGCGCCGGGGTGGGATGAGAAGATGTCCGGTGTGCCGGAGGCGGTTTTGGGTACAGATAGTAGAGAGGCTGCCCGGGATACGGGTTGTGGTTCGGAGACGCTTTTAATTACAGACAGCAGGGAGGCCGCCCGGGAGGCGGCGCGGCGCGGTACGGTGTGTATTGCCTGTGCGGATGACGGCGGTTTCTTTGAGGGAGCACAGCTCGTTGTGGAAGGTCTCGCGGAGCTGGAACCGGAGGTGCTCGAGGAGTTCCTGCTGCGCATGCAGGGGTTTCCGGTGACGGTCGCGCGAACAGAGCGCCTCGTGATCCGGGAGATCGCAAAGGAGGATTTCGCACGGCTGCGCGGGATCAGTATGCAGGCGGGGATGAAGCATGCGCTGCGCGGAGGCGGGCCGGAAGGGACGGACGGTGCGTCTTGCGGATATCGTCTACAGGAAGGGACAGAGGGAGTGTTTCGCGGATGTTGTACGCAGAATGAGGATGACGACACGCCGCCACAGATGTTTTCGGACGAATATCTTTCAATGTACATTAAATATGTGTATAAATTTTATGGATACGGTTTGTGGAGCGTATTTCTCCATGACGGGACGCTGATCGGGTGCTGCGGTTTCTGCAATCTGGATATGGATGTGCCGGATGGCGAGGATAACATGGGGTGTGGCGTGCGCCGCCTGGAGCTGCAGTATATGCTGGCGCGGGAGGCGCAGGGACTCGGATATGCGCAGGAGATGTGCCGTGCCGCGCTGCGGTTTGCATTTGCCCGGACGGATGCCAACGAGGTGTGGGTATGCGTGCACAGGGATAACGCGCCGTCGGTTCGTCTGGCTGAGCGACTTGGATTTTCGCGGGTAGATGGAAACGGGGCAGATGAACTTTGGTATTACCGGCTTTCTATATCGTGATAATTACGCTGGACTCTGCCGTCGACTGATGGTATAATCAAAAGAAAACCAACAAAACGAAGCACAAAAAAAGGAAAATGATCGTGAAAACAAAAGTTATCTGCTTTGCAAACAATAAAGGGGGAAGCGGGAAGTCGACGACGTGCTCGAATGTCGGATATGCGCTGGCTGCGATGGGGCGCAGGGTTCTGCTCGTGGACGGGGATATGCAGATGAATCTGACGCTGTCCTTTTTCTCGGAGGAGGATTCGCTTGCCTTTGCGGCGGGGGAACGCAATCTGTACCATGCGGTACGCGGACAGAAGCCGCTTGGAGATTATATTGTGCCGACTGCGTACGGGAATCTTGATTTGATCCCTTCCTCGACGCTGATGAGCTCGATTGAGTATGAGCTGTTCACGAAATGGCAGAGGGAATTTATTTTGAAAAAATGCCTGGAACGGGTGCGCAGCGAGGGTGGCTATGATTATATCCTGATTGATGCCCCGCCGACACTGGGCGGCTGGGTGATGAATATTCTGTGCGCTTCGGATGGCGTCGTGATCCCGGTCGAGGCGAGTCCGTGGGGGCTGTTCGGCCTTGCGAATATGTTTGAATTTCTGAACGAGGTGCGCCAGATTACGCCGGAGCTTTCTTTGCTTGGTATTGTTGTGACGAAGGCCGATACGCGCAAAGGCTATTTTAAGCAGACGATGGAGACGCTGCGGGAGATGGAGGAGATCCATCTTTTTGAGACTTGTATCCGTGTGGACAGCGCGGTTGAGTGGGCGCAGGATAACAGTGCGCCTGTATGTGCTTACCGGAAATCGAGCCGCAGCGCGAAGGAATATGTGGAGCTTGCAAAGGAGGTGGATGACCTTGTCAGTCGGTAAGGGAAGCCTGCTGCGGGCAGCGGGTGTGCAGGCGGCCGGGCATAAATCGGGGAAGTCGGAAGAACATACTGCCGCGGGGCATAGACTGCAGGAACCGGAAGAGCGTGCAAAGCAGCAGACCACCGGGCATAGGTCGCAGGGGCCGGAAAAACGTACGGAACAGCAGGCCGTGGAGCGTGCGAAAAAGAGGGTGTCCGGGCAGACAGCAGGAGGGCGCATGACAAGGCAGATCTTACCGAACAGGAAGCTCTGGGCGGCGGTCGTTCCGCGTGCGCAGCTTCGGGAGATCCCGGATGAATGGCGCGGGCCGCAGTATGTCCGTCCGAATGTCTCGCAGCTTGCAGAGTCCATCTCGCGCTGCGGGATTCTTGAGCCGCTTCCGGTGGTGCAGACCGGGGCGGATGAGTATCAGCTTGTCGGGGGCTCGAAGCGCATGGAGGTTGTCCGCATGCTTGGTATTGAGCAGGTGCCGGTCGTCGTTCTGCCCGGCAGCAGCGCGGAGGAGGCCCGGCAGCTCTACATGGAGCTGTGCCCCTTTACGGATGCAGCGCAGGATACGATGCACAATGCGAAATTCCGCACCGCGGCGCTGTTCGGAGCGCAGCGCATCCCGGAGTATTTATTGTAAAAAGCGTTCCGGTGCACAGTGTACCCCGGAGTATCTGTTGTGACAAGTATTCTGGTATGCGATGCATTCCGAAGTATCTGTTATATAAATTTGATTCGCTGCTATTTTGCACAGACTGTTTGCGTTGTGGTAACTGCCGTCGGGCAGCACATTATGTAGAATTTCCAGGAGGCCATACATGAAAAGCTTTGATATCCGAACCACAATCCACTTCGGCGACCATGCGCTCGACCGCCTGGTCGACATCCCGTACCGCCGCGTGATGATTATTACGGATCCGTACGTGGTCCAGAGCGGCATGATCGGTATGATCACGTCCCGGCTCGCGCAGGGCGGCAAGGAATTTGAAATTTTCAAGGAGGTTGTGCCGGATCCGCCGATTGAGAAGATTGCGGTCGGCGTTCAGGCACTCATAGCTTACCGTCCGGATGCGATTGTGGCGGTAGGAGGAGGCTCGGCGATCGATTCGGCGAAGGCGATCCGCGAGTTTGCTTCGCGCGCCGACGCGGGACTGCAGGGGATTGCGCTGATCGCGATTCCGACGACGAGCGGAACCGGCTCCGAGGTCACTTCATTCTCCGTGATTTCCGATCCGGTGGAGCAGGTCAAGTACCCGCTCGTGTCTG
>Ga0129308_1001969_pt1 | contig 19071 bp, 8 predicted proteins | sample L827metagenome_FD_94440 | JGI IMG/M metagenome (GOLD analysis project Ga0129308, IMG submission 94440) | Ring-tailed lemur group fecal microbial communities from Wisconsin, USA - L827 metagenome | ecosystem: Host-associated > Mammals > Digestive system > Large intestine > Fecal | place: USA... | reverse complement strand
CCTGGGCGGTATTTTTGTGGAGGTGCTGAAGGATATATCTTCCGGTCTTGCACCGTTGTCCTACGAGGAGGCTTACTCCATGATTCACTCGTTGCGTGCCTATAAGATTATCAAAGGTACGCGCGGGCAGAAGGGTGTGAACGAAGATAAATTTGCCGAGATTATTGTACGGCTTTCCACCTTGCTGCGCTTTGCAACGGAAATCAAGGAGATGGATATCAATCCATTGCTGGCGACTGAAAAGCAGGTGATAGCGGTGGATGCGCGTATTCGGATAGAGAAAAGATAATCGGTCTGTGGAAAGAAGGAAAAACTTAAAAAGACAACAGATGGCATTGTTGATGACACGACAGAAATGGAGGGTCCTCCTTATATTCCTTGTTTGTATGGCAAAGGGGGCGTTGCTCTTTTCTGACAATGCGGACCGTTTCTTCAGTAAGTATAACTTCAATTATATGACGGACAAGGACGGCTTGCCCCATTGCTTTGCCGATGATATATTCAAGGACTCTGACGGATACATCTGGATAGCGACGCACCATGGTATAGCCCGCTATGACGGTTATCGATACCTGAACTACAATACGCAGACTTCCGTGAAGCTGAAGAATGATTTTGTCCATAAGTTTTGTGAAGACAATTTCCACCGCCTTTGGATTGCCTCGGAAGGAGGCATTGACATTCTCGACTTGAATACTTATAGCCTCGTCCCACTTTCACTGCCTGTCGACAGCCCATTGCAGAAGATGATGGACGGCTATGCCAATACCCTCTATAAGGACCGGAAGGGTAATCTCTGGATTTCGTGCAACGATGCTTTGTGGTGCATTGAACTGAACCGTGAGGGTGGTCTGCAGGCTTACTACTGTTTGAAAGAGAGTGCCTTGTCGCCCGTGCAGGCAGTGGTGGATGTGGATGGAATGGTATGCGCCGGCATCAACAACGTGGTGTGTGTTTTGGAGAAGCAATCCGACCATCAGTTGAAGGCAAGGCCTCTGTCCGGCAGTCTGGTGCCTTTCAGCGAAGACTGGAGAATCTCGTGCATGCTGGTTGACAAGAATCTGCTTTGGATTGGCTCCAACCGGGGGCTTTTCAGATACAACTTGCAGACCGGGGAGCTAAAGCGATACCGCTATTCCACCCATCGCCCCGGTATGTTGAGCCAGGCATACATCACGGACATCAAGCTGACCGGAGCCGGAAAGCTTATCGTTTCCACACTGAACGGGCTGAATGTCTATCACCGCCAGTCGGACACATTCTCGTTTATCCGGCAATCCGGTGAGCGGGACATGCCGACTTTGAACTGCAACGCCATTAATTGCCTGCTGACCGATGGAGAGACCATCTGGGCGGGAACGGAGACCGGAGGGGTGAATCTGCTTGCCTTGAAGCGCTTGCAGGCTGCTGTATGGAATTGTCCGGTACAGACTCCTGCCGGGACTGGCAATCCGGTAAACACGATTGCCGAAGACAAGGAGGGCAACTTGTGGATAGGATGGGTAGAAAAAGGCTTGTTGAAATGGAATGTGGAGAATGGCACTTGTTCCCGCTATCTTTTTTCACCGAACGACATCACCTCCATCAGCAACAACACCCTCAGTGGACTGCTGGTGGATGGAGACAATCATTTGTGGGGCTCCACTTGGGGAGTGGGCATCAATGAGCTTGACCTCAACTTTCCCGATAATACCCGCTTCCGCCGCTACACACGCGAAGAGATTCCTTCCCTGGAAGGCGACTTCATCAGCTGTGTTTGCGAGGATGTCCTGAATAAAGGCTGCTGGTTTGGCTCCACCAGGGGGGTACACTTCTTCGACAAGCAGAGAGGGGTGTTCGTGCGGCTTCGGTTTGCCGAGTCGGACAATGAGTTCGAGGCAGTGGGTGGCTTGCTTGCCGACAGCAAGAACCGGCTGTGGATAGGCACTACCGAAGGCGTGTTTGTGGTCAACCTACTTTCCTTTGCCCGTTCTCACCGGAACTTTGACTATACTTACCTGAAATATAAGCTGGACGATGCACGCTCCACACAGCTTGAGAAGATAAACTGCATCTTTGAAGACCGGAACGGCATTATCTGGCTGGGTGGCAGCGGCAGTGGGTTGTACCGACTGGCCGGTGACAGCAACAACCACTTTGTGTTCCGCAACTATACCACGCACGACGGGCTTCCGGACAATACCGTCAACGGTATCTGCGAGGACGGAAGGGGAAATTTGTGGCTGACGACTACCGACGGGCTTTCGAGGCTGCACGTCGGAACGATGACTTTCAGCAACTTCACGCAAGCCGACGGATTGCCGTCCACCCGTTTCTATGGGAACGGCATCCACTATTCCACCAGGTACGGCCGTATTTTTCTGGCAACCTCCGATGGGCTGGTTATTGTGCACCCGGAGAGGGAGAAAGCGTCGCAGACCCATTCGCAGGTGAAGCTGTCCTCACTGATGGTAGGAGAAGACATGACGCATGCACGCTGCATTTCGATGCACGAACGGGAAAGCCGCTTCTCCGTGGGCTTCACCACGCAGAACTATGGCAACAGCAGTCGTGTCCGCTTTGCCTATCGCCTGGAAGGGTATGAGAAGGAGTGGAACGAGGCGCAGCCCGGCGACTGCACGGCCGGGTATAACCGGGTGCCGCCGGGAGAGTATGTTCTGCAGGTACGTGCCACGGATGAGGCGGGGCACTGGTCGGAACAGATTACGGAAATGGCGGTGAAGGTTCGTCCTTACTTCTACAAGTCCTTGTGGTTCTATCTGCTGATGGCGGTCTTGGCTGTATTGTCGGCAAGGCTGTTCTACCGCTGGAAAACGAGAAGCTACCGCGAACAGCGGGCACGTCTGGAAGAAGAAGTGGAGCAGCGCACGCAGGAACTGGCCGAGCGCAACGGACAGTTGGAGCGTATGGCGCAGCACGTGAAGGAGGTGACCGAGGAGAAGATAGCTTTCTTTACCAATATCACACATGAATTCCGTACGCCTGTCACGCTGATTCACGGTCCTATAGAGCATGCCCTGAAAGAGGTGAAGGACGAAGCCGTCAAGGGGCAGTTGCAGATAGCCGAACGCAACTCCCGTTACCTGCTCTCTCTGGTCAACGAACTGATGGATTTCCGCAAGCTCGATACGGACAAAGTGACTCTCGACCTACAGCCGTGCCTCTTCACGGAGTTCCTTCCCGAACTGCTGCTGCCGTTCATCGTCTTTGCCCGTGAGCGGCATATCGGGATACGTACTTTCTACCGTCTTTCGCATCCTTGTCTGATGCTCGATGCTGCCTATATGCGCAAAGCCATGATAAACCTGGTATCCAATGCCATCAAGTTCACGCCCGATGAAGGGCGCATCGACCTCTTCGTGGCATCCGTGCGTGGCGATGACGGCGGGGAGCTGCTCTACATCAATGTCTGCGACACGGGGCACGGCATTGCAGGGGAAGACATGGAGAAGATATTCGACCGGTTCTACCAGTCCGGGCAGAGCGTGAAGTATCCGGCATATGGGCAGAGCGGTACCGGCATCGGGCTGTTCCTGTGCAGGAAGATAGTAGACCTGCACGGAGGAAAGATTTATGCCCGTAACAATCATCGCCGGGGAACGTCGTTTCGCATTCTGATGCCGCTGGTGGTGGCCGACGGGCAGCAGGCGGAGGAAGCCGGAAAGCGGGAATGGCAGCCGGGAGCGGAAGTTATGCCGGAAACGACTTTGCCGGAAAGCGGGAAGAGGCGGGACACCATTCTGGTGGTGGAGGACAATAAGGACATGCGGGCGTACATCTGCATGTTGCTCGGCAAGGACTATTGTTGCCTGGAAGCCGGAAACGGGGAAGAAGCGCTCCGGATGGTGCAGGAGCAGGAGGTGGACTTGATTGTCAGCGACCTGATGATGCCCGTGATGGACGGCATGGAACTTTCGAGGCGCATCAAGGAGAATCTGGCCACTTCACACATCCCGTTCCTTATGCTGACTGCCATCCGGTCGGAAGTGCAGGAAAAGGAGAGTTTTGAAATTGGGGTGGACGAATATTTGTGCAAGCCTTTCGATGAGGAGGTGTTGCTGCTCCGCATCCGTAATATACTGAACTTGAGGGGAAAGTACCGCAAGCTGTTCTCGTCCGGTACGGACATTGCCGCACTGCCGCTGAAAGAGGGCTCCAAAGACAAGAAATTCATGGCGGATGCCGTGGAGCTGATGAAGAAGAACTATGGTGACTGCGAATATAATCTGGAGACCTTTGTGCGCGGCATGGGCTACAGCAAGACGATGGTCAACCGGAAGATGCAGGACCTGACGGGGCAACCTATCGGGCAGTTCATGAAGAACTTCAGGCTGAACATGGCGCAGAAGATGATCAGGGAGAGCGAGGGGGATGTCAATGTCTCCGAAGTGGCTTACGCCGTAGGATTCAACGACCCCAAGTATTTCTCCAAGTGCTTTAAGGAATTCTTCGGCTATCTGCCCAGCAGCCGGTTGAAGAAATAGGCGTGCTGTTATTCCGTCGGGGCAGCCTATTGTGCCTGAAAGCTGCCTCTTTTTACTATATTCTTCCCAAACTGTTTTATTTTCCACTTTCCGTAAAGGAGAAAGGGCTATTTTTGCAACATCACATAGAATAGACAATGCCATGAAACTCAGAATCAGATTGCTTACATTCATCTTGTCCGTCAGTTCGCTTGTCTTGTCTGCCAATCCCATCGAGGGCTTGCTGGAGAGAATAGACAAAGGCGCTTCCCGAAAATTCGTCATCGAACTGCAGAAAGGGGACAAGGATTTCTTTGAACTGGACCGCAAGGGACAGAAAGTCGTGGTGCGAGGCAACAGTTATGTCAATATCGCCACCGGTATTCACTGGTACCTGAAATATTATGCAGGCGTGCAACTCTCGTGGAACGGCATGCATGCTACGCTTCCTCCCGTGCTTCCACCGGTCTTGCAGAAGGAACGCCACGAAACTTCCCTCTCCCTTCGTTACGATTTCAACTACTGCACCTACTCCTACACCATGCCATTCTGGGACTGGGAGCGCTGGGAACAGGAGATAGACTGGATGGTGCTGCATGGCATCAACATGCCTCTTGCAGCCGTGGGGCAGGAGTGCGTATGGAAGAACATGCTGCTGAAGCTGGGTTACGACAAGGAGGAAGTGAACCGTTTCATTGCCGGTCCCGCTTTTCTGGCGTGGTGGGCGATGAACAACCTGGAAGGCTGGGGAGGACCCAATCCCGATTCGTGGTATGTCCGCCAGGAGGCTTTGCAAAAGAAGATACTGAAACGCATGCACGAATATGGCATGAAGCCCGTGCTGCCCGGATATTCGGGCATGGTGCCCAACAATGCCGACGAGAAGCTGGGACTGGACATAGCCAAACCGGAACTGTGGAACGGTTTCACCCGTCCGGCTTTTCTGCAACCCACCGACAGCCGTTTTGCGGAAATAGCTGCCTTGTACTATCGGGAGCAGGAAAGACTTTTCGGCAAGTCCGACTATTACTCCATGGACCCTTTTCACGAAATGGGCAATGCTTCGTCCGTTGACCTTGATGCCGCTGGGCAGGCCGTGATGCAAGCTATGAAGCGGGTGAACCCCAAAGCCACGTGGGTGGTGCAGGGATGGACGGAAAACCCGCGTCCGGAGATGATGAAGAACCTCAGGAACGGTGACCTGCTGGTGCTGGACTTGTTCAGCGAATGCCGTCCCATGTGGGGCATTCCCTCTATCTGGAAACGGGAGAAAGGATATGAACAGCACGACTGGGTGTTCTGCATGTTGCTGAACTTCGGCGGCAACGTAGGCCTGCATGGCAGGATGGACCAGCTGCTGGAGAATTTCTATCTGACAAAGAATCATCCGCTGGCCACCCACCTCAAAGGCATCGGCCTGACGATGGAAGGCACGGAGAACAATCCGATGATGTTTGAGCTGATGTGTGAACTGCCCTGGAGACCGGATAAATTCTCCAAGGAAGACTGGCTGAAGGATTACCTCTTTGCCCGCTACGGGCAACGGGACAAGACGGTGGAGGAAGTCTGGACTCTGCTTGCCAATACCATCTATGACTGCCCTTTCGGGAACAATCAGCAGGGTCCCCACGAGTCCATCTTCTGCGGCCGTCCGTCGATGAACAATTTTCAGGCTTCCAGCTGGTCGAAGATGCAGAACTACTACGATCCTACGGTGACGGAAGAGGCGGCACGCCTGATGCTGGAAGCGGCAGACCGTTACCGGGGAAACAATAACTTTGAATACGACCTTGTAGACATTGTGCGCCAGGCCATTGCCGACAAGGGGAGAATCATCTATAACCGCACGATTGCCGACTTCAAGAGCTTCGACAAGCGGAGTTTCCGCCGCCACTCGCAGCAGTTCCTCACCATGCTGCTGGAGCAGGACAAATTGCTGGGCACGCGCCCCGAGTTCATGGTGGGGCGCTGGATAGACCGGGCACGCCGCGCCGGTACCACCGGGAAAGAGAAGGACCTTTACGAATGGAACGCCCGCGTGCAGATTACGACGTGGGGAAACCGCACCTGTGCTGACGAGGGCGGCCTGCGCGACTATGCCCACAAGGAGTGGAACGGCATCTTGCGCGACTTCTATTACAAGCGTTGGGTTGCCTATTGGCAGACTCTGCAAGAGCAACTCGACGGCAAGCCTGCCCGCCCCCTGGACTACTATGCCATGGAGGAGCCTTGGACGCTGGAGCATAATGCCTATCCCGCAACGGCACAAGGCGACTGTATCGAGGTAGCAAGAGAGGTTTTCGGCAACGTATTCGGCAAACAAGGAAAATGAAGATGAAGGCAGAGAGGCTTTTGTCGCTGGACGTGTTGCGGGGTATGACGGTGGTGGGCATGATTCTCGTCAACAATGCGGGAGGCAAGCTCTCGTATGAATCGTTGCGCCATTCGGCATGGAACGGGCTGACACCTTGCGACCTGGTATTTCCGTTCTTCTTGTTCATCATGGGCATCTCCACTTACCTTGCACTCGGCAAGTTCCGCTTCCGGCCATCGGCGGGGGCGGTCAGGAAGATTGTGAGGCGCACCTTGCTCATCCTGATTATCGGTTGGGGCATCCATTGGTTCGGGTGTGCCTGCAAGGGCGATTTTTTCCCGTTCGGTCATTTGCGGCTGACGGGGGTACTGCCGAGGATTGCGCTGTGCTATGGTGCGGTGTCCTGCCTTGCTCTGTTTGTAAACCATAAGTATTTGGGATGGATTGCAGGCCTGCTTTTGGGAGGCTATGGCGTGTTGCTCTGCTTGGGCAACGGTTATGTGCCCGACTCTACAAACCTGCTGTCTGTGGTGGACCGGGCACTGCTGGGAGCGGGACATCTGTATCCTAAAAGTCCGGTAGACCCGGAGGGAGTACTGGGAACCGTGCCTGCTTTGGCACATACGTTGATAGGCTTCTGTTGCGGGCGGCTGCTGTTACGGGAAGATGCGCCGGAGAAGAATACACTCCGTCTGTTTGTGGCGGGCTTTATGCTGATGGGCATCGGTTTCCTGTTGACGGAGGCCTTGCCGCTGAACAAGCGTATCTGGTCGCCCACTTTTGTAGGAGTGACGTGCGGACTGGCTGCCATGCTTCAGGCCACGCTGCTCTACTTCATCGACCTGAAGGGGAAGAAACGCTGGTGTCGCTTCTTCGAGGTGTTCGGAGTCAATCCCCTTTTCCTCTATGTGCTGAGTGAGCTGGCGGCCATTGTGCTGGGAACTACGGGCGGCAAATCGGTGGCCTATGCAGGTATCCGGGCACTGATAGCCGACCCTTATCTGGCTTCGGCTGTCTATGCGGTGATGTTCACGCTGCTGATGGGTGTTTTCGGAGAGATACTGTACAAGAAAAAAATCTATATCAAACTATAAAACGAACCGGTATATAAGGAAAATGAAGGGCAATCGTCATAAACTCTGTATATGGGCACCGCTGATGGCGGGGCTGATGTCGCTTGCTTCGTGTGCAGGCGGCAGGCCGGAATGCCGTTCGGTGTACGTCGATACCCGGATAGGGACAGCGGCCAGTGTCACCCGCACGGCGGGCAAGTTCGGCAAAGATACCGAAGAGTACGGGCAGACGCTTCCGGCAGTGCTTGAACCCAACGGCATGAACTTCTGGACTCCGCAGACGCGCAGCTCGGAAGAGAAGTGCGTGGCTCCCTACTATTATGCAGATACGCTGCTGCAGGGTTTCCGCAATTCGCACTGGATTGTGGGAGGCTGCACACAGGATTACGGCTCCATGACCTTGATGCCGCTTTCGGGCACGCTGAGGCATCAGCCCGAAGAACGTGCCGCCCGCTTCTCCCATCAGTCGGAAACGGCTTCCCCTTCCTTCTATTCCGTAGAGCTGGAAGACGAGGGCATTGGAGCAGAAATGACCGCCCGCTCCCGTTCAGCCATCTTCCGCTTCACCTACCGGAAAGCGGGGAAAGGCTATCTGGTGGTGAGTCCGAACAGTGACGAGGGCGAAGGCGGTGTTTCGATAGACACGCTGAATGGGGTAGTCCGGGGCTACAATCCGGTACGCCGCATCTATCAAGGATGGGGAGAACCGGCAGGATATAGCGGACACTTCGTGGTGTGGCTCAAGAAGAAGATAACCGGTTTCGGGGTGTTCGGGACAGACAGCGTGCATGCAGGCAAGACACGGCTGGAGGGTGTTGCAGGGGTGGGCGCTTACCTGGAATTCGATGTGGCGGAAGGCGAAGAGGTGCTGGTAAAGGCGGCTTCTTCCTTTGTGGATGCGGAGGGTGCCCGGCGCAACCTGGAAGCGGAGATTCCCCACTGGGATTTTGGGCGCACCTCCAAGGAACTTTCGGAGATATGGGAGAAAAGGCTTGCGCTGGTGCAGGTGGAGACGGATAACCGGAAGGCGAAGGAGATGTTCTACAGTGCCCTCTATCGTGCTTCCTTCCTGCCCCGCACGTTCAACGATGTGGACGGCCGCTACCCTTCTTTTGCCAAGGGTGCTCCGATAGCCTGCCTGCCTGAGGGGGAAACCTACTACGAGGACTATAGCATGTGGGACACCTACCGCGCCCTGCATCCGTTGATAAACCTGCTTACTCCGATGAGGGGAGGCGACATGATGCAGTCGCTGGTGCATAAATACGAGCAGGGTGGTTGGCTGCCCATCTTCCCTTGCTGGAACAGTTATACCGCCGCCATGATAGGCGACCATTGCATAGCTGCCATCGGTGACGCTTACTGCAAGGGTATCCGTAACTTCGATGTACAGAAAGCCTATGAGGCGATGCGCAAGAACGCTTTCGAGTCTCCTGCCACATTGGGGGAATATAGGGGCGGTATGGGGCGGCGTGCCTTGAAGTCTTACTTGGAATACGGATATATACCGCTTGAGGACAGCGTGCCTGATGCTTTCCATATCCGGGAGCAGGTGTCGCGGACGCTGGAGTATGCCTATGATGACTTTGTGCTGTCGCAGGTGGCAAAGGCATTGGGCAGGACGGAGGACTATAAGCTGCTGCTGCAGCGTGCCGGAAACTATCGGAACGTGATAGACCCGCGGAGCGGCTATGCGCAGGGACGGCATGCCGACGGTACTTTCTTGTCCGAAGACAATGCTTTCGGGTTTGCCCGCTTCATCACGGAGGGTGCGCCTTGCCACTACACGTGGTATGTGCCCCATGACCTCCGCGGACTGATGGCCTGCATGGGAGGCAAGGAGAAATTCATTGCCAAGCTGGACTCCATGTTCAGCGAGCAACGCTACTGGCACGGCAACGAGCCTTGCCATCAGGTGGCTTTCTTGTTCAACTATGCCGGACAGCCTTGGAAGACCCAGCGTGCCATCCGCCACATCCTCGATACGGAATACCTGCATTCTCCGGGCGGACTTTCGGGCAACGACGATGCCGGGCAGATGTCGGCATGGTATGTGTTTGCAGCCATGGGCTTCTATCCCGTATGTCCCGGAACGCCCTATTATATGATATCCAGCCCCACGTTCCCGTCGCTCACCATCCATCCGGAGGGAGGAAAGGCGTTCACGATAAGGGCCGAGGGGGCGTCGGACAAGAATATCTATATCCAGCGTGCCAAGCTGAACGGGAAGCCTTATACGCGCAACTATATCACCCATCGGGACATCTTGCAGGGTGGGGTGCTGGAGCTGGTGATGGGCGCGACTCCCTGCAAGACGTGGGGAGCAAGCCCGGAGGACTGTCTGTAAATGACGGATTGCTTAAGGCCCGGGGCATTTGCAGGATTTGAGTGAATCATAGAAACCATAGAATATGAAGAAGATTGATACCCTTTTGTTGTTGTGTGCCGTCTTGCTGCTGGCCTCCTGCCACGCGCCGAAGACGGTGAATGTGTATAACATCCTGGACTACGGTGCCCGGGGCGACGGCAAGACCGATGACGCTGCCGCCCTTCAGACGGCCATCGACCGCTGTTCCGAGGCAGGCGGCGGAACGGTGCTGGTGCCTGCGGGGCACACGTTCCTGTGCGGTCCTTTCCGGTTGGCCTCGTTTGTGGAGCTGCATCTGGAACCCAACTCCTGCCTGCTGGCAAGTCCGGACGAGAAAGCCTATACGCAGAGTGCTTTCCGCGAGAACCGTGGCGAGGGCATGATGTGGATTAGCGGCAAGGACTTGAAACAAGTATCCATCACCGGTACGGGTACGATTGACGGCAACGGCGTGGCATTCATGGGCAAGGAGCTGGAAGACAGCTACGAGCTGAAGCCCGTGACGGACTTCGACCCCCGTCCGCATGTGCTGACACTGGTGAATGTGGAGAAAGTGGTCATCCGTGATGTGACCATCCGCAACAGTGCCTACTGGACGGTACACCTGATAGGCTGCCACGACGCCTTGGTAGACGGCATTTCGCTGCTGAACAACCTGAAGATACGCAACGGCGACGGCATCGACGTGGACCACTCCAGGAAGGTGCGCATAGCCAACTGCTTCATCGAGTCGGGCGATGACTGCATCTGCCTGAAGAACCGCCGGGAGTTTGCGGAATACGGCTCTTGCGAGGACATTGTGGTGACCAACTGCGTGATGACTTCACGCTCGTGCGCCGTCAAGATAGGGTCCGAGAACATGGATGCCATCAGCCATGTGCTGGTGGACAACTGCATCATCAAGGACAGCAACCGGGGCATCGGCATACAGAACCGCGACGAGGGCACGGTGAGCGATGTCGTCTTTTCCAACATGATAGTGGACTGCCGCTTCTTCTCCGACGTGTGGTGGGGCAAGGCAGAACCCATCTACGTCACTTCCTATCCGCGTGCGGTGGGCAACCACAAGGATGCCGGATGGCGCTTCCCCAAGGGTGCCGTCGAGGGGCGTTGCGGAGAGGTGAGCCGCATCAGCTTCGTCAACATACAGTGTACGGGCGAGAACGGTGTCTTTGTGGGCGGCGACGTGGCGGGAAAGGTGAACAGCCTTACTTTCCGCAATGTGGACTTGCTGCTCTACAAGCGCACCGCCTATCCGGGCGGCATCTACGACAAGCGTCCCTGCCTGGGCGAGGGCTTTGTACGCGGCGGCACCTACGGCTTCTACCTCGATGTGGCTTCCGATGTCCGTATGGAAGGTTGCCGTGTGCATTGGGGCGACACGAAGCCCGATGCCGCCGCCGGGGAGGTGATGCAGAAGAACTGTGAGCGGGTATCTGTGAAAGAATGAAGAAAGGAATACAAGGAATGGTGAACTGTGGAATAAGAAACGGGAAGAAGACCCGGATAGGCTTTTTCTTAGGAATAGCCGTGGCATTGCTGTGCAGTCTGTCTGCTGCCTATGCACAGCCCGCGCCGGAACAGCTGGGCAGCATCTATTATGCCTATCCCGCCCCTACGGGAAAGCTCACCCCGGTGCCTGCGGGCTACGAGCCTTTCTACGTGAGCCACTATGGCCGTCACGGCTCGCGCTGGATGACGGCCGACGAGCGCTATACGGAAGTCCTTGCGGTGTTTGACTCCCTTGCCCTCTGCTCCGGGCTTACTCCCCTCGGGAGGGATGTCCGCGAGCGCCTGCACCGGGTATGGGAAGACGCAGGCGGATGTAGCGGCAGCATCACCCCCCTTGGCGAGCGGCAGCAGCGGGAGATAGCCGGACGGCTCTTCCGCAACTATCCGCAGATATTTGGCGACAGTGCCCGTGTGGATGCCCGTTCTTCCACCTCCCTGCGTTGCGCCATGAGCATGAGCTTCTTTACCGAGCGGCTGAAGGAGCAGAACCCCCGGCTCCGCGTCAGCCGCCGTGCCTACAACAAATATATGGACTATATAGCCCACACCTCGCCCCGTGCTGAGGCATTTGTTTCCGAAGAGGCGGCATGGCGCAAGGATTTCCGCGACTTCGAGAGCCGCAACGTGCGTCCTGCCCGTCTGATGGCCTCCCTCTTCGTGCGCCCTGCCGACGTGGAAGACCCCGATGCCCTGATGCGTGGACTCTACTGGATTGCCGCCGACATGCAGAACGTGGAGCCGGACATCTCCTTCTACGACGTCTTTGAGTACGAAGAACTGCTGGGCCTCTGGAAGACGGTGAACGCGCGGATGTACGTATGCAACGCCGCCGCTCCGCTCAACGGCGGGCTGATGCCCCGTCAGGCAGTGCCCTTGTTGCGCAATATCCTCGAGGAAGCAGAACGTGCGGTACAGAATGCCGTTTCTCCGGAGAGCCTTTCTGCCGGAAAGACTCCCGTTCCTGCCGCCCATCTCCGCTTTGGCCACGACACCCACTTCATCCGTCTGCTTGCCCTGATGCAGGTGGAGGGCTGCTGCACCGAGGAGGCTGATATGGAGAAGTTCCACCTGGCGTGGCAGGACTATCGTGTGGCGCCGATGGGTGCCAACCTGCAGATACTCTTCTTCCGCAGCAAGGCGGGTGGAGACATCCTGGTGAAGCTTCTGCTCAACGAAGAGGAAGCAAGGCTGCCCTTGAAGAGCGACCTTGCACCTTATTATCCGTGGAAGGCGGTGAAGGCTTTCTGGGAGAAGCAGGCTGGGCTGTAGGGAGTGCGTGGTGCGTACCGTTGCGTTTGTCTGTTCACGGCACACAGAAAATAACCCCGATAAATCATGTTTCAATCCTTCACCTGCATGCGCCAAGTGCGATGAGCAAGGCGTTTCGGGTGAAGGATACCTTTCTTGCGCCTTCATCGCTTTCACCTGGTTTAGGAAGAGACTGCCTGCCCGCAATACAACGGTCAAGGCAGAATGGCGATAAAGATAAATCCTTGTATATCAACGCCTACATACTGCAAACTTTCTGCATCCATTTTGCAGTGCTACTGCAAAAATAGTTGCAGTGCCGCTGCAAAGGGAATGCAGTGCCGCTGCAAAAGGGTTGCAGTAACGCTGCAGGCTTGTGGCAGAGACCGAAAAGGCTTGCCTCTGATGGATGAAGGAGGGGACACCGTGATGCTGTGTGCATCGGGTGAAAGCGGGTGAAGCTCGGGAAACCGGTTGAAAAAGCATGAGAAAGGCTGCCTTCACCCGCAAACTTCTTGTTGACGGCATCTGGGCGTTGAAGGTGAAACGAATGAAACTGTTTCTTGAAGTATTATTGTCCGATAAGTAAAGATGAAAAGAAACCGGACATTGCAGAGGTGGCTTGGCTCTCCCACTTGCAATGCCCGGCTGTGAGTGCTCTTTAAACTCTAAATAAAAGGCACAGACTTGTCTTTTTTATTCTCAATAACCGGTGTTCTGCTTCCAGTTGGTGTTGGTTTCCATCTCGCCTTGCGGAATGGGCAACACACGGCGCCATAGTTCAGTCTTGGCACCCGGATTGGCGTCATGCTTGTAGCCCCAGTCCCTTTCAAACTGGCCGAAGCGAATCAGGTCCTGGCGTCTCCACATCTCGCAGATGAACTCACGGCTGCGTTCGTCCAGCAACTCTTGCAGGGTCGGCGTTCCCGTTACGTGGAGAGCACCGGAGCAGTCGCGCACTTCGTTCATCAGTGATGCCGGTGTCTGCCCCAGTGTGGCAGTGGCACCGCGCAAGATGGCTTCTGCCTTCATCAGCAGGATGTCGGCGTAGCGGAAGATGGGGATGTCATTGCCGCCGAAGCGGTCGCGGTCAGTATAGTCTTCGGGGATGGAAGGATATTTGCCGAGGTGGTAGCCCTTCATGATGTTGGCGGGGTCTGAATCGGCACCTACATCGAACTTGGCGGGATCCATGAAGGTCAGTTCCCTGGTATAGTTCACTTGCTGGCCCTTGTACATAAGGGGGGCATCGGTCTTGGCATATCCGTTTGTATAGTCGAACACGTACTGGGGGCCTCCGAGAATCATCTCATTGCGCTCGTCGCCCGGCAGGTTGAAACGGTCTGCGCATTCGGGCACCAGCACATAAGCACCTGCCACGGACTTTGCGTTGACAAATCCCCACGGGCCGTTGTCACAGTTGTTGGCTTTCTTGAAGGTCATGAAGCGGTCCAGCTGGTGTCCGCCTACATATTTGGTCGGCACCTTCACCGGGTCGAAGTCCATGGCATAGATGAAGTCCTTGATATGCACGCCGTTGTCGGGGAAGAATTTCTTGCGGTAGCCCGTGCCCACTTCAAATACCTTGGACTGGATAATCTCGTCGCACACGGACACCAGTTCGTTCAGTTTCTCGTTGGGGGTGTCGTTCGTCACTTCCGTCACATCACTGCAGGTATATACCCCCCAGTTCAGGTAGAGCTTGGCAAGCAGGGCCTCGGCCATCCACTTGTTGGGCCGCCCGTAGGTGTCGGCGTTGTTCTCTTCTGTCAGTTGCGGTATGATTTCCTTCAGTTCCTGCTCAATCCAGCGGGCCACGTCGGCACGCGGGGCGCGATCGATGGTTTCGTCTGCGGCCGGGGTATGGTCCAGCAAGGGTACATCTCCGTAAAGGTCCATCATCAGGAAGTGGTAGAAGGCGCGGATGGCGCGCACCGGAGCTACGACCTTGTCCTTGCCGTCGGCTCCGCCGATTTCCAGTATCACGGAGTTGCAGTAAGAGATACCCGATTTCAGGTCGGACATCACTCCCACGCCCGGAGTGTCGGGCTTCAGGTTATGGACAGAGGGATTGAACAGACGTCCGTTGTCAAAGTAACCATTGTTGAAGCAGATGCCCATCAGTTCGTCTCCTTGAAGCATGACACCTTCCCAATAGTTCCGCCCCAGTCCGGCCTCGCTGCGGAGGTAGTAGTAGCAGGCTTCGAGCTTTGCATTCACCGCGATAGGGTTGTCCGGATAGGTTGTATATTGTGTCTTGATGTCTGTGGTGAGGTCTGTGCAGGAAGTTGCACCGGCAAGTACACCCAAAAGTAATAAAAGTTTTATATATGGTTTCATAATGGACTGTTTATTAAAAGTTAATGGTTGCTCCCACGAGGAATTGGCGGGTACGTGGGTAGTGGTCGCTGCGTGTGTCGCATCCCGGAGTCTCGCCGCCGAGGTTTATTTCGGGGTCGCGTCCCTTGTAGCCGGTCAGCGTGAATACGTTGTTGCAGGTAGCATAGACTCTCAAGTCACGAAGCCATCCGTTGAAGTTGCGGAAGGTATAGCCCAGTGTCAGTGTGGAGAGGCGGAAATAGCTTCCGTCTTCCAGGTAGCGGTCGGAAGGAAGACTGGACAAGTTATCCGTGGCTTTCTGTTCCGTAGCGATGGATTTCATCACATTCTTTCCCTCGGAAACGTTGGCGATATTGCTGAAGTAGGCGCGCGGCTCGTTGAATATCTTCTGGCCGAATACACCGGTGAAGAAGAGGTTGAGGTCCCAATTCCTGTAACTGAAATTGTTGCTCCAGCCCATGGTGAGCCAGGGTTGCGCATTGCCCACGATGGTGCGGTCCTTCTCTTCGGGAGTGTTGGTGGTTTCGCCCGTGCGCTCGCCGGTTTCCGCATCATGTACATAGAATTGCGATACCCCTTTGTCGTCGTATCCGGCCCATTCCCACATATAGAACGTTCCGATGGGTTCGCCCTCGATGATACGCTGGATAGTGGCTGTTGAGGCTCCGGGCAGGGCGGGGTTGTAGCGGTTCAGTACGCCTGCGTTGTATTTGTCGTTGGACAGGCTGACAATCTCGTTACGGTTGTGCGACAGATTGAGTGAAGTGCTCCAGGTAAAGTTACGGTTCTGGACGGGGGTGGCGTTCAGGCTCAGTTCCACGCCCCGGTTGTTCATCTTGCCCACGTTGGCCACCATCCATCCCACGGGATAGTAGCTTGTGGAGACGGGGTATGTCCAGATCATGTCCTTCGTGGTCTTGTTGTAGTATTCGATGGTACCGTTCAGCCGTCCGCCGAAGAATCCGAAGTCGATGCCGATGTTCAGCATGGTGGTGGTTTCCCATTTCAGGTCGGGGTTGACGTTGCGGGCGGCGTTCAGGTTCTTGTAGCTGGTCTCCTTGCCGGTGTCGGGGTCGGTATAGGTGAAGCGGCTGCCGGCCTGGTAGTAGAAACGGGAAGAGTAGATGTCGAATCCCATGGCATTGCCGCTCTGTCCCCAGCCTGCATGCAGCTTCAGGTCGTCGAAGATGCCGAGGTTCTTGATGAAATCTTCTTCAGAAAGGCGCCATGCCACGGATGCCGAAGGGAACGTGGCCCAGCGGTTGTTGCTGCCGAAGGTGGATGAACCGTCACGACGGACAGCGGCCTGGACTACGTACTTGCTGTTGAACGAGTAGTTAGCACGGCCATAGAATGAAATCATGCGGATGGTAGACAGACCGTTCCAGCCGCTGCTGTCTGATGTCCATACGGGATCCGCATCCCAGGAGTTGGCCATGCCGATGTTGTTCCATCCCAAAGAGTCGTCATAGAAGTTGTAGCCTTTGGCTGCAAAGCCGTCGCCGTTGTTCTGTTCCTCCCAAGAGTAGCCGGCCATCAGGCTTAGCTTGTGCACATCATTGAAGGTCTTGTCGTAGTTGCCGTAGATTTCCATCAGCTTCTTGATGTCTTCTGTCGTCTTGCGGCTTGCTTCTCCTTCGCGCTGGTTGGTCTGCGACTGGTGTGACGAATAGCTTTTATAGCTGTAGTTCTGGTTCTCGTAGGAGAAGTTCGCATTCAGCGAAAGTCCTTCCATGATTTTCAGGCTTGCCTTGCCCGTGGCCTGCAGGCGCTTGTAGGTGGCCCGGCTCTGGTCTTCGTAAATCAAGGCCAGGGGGTTGTAGAACTGGGAGATTCCTTGGTCGTTGTACCAGGTGCCGTCTTCGTTGCGTACGGGCACCAAAGGAGAGTAGTAGTACATGGCATTGTAAACCGATGCTCCTTCACCGTTGCGCAATACGCCCCATTCGTTGCGTACATTGCCGTTCAGACCTACGCCCAATGTCAGACGGTCTTTCAACGTTTTGGTCTCCGCATAGGTACGAACAGTGAAAAGGTTGTTGCCTACTCCCTTGATGATGCCGTCTTGCGCAATGTAGTTCACGCTGGCATTGTAGGTGGTACTCTTGTTGCCACCGGTGATGGAGAGGTTATGATTATGAGTGAAGCCGGTGCGTTGTACTTCATCTGCCCAGTCAGTGTTGGCTCCCAAGTCGTTGGGGATGGTCAGGTCGTTGGCTTTGGCATAGGCGCGCAGTTCGTTGGCACTCATCATTTCGTGGTCATTGTGGATTACGTCCCAAGCCGCATAGCCGCTGTAGGTTACGCGTGCGGGTCCGTCTTGTCCGCGTTTGGTCGTCACCATGATGACACCATTGGCGGCTTTCGAGCCATAGATGGCTGTGGCGCTGGCATCACGCAGCACGTCGATGCTCTCGATGTCGCTTGGCGAGATAAGATTGAGGTTTACACCGGGAATACCGTCCACTACATAGAGGGGAGAGGTGGAGCCGTTCAGTGTGGAAGCTCCACGCAGGGTGATGGAATTGACACCGCCGTTCGGGTCGGAGTTCTGTACTATAACCAGACCCGGCACTTTCCCTTGCAGCAACTGTCCCGGTTCGGTATAGGCACCCACGTTGAGGTCTTTGGCCTTCACAGTGGAAATGGAACTGGTGACATCTTTGCGGGATACACTGCCGTAACCGATTACCACTACTTCGTCCAGCAATTCTGAGTCTTCGCTCATCGTTACGTTGACAACACTTTGGGTTACTTTCACTTCCTGCTTCTGATAACCTATAAAGGAGAAGACAAGCGTTTTTCCTTTCTCCACAGTCAGGGAGTATTTGCCGTCCACGTCGGTGATGCAACCATTGGTGGTGCCTTTCTCCAGTACATTGACGCCAATCAGTGGTTCACCGGACTTGTCCGATACCGTACCGGTCACTTTGTTCTGTGCAAATGCTAAGGTACTGCTTAGCAGGAACAATGCAAAGAAGAAGCTCTGCACATGGATCCTTTTCATTTTAAATTGTACATTCAGCATAAAAATAAAGTTTTAGTTAGATGTTTCTTTTCTTTTAGTATTATCTGTTTTTTCGGTTGCAAAAGTATACTGCGTATGTTACAATAATGTTTCTATGATGCTACACGTATGTATAAATTATTGATAGTTAGCTGTATATCTTACGTATGGATGCAATGAAAATCTTCGCAGGCGGTTCCATATGGCCCGGCGCTGCAAAGAAAGGTGAATAGTGAAAAGTAAGTTATGCAGTCCATAGTACTTCAGGTTGTTTAACAGATGCAAAGCTAATGGATAGTGAAGGCGATAAGGGGGAAAATAATGCAATTAAGGGGGAAAATGGTGAACTCCTTGTTTTTTTGTGCCGGGTGAAGGGGCTTTTATCCCTCTGCAGGGGCGTTTGTACCTGTCGGTGGATTTATCCCGCCCAGTCTTCTCGGTCGAGGTTGCGGTAGCCGATAGCTTCCGCCAAATGTGCCGGCTGTATCAATTCGCAGCCTTCCAGGTCGGCGATGGTGCGCGATACTTTCAATATGCGGTCGTAGGCGCGGGCCGAAAGGTTCAGCCGGTTCATGGCAGTTTTGAGCATGGCAAGTCCTTTGTCATCCGGACGGGCGTGGCGGGCAAGCAGTTTACTGTTCATCTGGGCATTACAATATATGCCGGGAATGTCTGCATACCTTGCTTCTTGAATTTGTCGGGCACGTATCACACGCTCGCGTATGGTGGCGCTCGATTCGCCGGGG